>Ga0315547_1001030_pt1 | contig 23605 bp, 35 predicted proteins | sample SalMarSW160240MG_2_FD_202542 | JGI IMG/M metagenome (GOLD analysis project Ga0315547, IMG submission 202542) | Salt marsh sediment microbial communities from the Plum Island Ecosystem LTER, Massachusetts, United States - Salt Marsh Sediment SW1601-240 ...
GATTATTTCGTAATTTATGAAGAGAACATTTCTGACAATTCTCGATGGAATGGTAGAGATTTCCTAGAAGTACCTGCGAATTTTCTTCTCCTCTATTACTCCCTTGCTTTTTGTATCTCTGGTTCTTCCCTGTCTTTATCTTTCTCTTTAGATATGAACGAAACAAACCAATAATTTCTAAGTAATCTTGATAGAGGCTTTCTCTTCCCTTTTCTATCATTTCCTTTTATTTGTTATTCTATAGTAGGTTTGAGGGCCGCCTTAAAGGCAGCCCTCAAATTAAAACCTATTCAATCTTAAGCTCTCTCTTCTTTTTCTTTTCTTCCTCAGTTTTGGGTAGGGTAATCTCCAGAACTCCATCTTTGTATTTTGCCTTAGCTTGCTCGGATTTTACCCTTTCAGGAAGAGAAAAGCTTCTCTGCCAGGCTCCGTATGTACGCTCGCAACAGTAGTAATTTTCCTCTTTTTCCTCTTTCTTTCTTTCCACCTCTGCCGAGATATCTACTCTATCTTCCGTTACGTTAACCTTGATGTTATCCTTGGCTACACCAGGAATCTCGGCTCTTATCACCAGCGCATCTTTTTTATCTATCAAATCCGCCGTGGCAACTGCCGTAAACTCTTTCTCTCTTTCTGCCGGAACTTTTGCCCTTTCAGGTGCAGGCAGTTGTCTTACACCCTTTACTCTTCCTGTCCAAAACTCATCGAACATTCTACCGATATCTCTTTCCATACTATACAAATCACGAAATGGATCCCATAGAACCATTTCTCTCACCTCCTTAAAGGTTTCTTCTACTCAAATTGAGAGATAATTTCACATATCTCCTCCAGAGCAGAAGAAATATTCTTATTCGATAGAGAATAGTAACTGTACACTGCTTCTCTCCGCTTTTTTATCCATCCTTGATATCTAAGTAAAGTAAGATGTTGAGAAATATTAGACTGACTGGCCCCGATTCTTTGGCAAAGTTCGCTTACGCATACACTCCTTCCCTTAAGTTCCTCCAGAATCCTTATTCTTACCGGATGGGTAAGGACTTTCAAGCACTCCGCCAATTCCTCTAAATTTTCTCGACTCAACATAGTCTCATTCCTTTACTTTAGAATATCCTAATATTATTATATACGAATTTTATTTATTGTCAACCCCCTAAAAAGACATTTTCTTGACGCTCTCCATTATTATTATATAATTACAATCAGATTAGCGCGGGGCGTAGCGCAGCCTGGTTAGCGCGCTTGCTTTGGGAGCAAGAGGTCGTGAGTTCAAATCTCACCGCCCCGACCAGATGATACATTGCAATTTTCCTGAAATACCAGAATCTCAAAAATTCTATAACCCCGAGGCTCCGTTATTTCCAATTGCTAAAAAGGGGGGATGGTAAAATGCATAAGGTAACCGGATATATTGAAAAAGACCCAGAAACTGGATTGTATGTAGCAATTGTTCCAGGAATTCCTGGTGCCTATACTCAAGCAGAAACTCTCGATGAGCTTCAAAAAAACCTTAAAGAAGTAGTCGAATTGTGCTTGGAGGAGATGGAACCAGAGAATAAAAAGTAATTGCCCAAATTTGTGGGAATTCAACAGGTTGAGGTAACGGGTTGAGTAAAACAAAGCATATTCTGTATCCTGGTAGCTCAATTGGATAGAGCAACAGCCTTCTAAGCTGTAGGTTGGGGGTTCGAGTCCCCCCCAGGATGCCCCTACCAAAACCGCTGGTAATTTTCGCCCTCTCACCACTATTCCTGCCATAAGTAATATTCACCTTGAAGGGAATAGTCTGAAGAAATATCAACTGTGCTGTAACATAGAACCACATAGACTCTTGGTCTGAATTTCAAGAAATACCTCAGGACAATTTCTTCCGTCGCTGTATAGTAGCTTCTTATTCTTTCTACTCAGCTTCTCGTTTCGGGAAAGATATAAAAGACTTTGAAGGGGGAAACATCCCCCCTCAACGGCCTTCGGCCTGCTCCCCCCAAATTCAAAAAAAGGCAGAGCATCGTCACTTTGCTCCTCAAACAGTATATTTTTCTTTATCCTCAACTTGAAGCTTCGTTAAGGTAGCTCCTATAAGGCTCCTTCAGAAAATGTACTTCGGTAGAGCATATAAATTCCTGGTTCATTAAGATAATGCTGTCCTAAAATAGCGATAAATTATCTATGATAGATACTATTTTATGGCATAAATTGGCCATTTTGTCAAATTTGGAGGATAGAACATTCTCTATAAGCCGTTTGGATTCCATTCTCTTATGACAGAAACTCCAATAATTACACCACCCAATCTCTGTCTGATTCAAAAAGTCTTGCCTAATTAACCAATTCTATTATAGTCAGACAAATCTGAAGAACCTGAAACCTGGCACTCGGAAAAGCAATTTTGGCATCAAGCACATTCCCTTCGTTGCACTTTTTCGTCCAAATTCCCTTCGAGGACTTCGGCTAATCGCACATGTTATGGGATGTATTGATGGGACGGTGGCTCAGTCCATTCTATATGCTTTGCAATTTTAAACTAGTACAGTGAGTAAGATGAAGAACAGCGCTAAAATTAGCAAAGAACTAATAGCTCCCTGCGGAATGAACTGTGGAGTATGTAGTGCATATATGGCTTTCAAGTATAATGTAAAAAGTAAGGGAGTCAGAATGCCTTACTGCACAGGTTGCAGGCCGAGAGATAAGCAGTGCACTTTCCTGAAGAAAAGATGTGATTTGCTTCTGAATAAGAAAGTCAAATACTGCTATGAATGTGAAGATTTTCCATGCACGAAGTTGCAGCATCTTGATAAGCGATACCGGACTTTCTACAGGATGAGCATGGTTGAAAACCTGCAATACATTAAAGAGAAAGGTACTAAAGAATTCCTGGTCAGAGAAGAAGAAAAGTGGAAGTGTCCCAAGTGTGGTGGAATAATCTGCTGTCACAATGGAATCTGTTTCAAATGCGAATTAGACAAATTGAAAAAGAAAAAGAAACTATATAGATGGGAGGACGATTAAGATGAAAAACGATTGTGGTTGTCCAGAGCTATTCCTCAAAACTATCAGCCAGTGCATATCCATTCTCTATGTCTTCAATGGTTACCGCTCTTTTTTCAGAATTAGCCCTGCTAAACGCGTATCCCTGAGCAATGACAGTCCGCTCAATATCGTATTTGATGGAAAGTACATACTTCTCTAGTTCCGATATCCTCCTCTCTGATATCAATCCTATGGTCAATATCGAAACGGCCAGGAAAATGAGACCAATAGTTATACCTAGTGCTCCCCAATTCACCTTCATTTTTTCCTCCTGAAATTTTTACTTCTATATATTGCCTCAAGCCACTTTTTTAATCTATATCTACCAATATAATCCAAGGAAGTAAGTCAAGATGCTAAGGAGATTTTTCTCTCTTTGCTCAAGGAGACCTCTGCCTGACCTGTTATGCACATTCCTTCAAAAACTCGCCAACCATTCCCTCTGGAGATAGACTAAATCAAATATCACCTATTGTCAATCCACTTGTAGAGTTCTGCTTCAAGAGTGAATATAATAAAAGAAAACTACCAGTCAACTAAAGGGTAAATCCCGTCAGGTCTCGTTGACACGGTCCACTTTTTGACTAAGATAAGAGCTAAGTCTAATGCATACTAATCAAAAAATACCGAAGGACAATTTCTTCCGTCGCTGTTGTTGGTTAATTTGTTAATCGGTTAAATGGTTAATTCCCCTCACCCTGTCCCTCTCCCCAAGGGGAGAGGGACACTACTCACCACTCACCAATTAACCACTCACCATTACATAAGGCTTCTTCAGAAAAAGTCCTTCGGTAGACCATATAATTCCTAGTTCATCAAGAAAAGAGCAGATACAGAATGAAAAAGCGGGACCAGGGAAAGAAGTAAGTGACAGTACAGAGCTAACAAAGAAAGAGACGCAAAACATTATTGATATGGAGGTAAGAATGGAAGTTCCTTCAGAGAGAAAGAAAGAAGTAATTGAGCATGAGGCTGTGGAAGAAGAATCAATATATTTATTAAAGGACCGGGCAAATATCGCCTACGATTGGGGCAAGTTTGCCGAGGCTCGTGAGCTTTTTGAACTGTTAAAGGAACGAAGCTCAGAATCACTTCATACTCCTCTACTACATAAATACGGAGTTTGTCTGGCACGATTGAGAGAGAGTCTCGACGCACTAAAGGTATTCAATCAGGCCATAAAAGAAGGCAGAGATAGCCTCTATGATATCCTATCTGGTTTGGAAAAAGCGGGCATACTCTCACAGCAAGGAAAAAGAAAAGAAGCTCTCACTGCCCTACGGACAGTCAAAAAACGAGGCCGTAAAATTTTCAAAGAGTATTCAGATAGGAAGGAATATTCGCATCTTCGAGATCTAATAGCTAAGCTGGATTAATTCTCCTGGACTCCTCCCAACGGCGCGCCAAGCGAGCGATGCCCTGCCTGACTGACCTATTTCCTTATTCCCTCTCTTCAACTCTCGAATTTGGCATCAATTAGATTCTCTTCCTGCGATTCCTTTTATGGACTTCGAGATTCTTTTTCCCGCTTCCTTCGGACGGAGAGCACGCACGGCCCTTCCTGCCTGCCACATTTCAGAGTTCCCTATGGCCTCCAGTTCCTTGGTTAGCTGGACCTGGTAATCCGATTTACCACAGGCAGAGATAACGCGCTCAGTTTCTGCTCCGGAGGCTACGCTCTCGTATAGCTTTTTAAACACGGGCATTACAGCCTCCTTGAACTTAGGCTTCCAATCAAGAGCACCACGCTGAGCAGTGGCTGAGCAATTAGCATACATCCAGTCCATACCATTCTCACCCACCAGCCGAATAAGACTCTCTGTCAACTCCTCCACTGTTTCATTGAACGCCTCGCTTGGGCTATGTCCGTGCTTTCGAAGAGTGTCGTATTGCGCCTCCATTATACCGGCAAGAGCACCCATCAGTACGCCACGCTCACCGGTCAAATCGCTGTAGACTTCCCTTTCAAAGGTAGTCGGAAAAAGATACCCAGATCCGATGGCGATTCCCACTGCGATGCAGCGATCCCTGGCTCGACCAGTTGCATCCTGATAAACGGCAAAGCTGGCATTAATACCTGCACCGGAGAGAAAATTGCGGCGAAGCGATGTGCCTGACCCTTTAGGAGCAACCATAATTACATCGATACCTTCTGGAGGAACCACCTTGGTCTGGTCATTGTATACAATGGAGAATCCATGCGAAAAATACAAGGCGTCACCCGAATTTAGATGCTTTTTAATAACAGGCCAGACTGTCTTTTGAGCTGCATCGGATATTAGAAATTCAATAATCGTTCCCCGCTGAACGGCTTCTTCTATCTCAAACAGGTTCTTACCCGGCTTCCAGCCATCGTTCTCTGCTCGCTCCCAATCCTTTTTAAAGTCCTTCGACTGGCCAATAATTACCTTAAAGCCGTTATCTTTCATATTCAACGACTGAGCGGGACCTTGTACGCCATATCCAATAACGGCGATTGTTTCATCTTTGAGAATCTCAAGCGCCTTTGCCATGGGAAACTCTTTCCGCATGATAACTTCTTCCTTCACTCCTCCAAAATCGATAGTTGCCACGGTATCTCCTCCTATTGTTATTAAACTCTTAATCTTCACATTAAAAAACTATCCCCACACCTGAACCTGAACATTTCTGCTTCTCGGTCCGTCTAGCTCGAAGAAAAATAAAGATTGCCAGGTACCTAATCTCAGTCTTCCCTTTTCCATCGGGACGACGATAGATGGCTTCATTAAGGTAGCCAGAATATGAGCGTGGGTGTTTTGTTCACCAGACATTGAGGAGTACTTTTCGTTGTGCCTATATCTACTGTTCACTAAGTGAGCGTCTATGGGAACCAATCTTAGAAGGTTCTCTTTTATATCTTGTAGGAGTTCACGGTCATTTTCGTTGATAGTGAGACAGGCAGTAACATGCCCGGTATAGGCCAGAACGAAACCATCCCCCAGTCCTGACTTCTCTACAATCCCTTCCAGGCGAGAGGTAATATCTATAATTTCTACTCTTTCTCTGCTTTTCAGGGAAAACTCATCTCGGAACATTTTACTCTCCCTCATCTCTAAGGACCACTTGCTATATCTTTACTTCGATTCTTTCCCTGCAGTGCCTTTATGCTAATAGATTTAGCGATTTAGTCAAGAAATACCGAAGGACAATTTCTTCCGTCGCTGTATAGTAGCTCCTTATTCTTTCTACTCAGCTTTTCGTTTCGGGAAAAATATAAACTCGTCGCCTTGCTCCTCAGACAGTATATTTTTTTTTATCCTCAACTCGAAGCTTCCTTAAGGTTGCTCCTATAAGGCTTCTTCAGAAAATGTACTTCGGTAGACCATCCTGAGGTATACTAAACCAAATTTTAGGACTTGTCAATTTACTGGGAGAGCTCTATGTGTTTTAGTGAGGCTCTTTTTGACAAGAGCTACTTTTCAGCTAAGATAAAAACTAGCTTTTACCAATTACTGACTAAAACAGAGGACACGCAATGAACAAAGCAGACCTAATAGAAAAAGTAGCTAAAATGTCACTCAACCTTAAAATTAATACATAGGGTCTTTATAAGCACATTTTGAAAATAAAATAGACCAAGTCACTTTGTGAGTTAATTGCAGGTGAACAAGGAGGTAAATTAAGATGAAAAAGCATAAGGTAGGCACAATTTTGGTAATTCTAGTGGTCCTTTTATGGATGTGGATAAGTGTAGGTATAAGTGCTCCTCTCAGCTTCCATGAAGATGCTTTTCGTTTATCTACCGGTGAGTTAATCATTGGTGAGCTTTTGAGTTTTGATGGAAGTATCTTCGAGATAAAAACAGAGAGAGGAGTGATTTGGAAAGAAAAGGAAGATGTAGTAGTTATCCTTATCGGAATAAACCCTTTGATCTACACAAGAGCGTTATCTCAATGGGCCTCTAAAGCTAGAGCCAGTAGCCAGTATAGCTCTTCAGGTTGGTCTGCTCAACAAGCTACCGGAGAGCCAAATACATCCCAGTGTGGTGATAATAGCACCGCCTGGGCTCCAGGGTCAAGAGGTTCTGGACCAGAGTGGCTAGAGTTAACTTTTGATACTCCGGTGTATGTTACAAAACTACGCGTGTATGAGACATACAATTCTGGCTCTATCTACAAAGTAGAGTTTGTAGATGTGTATGAGGAAAAACATGCTGCCTGGCAGGGAAAGGATACCACTACATGCCCGGCCTGGTTTGAGATAAATCTTGCCCAAACCCGGTATCTAGTCAAATCAGTGATTCTTCACACCCAGATAGAAGGCTATGAGGAAATAGACGCTGTAGAGCTAACAGGGATATTAATATCAAAATAGCCCACTTTTCTTGAGGCTTATTTTGACCTTCAATCTAAGTCAAATCACCGCACCTTTATGGGATCAATTCTCTCTATCCCTTTAATCTCATCAAAGTGAGCATCGCTACTGTAAATTCTACTCAAACCGTTGTTTAGCATCACCGCAGCATGAATGGCATCGCGAGGCTGAATATTCCGATATATTCGCAGTAACTTCAGAGCAAGGTCAACGTCATCTATAGTTACGGGAAACATCAAGCTAACCAGATTTTTAAAATCACTATAGGTCTCTTGAGCCCTCTCAAATTCTCTGATTAACCAATAACGATACAATATCTCCTGAAGAACCTCTGTATCACTGGCCACTATAATGTTTTCCTCTGCTATTCTCCTTATCAAAAGAGAACAAGGGTCTTTATACTTATGTTCCTTGCCCACAGTGTACATAATAATATTAGCATCAATAAAGGATACACTCACTTTTCCTTCCATCTTTGCATAATCTCTCCTTCCATCTTTTCCCAGTCTTTCACAGGAAGCTCTTTCTTTCGACAAAGACGTTCAGCAGCCTCTATTTTCTCCTTTCTTCCTACTATCTGATATTGTTTTTTTACTGCTCTTCGCACCAATTCTCCAACAGAGGACCTTGTTGAAGTGGCCAGTTTCTTTAATAGCTCGTATTCCTCAGGAGAAAATAGGATTTGTGCCCTTTTCGTTAAAATAGACATTCTCACTACCTCCATTCGATTTTATACACATACGTATCATTATATGTATAATACTGTATATCCTTAAAAAGTCAAGGTCTAGTTACTTGTGCTATTTTGTTACCACTCATTCACTCAAGAATTCCCGGCTAGAAGTCTTGTATGATAAGATGAACTCCCCGTTTCCAGTATCTCCAGTATGATATCTTCTGTTGCCCTGCCAACTCCTTTTAGTTCTCGCAGCCTTCCTTTCATAGCTGCCAAAGGCTCTTTTATTTTCGAGATTGAATAAGCAGCATAAGCGAAAGATGATGAAGTCCAGACCTATTTCACTTGCCCTTTTTACCGCCTCTTCCATCACTCTTTAATGAATTCTCTTTTTACATCTTTTTCTCCCAGAACTTATCTGCTTCTTCTTCCATCTTCTCAAGCCTATCATAATAATCCGGGAATTCATTCAGATGTGCCAAAGCAATTTTACCAGTCACCAGGGAATCATCGTTAGTTACATTGGTGAGCAAATTTTCAGAGCCATGCTCAAGTTCAACATTCATCCCCCTTCTAAATTGGTCTACATCAAACTTATCCCATTTAATACCTAATTCTTCTCCTATTTCTCTTGCTTCTTCTTCTGTGAATTCTTTTTTTGATTCCATTTCAATCCTCCTCGTACAATATGGTAAATAAACTCAGGCTGTGAATTTCCTCCAGCACCTCCAAAAATAGCTATTTCTAACCCATATCAGTGAAGATTTTCATTTTCAACTGCTCATATTTTGGATGCTTTTTCTTCTTTTCCTGAACTGCCTTCACAGGTCTAAATCTAGCTTCCTTTCCCAGGCAAACTTTCATATATTTCTTATATTGCTTTTTAAATCGTCTGTTCAGAATTATTATTAGTTCTTCCACAGGTAACCTGCATATTGGATCACCCTCTATATAGAACCTCTTATCCATATCCGGATCAAGGGGGCATAGGGGAGCACTGCACCTTGGATATTTAGGACACTTATCCACTAAGCGACGGCCGATTTCTTTTATCGCCTCACCTATAATAAGCTGAGAGTAGTTCGCCACTACTTATCTCCTCCAGGCTTCATTTCCCATCACCTTTGTCATCACTCCTCAGGAACTCATCCAGCACAGCCCTGGAGATTCTCCATTGGTAGCCGAATCTCTTCGCCGGTATCTGTCCAGACCTTACAAGTCTATAGACTGTGTTCCTGCATAAACTCAAATAGTCTGCTGTTTCCTCAATACTCATGACTTCCTTTGCCATTTTGACGTCCTCTGGTCATAATTGGTTATATTATATAACAATTTGTTAAATTTGCCAAGTTGACTGGAATCTAAATAAACTCCATCTTGCTCCTACTCGCCATTCCTAAATGTATTTAGCCAGAGTGTATCTTGACAAGGATAAATGGTAGGTAAAGAGAAATTAAAAGAGACAGTAAAACTTGCTCAAGTTTCTTAATAAAGCAAAAGAGTTATAACTTGATATTTGAATATTCTGGTGAAAACTGCCGTCGTAAGCCCCATCCTTTTATGAGTGGGGAGGATGTCACTTCTTAGCGCCTACATTTTTTGCCTGTTCGAGAGCAATTTCATTAACGGCTGAAAGAGCCTTAACTCCAGAAGCTCCCTCAATAGCTCTAACTGCAATATTCTGTACCTGGGATGTAGCACTATTCAATTGTTTGGTTAGGGATTCGACTTGAGTTGCTTGCTTTGCTATAGTACTCTCAAGAGTTTTAATCTTAAGCTCAGCAACCTTTTCTCTTCCTTCAACCTCTTTGGCTAATAGTTCTGCTTTTTGTTTAGCCTGTCCTTCAATTAGGGCGGTAGTTTCTTTTTTAGCCTTTTCGACTGTTTTTGCAAGCTCAGCCGGGAAAGCTTCTGCCTTAGTTCTCAATTCTGCTATTTCTGCTTCTTGAGCAGCTACAGCAGCCTCCCTTTCAGCTAATTTCTTCTCTTGAGCTTCTCTTTCTTCTTTGAGAGTTTTCTTTAAGGCGGCTTTTTCTCCTTCATAAGCATCTTTATCTTTCTTTCTTGATAGAGCTAAATTATAAGCATACTCTTCTGCCTCTCTTTCTTTCTCTTTTTTAAGGTTTGCATCTCTTTCTTTGACAGCCAGTTCATGCTCCTTTTGTTCCTTCTGCCACTGTTCTCTTGTAATTGCCATCTCTTCTTCAAAAGCTTTCTTTTTTTCTTCATTTGTTTGAATAAGGGTGGCCATTGTCTCGGCAGCAACTTTAATGTCATAGATTTCTTCAAGATTCTTGGTTTCTGTAGTAATTACTTGCTGGAGCTCGTCTAATTTATTTGTTTCTGCTATGAGCTTGTCTGATAAATCAGTTAGTGTCTTACTCAAATCCAATTTAAGATTGGCCAGTCCTTTGACAATGTTTTCTACTGTATAAGTTGATGCCTTTTCCACTACGGTCTTCAGAGCTACCTCTTTAGCTTCTTTATCCATACCCTTGGCAATCTTTTCTTTTTCCTTGTACTTAGCTAACAATTCTTCATATTTTTTGAGTATCTCCTCTTTTTTACTTTTCATTGTTAATTTCTGTTCCATTCCAGACCTCCATTTTAAATCTTTTGAGATTTAGCATTTACATAGACAGCACTTCTTTAATTTTCACAAAGTTCTTTATCTTTTATTGCTATAGAAAACATGCTCTATTCCACTACTTGAATTTCTATCCTTAATTTTTTACCATAATGAATGGATTGTATTTCAATTACTTGGAAATGTCAAAGTTGCTAGCTGATTTCCTTTCCCCACCAATTTATACCAATTTATATGGTTTTGTACCTCGCATGGACGCTATTTGGACACCAAGATTCCCCTATTCCAACTAACTCTCCACCTGAACCAAATCACCCAAAAAGTCTTTCTAAAGTTAAATTTCAGCACTTGCCAATCTGTTGGGGGCTTTGCTGTGGGGAATTTGGAAAACGAAGTTGACAATTAAAATAAGCTGACCGAGGTCGCCTGTCTATGGTATCAGCATCGAATACTAACGAGTGATTCGACTAGACCCAGCAGTTCATTTCCGTTTATTTCAACTACTGCACGATACCAACCTTCATTGACGGTATCGGGAAACATTGCACCAGCGATCGCTCCTCCGATAGAAGCAACAGTGTCTGTATCTCCTCCTAGATTCACTGCCAAGAGAATCGTCTGTTCGGCCGACTCAGTTACAAGAGATAAGGCAATGGCCAAAGGCACAATAATGGTTGTTCTGTCTGGGAAGTATCGCTGTACAAGATAACCTATGGTTAACTCGTTTTGAGTTGAAAGGTCATCGTGGATTTGACGAAGTGCCTGAGTGATATTCTCTTCAGAGGTAGCAGATCGATACTTCTCTGCCTCTTTAGCAGCTTCAATAACGAGTCTGAGAACCTCTTTAGAAGAGTAACCATCAATTGCTGCTGATATTGCCGCTGCAACTGCACTAGCTGAGCAGATCGCGGTTTGCCCACCATGCGTTGGAATAGATGCTTCAAAAGCTCCGGCAACCAAGCGACCCAAGTTATCACAGGAATGCAACACTCCTACAGGCGTAGAACGCATGGCCGCTCCACAACCATCTCCTTCAAAGCAGACATGATCTGGGTCATGGTGCTGTTGAGATCTCCAGAGTGCAAGAGGAGGATGATTAGATTTCTTGCAATGAAATAGTTCGTGGCCAACGGCAGAGTGAGAAACCCCTACCTTCTTTGATGATTGCCTTAGCTACTGCCATAGTTTGCTCAGTATCATCTGTTGTCTCTCCGATACGCCATTTATAGGAGCCATCGATGTATCGAGGAATCACATCACCAATACGACCGTGAAATCCCTTAACCCCTTCCGGATACCATTTTAAGATATCTTCACGAGACAGTGTTTCTGTTTGTTTGCCTACAGCATCTCCAGTTGATAGACCCTTGAAACTGGAAGTCGCTCGATTCAATATCTCTTTCTTGCCAGCCATTTTTCTTCAACTAGCAGAGCTCCATAATTTTGCAACCCGTTACTTGCCTAACAACTCCCTGGATTGTATTCTCCGAAGATAACCTAAGCCAAATCTCAGCACCTGTCAATCTGCCAAGGATTAAAAGAGTCAAGGAATATGTGCTCCACCATTTATTTTAACAAAAGAGAGTTATTGGTCAACCCCACATCCAACAAGAGCTTCCCAAAAATTTTCACAACGTTTTTCCCAGAATCCTGAATTAAAAATAACTTACAAAGATTGCAAAGTGGAGACGAGATTGGGAAGGGAACTCCAGGCTTTGCCTTCATCAAATTTCCATCCTTCACCAATCTGCATCAATTCATGTGATTTTGTGCCTGAGATAGACACTATTTGGCCACCGGATATTATGGTGGAGAATTACTGGAACATGCAAAATTGACTTATTAAGTGTTAAGCGTAGAATATGATGATGTATATTGCAAAACTTGACTTGCATTGTGGGATAAAGATTTTATAGTTTAGCTAATAATGAAACTAAAAGGGGGTAATTATGGAAAGGATAGAAGATTTGGTAAAAGAATATAAGGATGAATGGCTCCTAATAAAAGTTATAGAAATAGATGAGCTTGATAGACCAATAAAAGGAGAACTTATTTTACACAGTAAAAACAGGGATGAGATTTATGAAGAACAGAAAAAGATGAAAAATGACCTTTACATAACCTATGCTGGAGAGATTCCCCAAAAGGGATATGCGGTGGCTTTCAATGGCACAGATAAGATTTAATCCCAATTCTCCTGTAATTGTTCTTGAGGTGACTCTGGAAAGTATGGTTGCAAAAAGAAGAATGAAGATGGCAGTAGATACGGGAGCAACTTATACTATGATTCCTTGGGAGATAGCAGAAGCTTTAGGTTACAGACCCGATATTTCTTCTCAAAGAATTACTTTAGTTACAGCAAGTGGAGTGGAAAGAGTTCCTCTAATAAAGGTAGATATAATAAGAATTCTTGGGAAAGAAATCAGAGATATAGAAATAGTGTGTCATGACCTACCTGCAAGAAGCTATGTTGATGGTTTATTAGGACTCAGATCTTTGAGAGAGCTTAAAGTAAAGATAGATTTTGATAAGGGTACATTAGAAATATAGAGTTAACAAATGGCATCGGAAAAAATAGAAAGGAAAAAACAAAGTATTTTAATTTGTCAGAATCGCTGGCAATTTGAGGAAAAAGAGCATTGCTGACATTTTTTCTTTCGGCACCAGTCCTTTCCCAATCTGAGGAGAGCTGTTTCAAAGTGAACAAAATCTTTCCCTTTTATTTTTATTCTGGATTTATTCCATACAGATTTTAGACCTTGCAGAATCTTTTCGTCACTATCCTCTTTCGTAAATCCTAAATTCCGAGCAGCTTCAACTATTAAGGTTGTGGGAAATGGATCTGCTTTTTCCCATATACCTCTTAGCTCCCTTAGAAAAATAGCTACTGTAACTTTGCCAATTCCCTTACCCAAATTTATTAACCTTTTCTCAAGGTCTCTATTATCCTTCGCTTTTGAATGTAAGGTATTCAAATCACCCTTGTATTCTTTAAGAAGATTTCCTGTTGTCTCTAGAAGTTTGGTAGCTGTTTTAAAATCATAACGGACATATCCTCCTTCATCTAGAATAATTACAAGCCCATCCCAGCCAGTATCCATGATTTTCTCAGGTGATATAACTTTCTTTTTTTCAAATTCCTTATAAGTTTTCCTGGCAATAGACTCAAATATTCTTGCTCCAAATAAAAGAGAAGCCAAAAACCACTTGAATATCTCATCACTCCCACGGGATAAGAGGTTTATGCCCAATAACTTAGAGTAACTCTCACCGAGTTCCTCTACTAGTATATTAATTAATTTTGTCCTTTCCATTTTATTCTGTGTTAGAAAAAGCCCTTTCCTAGCCTCCTAGAGAAACCTTAGCTTTATTGCTAATCTATCCATATTGTCGAGCAGAGTCAAATATTCCTTCCAGAGTTAAATTTCGTATTATTTTGTATCTCACATGGACACTATTTGGACACCAAAATCTCTATTCCAACCAACTATTTATTTGGAGCTGGATCACTCCAAAATGACTTTCCTAGGTCAAATCTCAGCACTTGCCAATCTGTTGGGGGCTTTGCTGTGGTGAAGATCGTATGTTTTGAATCCTGTTTTGGAAGTGAGGCTATGTTCAGCGCTATTTTCAGTGCTTGGTTGCTCTTACCAGAAAATTATGTTTGGGGACTGGTGTATCTTCCCCTATGTTAACAAAGCCACCTGTGCTATAGGTGTTGGAAACCCTGACGTTACTAAATCCACAATTTTCTAGCATCGTATTGATGGCGTTTTTTGAATGATATTTTCTCAAAGTCTTGATCCTTGTTTCTTTCCCGTTCTCAATGAAGATCTGAATTCTCTCTTCGACATCACCCAGAAGTATTCGTTTATCCTTGCATTCTATCGTCTTGTTCTTGCGCACAAGACTGTGAGACGTCCAAACATTTTCCATATCTGCATTGACCTGCGTTTTGGGATAGAACATATCCATTAGAATAGACCCACCATTCGCCATGGATAAATAGGTATTCTTCAGAAAAGCCTCAAAACGGAACGGTTAAACTGCATCAAAAAACACGATGCCTTACAGGCTTTTATCCGCAAATGCCTGTTATTCTCTAGACGGTCTCTACCTAAAGACTTGATTTGGGGAAAAGAAGAGATCAGTTAATCCCCACTCAAGCTTCCTTCGGCTACCCTTATCACGTTCCGACTAGAGCAGACCCTAGCGATGATTACCGACCCGGTTTTTGTCCTACAGCTGGTAATTCTATTCTGAGTGCCCGCCAATAGTTAACAAATTCCCGTTTTTTGGTATGATGACAAGGGACAATCTCAAGATTGAAAGTAAGCTACTCCAAACTCTCAACCTTTAGCGGATGCCTCTCCAGGTGGAAGTGTACGTGTAAGGTTAGCTTTCTAAAAAAGCCATGATAAAATCATGACAGGGACTTTGAAGAGAATGACTTTTGAAAATACTTCCAGAAGATTTAAGCCAAAAATCGGAATAGGTAAGCTACACTTGGTGCTCTTTCTGGCCACCCTAGGCACAACTTTGGCAGCAGGCTATCTACAGTCACTTCCCCTAGTTGGGCTAGAGCTGCTTGAGAGTGCTTGGCATGGAGCAATAGCGTTCTGCCTGGGAATCTTGGGAATCCTGGGCTGTCATGAGATGGGCCACAAGCTGATGGCAAATAGAAGGGGAATAGAGGCTAGCTTTCCTTATTTCATCCCTGCTCCAACCTTGATAGGTACCTTTGGGGCAGTAATTCGGATGAGAACGCGTCCCGGAAATAGAAATTCACTTTTTGATGTGGGAGCTGCTGGACCTATTGGAGGGATGTTAGTCGTGATTCCGGTGACAATATTAGGGCTCCTCTGGTCATTTCCAGTGCCAGCTGAGTCAGTTAAAGGAATAGCGTTATCTGACTCACTTCTATTTCAATGGCTGGCGAACTGGTTAGTCAGCCTGCCCCCAGGGAGTGTACTTTTGCTTCATCCTTTAGCATTTGCCGGATGGGTAGGAATGCTGATAACCATGCTGAATCTAATGCCGGTAGGAATGCTTGATGGTGGTCACATAAGTAGAGCCTTGTTTAGCCACACAAAAGTCTTTAGATTTTTCTTCTTCGAACTCTCTTTACATAGAATAATCTCAATGGTAGGTGTTCTGGTAACAGCAATACTGGGCTACTGGTTAATGGCTCTTTTGATGTTATTCTTTGGAGTGCGCGGTCATCCCGGACCAGTAGACGATGCAATACCATTGAGCAATGGCAGAAAGATACTTGCGGTGGGGCTACTCTGTCTACTGGTTGTTTGCGCTACACCTTTGCACAGTATTATCTCAAGGTAGAAAAAAGGAGAAATAAAGGAGGTGGCAAAGAGGATTGAAAATCTTTTTTATCTTGCTCCAATAGAAGACCCGAAAGCCTGGAAGAGCGTGCTTGGATTTTTTAATCAAAAGTTTAGTCTGGATATTGATTTAGAAGGGATTTCACAGAAAATCAGAAGACAGAATGAAGAGATCCACAAACTGAGGAGAAGAAAGCCAGTAACTGATAAATACCTTACCCAATTAGAGGGTGGGTTTATGCTAAATGAAAAAGAGCAGGAAAGATTAGTCAAAGAAGTTTACGAATCTCTCAAAGAATGTAAAAGGGGATGAAATGAATACATGACAGATAGGGGTGTATCAAGCCATTGGATTAGTACCCGAAAGCTGGAGGTTGGCAATCATACCTTTTTGTATTATTATATAGTACGAGGTAAAAGGAGGAAGAAAATGACCCTGGGAATTGGACCAAGACAAAAATGCAGTTTTACGCTTTCCCCAAGAGTTGTTAAATGGATAGAATCAAAGGCTCGAGAGTATAAGGTTAGTCGAAGCAAGTTAGTCGATCAAGTGTTGGACAGAGAGTCCCAAAAAGAAAAAGAAGAGCAAATGAAAGAAGGGTACAATGCGTTGAAAGATATTCTCAAAGCTACCGCTAAATCAAGCACATCTCTTCAAAGAAAAGTAATACCAGATTATTAAGGAGAAAGTAGTTGAAAAGAAAAGCCATCATGCGGGGTGATATTTATTGGATAGAATTCGATTCCCCAATAGGCAAACGTCCAGCGCTCATCATTCAGAATAACATCGGAAATGAATATGCTCCCACAGTAATTGTCGCAACAATAACTTCCACTCCCAGTGACAAGAGTTATCCCACTGATGTTCTACTTCCAAACGGAACTCTTTCTAGAAAGAACTCTCGAGTACTGACTGCAACAATTACTACAGTTGACAAGGATGACCTGGGACAGTATATAACTTCGCTTTCTGACGAAATTATGGAAGACGTTGATTTGGCATTGCTGGTTTCTTTAGGTTTAGAAAAACATACAAAGATGTCAGAGGATTCCTCAGATATAGAATAATCAATTAAGCCGACAGAGCCGCTTCCCAAAACTCCGAATGATATTAGTTCGGAATTTTTTAATGAGAATACTTGTATGTCAAGGGATAGTTCCGATTATGGTCGTTGACCTATAGTTTGACTTTAGGAAAAAAATTATTACAATATTAAAGGTTAAGAATCGGAAGAAGAGAGAGTTTCTTAAGAGATTAGGACTTTCCGAGAAGGACAGTCTATGAGATTGATGCGGGGATAGCTCAGTGGTAGAGCATCGGCCTTCCAAGCCGAAAACGGCAAATCCTAAAAGTAAGTCCGGAAGCATTAAACCCACATCAGAGAGCTCTTCCAAGTGATTTTCTTTTTCCACCAATTTGCCTGAATTTGCCTCTCTTTACACCTCTCATGGACACTATATGGACACCAAAATCTTCTTATTGGAATCGACTATGGTAAAATCTATATGTTGACCAACGGTTTGACCATTATAGCAAATTAATTGTCCGGATAAACTTGTTATCAAAATAGGCTGAACGAGTCAGCTTATAAAGGACCAATTGGCAATAGCGAGGGGGATCGGTATTGAAACAGACGAGGAATTTCACAAGGCAGGCAATTTTGACTTTCTTTTTCTTGGCTGTCCTACTTGCAACAAGCCAAAGGGTTTTACCACAGAACAATCAAACATTGCGTGCCCAGCCTAAAGATCCTTCCAAAGCCATATTGTTTTCTTCCTTTATCCCAGGGGGTGGCCACTTTTATCTGGGGGATTATGAAACTGGTTTACTCTATTTAGCTGCTGAGCTCGGATTTTTCTTTGCTGGCGATCAAATAAAAAATAGATTGGAAGAGAATGAACAAAACATTTTCCACATTCACGCTCTCAAACTTCATGAGTTGGGAGTCTTCACTGCTTACCGAAAAGCCCGACTAAGGATCAACAACACTGGCTACAGAAATCCCATTGATGATACACCCCTCTCACAACTGGCTCTTGCTCCCTTCAGGTGGGAAAATATTAAAGACCCTCATGTGTATGGTTTCTTCTTTGCTGGAGTGATTCTAAATGCTATTGAGGCTTCTTTGAATAAGGAAAGAAGAAGCTTTCAAGATATAGACGAGATACAGATCATGGGAAAGAAGTACGACCGAGAGTCAGGCTTTGCTAGCTACGAGACCATCTGGATACCTATTAGTCTCAGTGCAGCCCTGAGTGAAGAATGTCTATATAGGGGGGTTGTGCAATCGGAGCTTGAGGAAATCATGGGAAAGAAAAAAGGTCTCATGATTTCTTCTTTGCTTTTTGGCATCGCACATATTAGCAACCCATCCGAACCGAAGGATTGGGCCTATGGGTTCCTCACATCCTTGTGTGGCTTTTATCTCGGAAAACTCTATCAGGAGAATAACTACCAGCTTGAAAAGCCCATCGCTGCACATTTTTGGTTCAATGTAGTTGCAGGAACTACTCTTTTTCTTCTCGATCCAGTCAACAATCCTTTGGGAGTAAAGGTAACATTCCATCTCCAGCTTTAAGCAGGAAGAATCCACCTCACGGGTTGAACATCCTAAGCCAAATCTCAGCACTTGTCAATCTGGTTTTGGAACTGTTATCATCATAGCAAGACCCTCCAAATTTGACAAACTCTTTACTTATGCTAGGTATATAATGTTAGAAAGGTTTTTTTAGATTGGCAGTACGCTACAACGGAGTAGCTTATGGGCAATCAATGTCAGACCTTAATTCCTTCCAAACTAAAGTATATCACCTTACTTTCCCATCAAACCAATAATACCGAACTCAAATCAAAAAGATTTAATGCCTCTATTTATAATAATACAATAGATCATCTTTGAGTTAATATAGCGTATCTTTTCGTGGTGAAGAAAGTAGGAATAACAAGAGACGCTAGATTAGCCAAAATAAGAGGCTTGTTTCTATTCAAATTATATCATTTGCAGGTTGTGACCTCTTGGCTGGGCTTCTGTTGGCACGTGGGGCATTGATTTACGATTAAATCAGGAGTGGTAGTAACTCTTAAAAATGTATCCGCCTATGTTTTGGAAAAAGGAAGATGGCCCTAAGATAATTGGCAGGGTAGTAAGGGTTGTGAAGGGGGTGTAGAATTGACGCCCGTTGAAAAACGGAGTCCGGAGAAATGAGCATAAAGAATATTCCTCATTGTGTCTGGAGAAGACAGATCGAAGATTCCTTGAGGCAAGAATTCGAACAGAACCTGCTAAACAGGATTGACCGGCACCTACAAATTCAAACCCCCAAGATCCTCCCATACCACAAAGATGTGCAACATTTCATAGCTCCATCTGCTGAGTGCTATTTACTATTTCGTGACGGATATTTCTATGGATGTGTAGCTCCGATTGAATCGGTGGCGGAGGCTCTTGTGCGTTTCGTCTGGGAAAGAAACCACTGTGGAACCGATGGGGATTTTGAGAAAAGAGTGAAGGTTCTTTCCAGGAGAAAGTTTATCTCGGACAAACTAAAAAGGTCTCTTTTGGAAATATGGAATGATAGACATGATTACCACCATTTGAGCGTTAATATTAAGAAAAACTTTCAAGAACTGGAGCAACTAGCAAAGAGGAAACTTCAGCTTGTTTCTGAGGTGGATTTGACTACGATGTTTGCAATGGGGTATTGGTTCCCAAACGACAAAAGTATTGGAATTCATTCCAGAGACGGCAAAGGAAACCTTAAGATTAAAAAAATATGAATGGATTGGGTTCCTATTTCTATAAAATAGAAAGAATTCGAAAGGAATACCTAGCTCTCTTAACCTTGACGGGTAAACTCACCAACGAAAAAACGAAAATGACAGGCCGAGATGCGAGTAGACGGAAAGACGCAGAAGGTCTGGTCGGAAAGTTTTACTATCATAGAAAGATAAGCCTAAAATAACAGGGAGGGTGAAATATATTATTAGGGGGAGAGGAGGGAATGAAAAAATTCATCGTGATTGGTGCTATATTTATTTTGATTCTATCTACGACTTCCTTTGCTTTCCAGAATGAACCCGATGGCTTCCGGGGACTGAAATGAGGGGATCCGCCAACGGAGGACATGTTTTTTGTTAAGACCATAGATGACATAAAAGGCTATTTTAGAAAAGACGATAAAATGAATATAGGTGATGCTAGGCTGCGTATGATTGTGTATCAATTTTATGGTAACCCTGAGCGGTTCACTAGTGTTTTGATGCTCTTTGATGGAAGGGAGAACTATGATATTCTTAAGGATATTCTTCAAGTGAGGTTTGGGGAATAAACCGAAAGTTATATGCTCTACAAGTTATCTTGGGAGGGACAACAGACCTACATAGAACTAGATTACAATATGCTCATGAAATCAGGGACTCTGATTTTTGCTGGTGTGTCGATTGCATTAGAATTGATGGAAGCCAGGAAGCAAAAACAAGCCGAAAAAGCCGCAGGAGACTTTTGAACTAATCCACCCAGGCGAGTGAATAAAGCGGGTGGGGGGATGATTATTATTATTGAGAATGACAGGGACAGTGATAGGCCTAGGATGTTTGGGAAGGTTGGGGGAGAAGATGTAATGACCAAGAAAATGACAGAAAAAGATAAGGCAATACTTGGCCAAAGAGCTCCCTATTTACTAATTTTGGCTGTTTTGGCTGGTTACGCCATATTTCTTTGTGTCGTAAAGAGGGCATATACTCTACAAGCAAGTGATTTTATCAGTAATATTACTATCTTTATGGGATGGATAGTAGCTTTGCTGACAGCGGCAATATATCTGAATAAGACCAGAAAAGATAATCAAAAGCTAAAAAAAGAAGAGATCAGGAAGTCATTGGAAATAGATGCGTTTCGGGAAATAAACGGAGCTATTATCAATTTCGCCAATGTGCTTTCAGAGGCATCCAGGGATTACGAATGGCGACCTTTTCGTTTTCAGCGGGATTGGGCGTGGGATAAGGAACACCTACAGAAGGGCGGACTCAGATTTCATAATATGAAGGCTGCAATGGAAGTAGACGAAGAAAGACAAGGACTAATGAGAAGACTAGACAAATTTAAACTAACGATCGAAGCCCATAAAATAGCAGTGATTCAATTCGATCACGAGACTAAGTACATTAAGTCTGAGACTGACCGTCTTGATAAATCGATTGTAGAGTTGAGACATTTCATGATGATGAAGAATAGGGATGATTTGTTTATGGACCAAGTATTTTCTGATTTCAAGAAAAAATGCCAGCAAATAGAAGAAAAGCTTAATGAGATTGGAAAATATCTGGGCGATTATCGAATCGAATTAATGAATGAATTTATGGGACCCATTTTTGAACGCAGCATACCCACTAAGAGGACGAAAAATTCAAGCCCTGAAGACACCGACAAGCAATGACCGACTACGAAGAAATATCAATAATTGTGGGACAGATTGACGCTCTGCTTTCCCGGGCTGATAATATGACCAAGAATGGATTAGACCTGAGTAAGCAGAAGATTGGTTCTGTCGTTGAGGATGGAGTCTATAAAGACTTCATAAGAATTATCGAAAAGGCAAGAGAGATTAACGATAGTAATGGATTCGGGCAGCATGGAAAATTGCTCTCGCTGGCTAATTCTGGAATAAGTAACTGGTTAGATTTGATGGATAAGTGTATAATTCTTATACCCATAGTGGAAGGGTTTGAGAGGAGAAGCTTGTGAGTGCTAGGCTTGTAATATCTATAGTTATTGGACTAATTGTCCTCAGTCTAAGCATAGTAGTATACGCTCTGCAAAAAAAAGAGAAACGTCCGGTAGATTACCGCAGCCTTTTTATAATGGGGACGATTTGGCTTCCAGTTGGTATTTTTTTCTTGTTGATGCATTTTCTATTTGACAGACCATTTGTTATCGGTATGCCATTTCTTACTATGGGGCTGATATATCTGGTGATTGCTTTGGCTAATAAAGATAAATGGAAAGAGTCAAAACCGTTAACTGCTAGCCAAAAAAAAATTATAGTTGGATTGATGGCTGCAGGAATTATTGTCTTTCTGCTTACCTTGGCTCTCTATTTGCTGAGAGCCTTTAGATAGAAGAAGTTACGGTCTTCCCTGTGACTGCACCGCCTACGATTGCGGAACGGGTGAAGTTGGGGAAAGGCATCAGATGAATAAAGCTAGTAGAGGGATTGGCATTATTAGGGAGGAATGAAGCATGGAACAATCTCATAAGGTAAATGCTGAGTGTATTAGTTGCTTCTTCAAGGGAAGTATCGAAGTTAAGAAGGGGAAAAAGATATATGGGATGAGCTGTACAGAGTGTGGGAAAAAGACATTACGGGAACGGCGAAGACCCCGTCGGATTAAAAGCCATGAGCAAATGGATAGTGACAACTAGAGGTTTGGGGGGATGATTATTGATGAGAATAGTAGGCCGAGGATGTGAGGGAAGGTTGCTGGGTTTGGAGGGAAAGGCTATAGGAAAGACAAGATCCGTTAAAGGAGAGCGCAGTAGCCAAGACAGAATGAAACAAACACATAATCCTAGTATCTAGAATATGACAAATTCCTAAAACTCAGAAATAGCTGACGAGAATAAGAATAAAAGAGGTAAGAAATATGAGACTAAGGTATATGTTGGTCTTGTTTATGGTTGTCTTTGCATTGGGATCGGCAGGTAAGGCAGACTCTCCTACAACTACTGGTCGCTACTTGCCTAAGTTCTTTGTTGATCAAGATCTGCGAGACGATTTTTTCCAATACCTTTCTAATTACGAATTCGAAAAAGCGGAGTCCTTACTTAAAAGCCAACTATGCATATTACCCAATGATCTGGCTATATTGGATTGGTTGGCGAATCTAAGGTTTCAGGCTGGAGATATAGATTCAGCGTTTGAATACTATGAAAAAGCGATTGAGGTGGATCCCGGATACGCACATACATACTTCGATAGAGGTTCGTTATTCTTGAACTTGGAGGAATATAACCTAGCACTGGTTGATCTAAGGAAAGCTGTAGAAATAGACCCAAAGTATTCTGAATTTCAGTTGGCTCTGGGTGCTGCTCTTTTGACAATGGGGAGCACAGAAGAATCGATGATTCACTTATTAGAAGCTGCTTCCCTTGACCCTGATTCTACCGAAGCAAGACTTTATCTAGGCATAGCCTATGTCCAAAAGGGCTATCAGGATAAAGCAGATGTTTTATTTCAGTGGATCTTGACAAATCACCCTGAAAGCTATGAAGCCCAAATATTAAGAGATCAAATGGGCTACTAGTTAGGCGAGGTGGGCCGAAATAACTATGTTGTGCTCGCAACTCAACATATGAGTTTGAGCTAGTAAAACCATTAGTCAGAGGGTAACCCACAGTTTCTAAGGAATACCAACCTAGGCCAAAACTCAGCAGTTGATAATCTGGGTTTGGGGGGTTACGCCTGCATAACACTTCTGACTACAGCCCATCCGCTCCCGAGGCCATTGTTCCATGTTACGTAAAGGCTTAAATTTCCTACTAATGTAAAGGCTTAAATTTCCGGTTTTAGGGAATTTTTGATTGGAGATTGGCAATAGTTCTGAATTTGAACCTCACGTAAAGGCTTAAATTTCCTCTT
>Ga0315547_1001033_pt1 | contig 23532 bp, 15 predicted proteins | sample SalMarSW160240MG_2_FD_202542 | JGI IMG/M metagenome (GOLD analysis project Ga0315547, IMG submission 202542) | Salt marsh sediment microbial communities from the Plum Island Ecosystem LTER, Massachusetts, United States - Salt Marsh Sediment SW1601-240 ...
CGCATTGTTTCTGAACAATCTCCTCTTGGCTGTATAGGAGGCAATCTTATTCTTTCTCAATCCTGCGCATATACGCCGCCAGGAGGCGGAGGAGGCGGAGGCGGAGGCGCTCCGAGCCCAATACCAAGTCCGGGTCCGGGTCCGGGTCAAGAGATAACTCCGCCTGAAGAACCAATTAATTTAATGACTATTACAGAGCTTAAAGCCAAGATAGCTGAAATAAGGGGTAAGATTGCTGAACTTAAGGCCTTATTGATTCAGATTTTGAAACAAAAGATTGCGGAGATAATTGTTAAGATTGGGGAGCTCCGCAGACAACTTGAGAATCTTTGAAAATAGAAATAGGTTAGAAGAAATAAGAAAATAGTAAAGAAATTAGAAAACAGAAAACAGTGAAGTAAATCTGGATATCTAGAGATCCCTGCTCGCCATCGCTACGCTTTGGCGTTGGCAGGCGGGCGGGACTAGGATATCGGGGCGTTCGCGGTCTCCGGAGACCAGGAAGAGTCCTAATTTTCAATTATCCATCAATTTTCAATGACTAGAGTTCAAAACAAATTAATTCCTTATCAAACAAAATCACTAAAACTTAGCGGTACTGATCTTGAAGAATTAGAAAAAACAGCAAAAGATATTTTTAAAAAGATTAAAAGTAAAACAAAAAGGAAAGCTTATATTAGGTCATCTTATTTTAACAAGCAAAAAGTTTTCTTTGATTATTTTTGGCAACATTTAAATCAAAAAAGAAGAAGAGAAAGACGGGTGAGACTGCAATTATTTAGTGGGGCCATAGAAGTTATTAAAAATTCAAGAAATGCACCAGTCAGTAATGATAACCCAGCTAATCGAAATGAGATTTTGCATCGTTTTGCTGGATTAACAAAAGATAAGAAGTTATTTTATGTTCAAATTAAAGAAGATAAGAGAAAAGGTCATAAATATTTTATGTCTGCATTTTGGGCCAAAGAATAAAAAAATCCTCCGCAGTGGAGTGCGAAAACTCCGGGCCGAGGATTTCAATTATCAGTATAGCAAACTCAGAGAGCTTGTCAAGTAATTTTTTGGGGAAAAATGAAAAAACCCACCAAGCAAAACTTAATAGCCATCTCTATCCCCATTGTAATATTGGGCGGTATTGCCCTGGCGATTTTGTATTCCACCTACGATGCTTCCCAAAAGATGGCCTACGAGCAGTTTATCAAGCTCAATCTTTATTCTAAGGAAGAAGTTAAATTTTTGGACGAGCAAGGGTTTTTAGATGATATAAAAGGCAGCGGTCAGGTACCCAAGACCAAAGAAGAGGCTTTAGCTTTGTTGAAGTCCCCGAGCTTAGTTGAGCAGAAACTTAGTTCTTCTGATGAAAGTTTTGAGGTCTTGGCTACTAAATTGGACTTGAAGGATAATTCCTACAAATTAGCTTTCAAGCTGGAAAACAAGAGCAACGAGAAAAAAGATTTTTACTTAATTCCTGTTTTCAACGAAAATCAGGCCCAGTTTCAAGAAATCAATGGAGTGGTTAATGGTCGTCAATTAGTGATAAACAAAGATGATGCTAATCTTGGGTCTTTGACTGATTTGTATGATGTTGAAAAGCACAAAAAAGAGTTGAAACCCGAGCTTGCCAAAGCTTACGATGATATCCAAAACAACGGCTACAAACCCGAACCTATTAAATTAACCCTCGCTCCCCATTCCAATTATTTAGCCCAGTCCGAGTGGCATCTCAATTTCCCGAAGGTTACCTTCGGGAAAAGTTCGGTGTATTTGCTGGTTTACGGTTCATCCGGCGGAGCCAAGGACGACCTCACTATCTTAAATGTTCACTCCCATCCGCAACAAGGAGAAAACTGGGAGGTTGAATTTACAACACGAGGAACAGCTGATTTATATATTATCCCCAATGACCAGGCAACAATAGAGGATGATGAGTTCGTAAGTTTATTATGCTTGCCCGCCGAAGCTGCCCCCTTCGCCGAAGTAGCTTCGGCTACGGAGGTCGAGTCAGCGAAAGAGGGCGGTAGCCAAAAGAGAACTCCTCAAATCTTAGAAAATGATGTAATTTACTATCCTAATTGGCAATGTAATAGTATGGGAAAAGTTATCCATTATACCAAAAGAGCTGGAAAACACACCTTAAAATTCACTTTTGCCAATCAAACAGAATACGCTTACAACAACCCTGGCTGGACAGTGGATGGACTTGATTACACAACAAGACGAAAACTCACCATTGACCATGATTTAATAGACGCCGCCTTAACTGATTTACCTGTTTTAGTGAAATTAACAGATGCGAGATTTGATTGGACTCACTCAAATGCTGATGGATTTGACATTCGTTTTACAGAGGATGACGGCGAAACTCTATTAAAATATGAAAGAGAAAGACACGATGGAGCCGATTACGCCGAATACTGGGTTAAAATTGGTTCTGTTTCTGCTGACACTGACACCGACTTCTATATGTATTACCGCACCACTGACACTGCTGACGGGGCTGACCCGACGAACGTCTGGGATGCGAACTACAAAGCTGTTTATCACATGGATGACCTCACGACAAGCACAATTGATGACAGCACTGGAGTTAATGATGGAACAAAAGCATCCGCTGACAATCCAGCGGAAGCCGATGGAAAAATAGGCAAATGTCAGGCTTTTACTGATGATTATATTGATATTGGCACAGGCGCAATGCCGGATGTAACTACGATTGAAACTTGGATTAACTCTTCCACTGGAAACACGCGCACAATTCTTGCGTGGGATAGCGCAGGAGTTCACCCCAATCTTATGCTTGAGTATGTCACAGATAACAAAGCTATAATCTGGTTTGAGAGCAGCAACTATAGATATTGGGATGCCAATAGCAAATTGGGCGATGGAGAATGGCACCATATTGCCTATGTTTTAACAGGATATGCTGCGGATGATACAGATGACGCCTTATTCTACATAGATGGTGTGGCTCAAAATCCTTCCTATACAAGCATAGTAGATACACCTGAAGCAAAAGTAAATGCCTATATCGGAGGTGCTGGCGCTTATTATTATTTTCCTGGCTCAATGGATGAGTTTCGTATTTCTGATAACAACCGCACCCCTGCCGAGATTAAGGCGGATTACAATTCAGGCAATGATAGTTTGCTTACTTATGGGGATGAGGAGGAGATAGGTAACACTGCTCCCACCATTACTTCTATTGAAGATTATCAGGATCCAATATTCGTCGGTGATGATATTACTTTTTCAGTTGACTGGAATGACGCTGATGGAGAAGGGATTAAGATGTTGATTTGCAAGAGCAATGCTATAACCGCGGCAACTCCGTCTTGCGACGACGGCGAATGGTGTTCAGACAAGAATGATTATGATTCCACTGACCCAATTACTTGCGCCTACACTATTCAGGCTGGTGATGTCGGCACTCAGAATTATTATGCTTTTGTCTGTGATGATCAGCCAACTTGTTCTTCATCCACTGCTAGCACTTTCACTGCTGAGGCGGCGAGCACTGGTTCGGTGAAGATTCAGGGCGGAACTACAATTCACGGCGGCACCAAGTTAGGAAAATAGAAATTAGTTATAAGAAATAAGAAAATAGTAAAGAAATTAGAAAAAGGAAATAAGTTAAGAAATAAGAAATCTGAAATTAAGTATGGAACAAATAAATAAAAAGCCAATAAAGAATTAAAATGCAATAACTTAATAATTATTAATCAAGATTTAGAAAAGGAAGAGAAAATTAAAAACAAGAAAATTAAATTTGTCCCTTTGTGGAAATTTGTTCAATAAATCTACCTTTCGTGTATCTTTTGACATTTAGTCATTTGGATTTCATTTGTCATTTGAGCTTTGAAATTTGAGCTTAATAATATGTATAAACTTCTAAAAAGCTTCTTAATCTCCATCGTCATTCTCTTGGCTGTTTTTGGTATTGTTCGGCAAGTTAATGCTCAGTGGACGGTTGACGGACTTGATTATACCACCCGCAAGCAACTTACCATAGACCACACTTTGATAGATTCTGGCCTAATCGACTTACCCGTTCTGGTTAAATTAACAGACGCTAATTTTGACTTTGATAAGGATAATGATGATGGATATGACATTAGATTTACAGAAGATGATGGCACAACTTTGCTTAAATTTGAGAGAGAAAGGCACGCTGACCCCAATGCCGAATACTGGGTTAAAGTTGGTTCTGTTAGTAGTTCTGCTGATACTGACTTCTATATGTATTACCGCACCACTGATACCGACAACGGCGCTGACCCGACGAATGTCTGGGATGCGAACTATATGATGGTGCAGCATATAAGCGATGCCACTACAAGCACTACTTTAGATAGCACCTCAAATGATAATGATGGGACGAAGAAAGGGGTTGGTGAGCCAACAGAGACAACAAGCGGAAAAATAGGAAAGGCACAGGATTTTGATGGGGATGATGATTACATTGCCGGATTTTCTATCGGGTATAGTTCATATACAACAATGTCCGTTTGGCTCAAATCAGATGGGAGTCAAACAGGAGCCATTGCTGGTAATCTTTCAAGAGGTTTTTGGCAAGAATACGGTAGAGGAATTATCATTGAACCCGACACATTATATGCAATGGGAGAACAAAATGACAACAAGGATCCTCTTAGTTGTACTTTTGATGATACTTCTTGGCATCATGTGGTTGCGATATTTTCTGCAAGCGGAGCACTTTATCTTGATGGTGTTTTACAAGATTCAGGAGACATAAGTTCAGGATATTATGATTATGGCTTTGCGATAGGGAGGTGTATATACGCGGGGTTGGGCGGATCTAACTTTGACGGCAAAATTGACGAAGTCCGCATCACCGACGATGCTCGCACCGCCGCTGAGATCAAGGCAGATTACAATTCAGGCAATGATAGTTTGCTTACTTATGGGGGGGAGGAAACACGCGGGACCTTGAAAACCTGTTCATCTCAAGGAGGAACTTGTTGTTCTTCGGGACAAACATGTTCTGGAGGCAGTTTTGTTAATTCCTCTGATTGTGGAACTCTATGCTGTATAGGAGGAGGAACCTGTCAGACACCCCCTCAAGATACTACTCCGCCAACCCGCTCCAACGGCTCCCCTTCAGGGACATTAACTTCAGGAGCCACAAGTACAACAATGTCTCTAACTACCAATGAAACATCCACTTGCAAGTATTCAAACACGTCAAACGTGCCTTACGCCACAATGCCGAATACTTTTTCAACAACTGGCGGAACATCTCACTCAACAACCATCTCAGGACTAACTGACGGTAGCTCATATACCCACTACATCAAATGCCAAGACATAGCAGGTAATGTTAATAGTGATGATTTTTTAATTACTTTCTCTGTTTTAGCTTCTCTCTCCCAATGTTCACAAGGTCAAATTACAAGTAATTGTTTATGCGGAGGAACAGAGCATAGCAATGGTTATTGCTGTAGTAATGTATGGCAAGCAGGCGTATGTTCTCAGCCAGAAGGACCTTCAATAACAAATGCACCTTCGGCAATTCAGCAGGCAGAGGATATTACTATTACTGGTGTTAATTTTGGCGCACATGCGGATAATTCTCCGGGAGACCCAAGCACCCTCGCCGTGAAGTTCGACGATTTCGACAACGGCGTTGAAGGAGAGGTCATCGGTAATGGGTGGGGGAACCTGAGAAGTAGTCCGAAATATAGCAGTACAAACCAGCGTTTGGGTTCATCGCTTTCCACGTATCATCACTTCCACGACAATATCTATGCTTGTCACTTTGGATTTCGGGACCTCGATTGGGACGAAGTTTACATAACCTATTGGAGAAGGCTCGACATCACTTATCTCAAACCGCCCAGAAACTTTAAGGAATTTCGCATCGAGGGCGACATATCAGGTGGTTATCCCATGATGGCTTACGCTACCAACTCTGGCCCTGGTTCCGTTCCTATGCAAAATTTCTGGCTGGCCGGAAACGGCCATGAGGGTGACGATTGGGACTGTGGCACCTGCAAGAACCGCCAGTGGGACCGCAAGGAATTTTGGATTAGAATTGGAGACGATCCCGGCCAGCGCTTCAAGTTCTGGGAGAATGCCGCGCTGTTGGAAAACTATATGACGCCCCAGGACTTTCCAGAGGGTGTCGGTGAGTACCTTGGCGATAATAATTCAAAATTCGATTACTTCGGAATCGGTTTTTACTTGCGCACGGGCAGCGAAGGAGTCACGCAATTTGATGACATTTACATAGACACTACCCAGTCAAGGGTGGAAATCGGCGAGGCTTCAACCTTTGACACCTGCACCATTCGCGAAATCCAACCACCCACAGCCTGGTCAAACAACTCAATCACCTTCACCGCCAACCAGGGCTCATTTTCTGATGGAGACACAGCCTATCTTTATGTTGTTGATGAAGACGGTAGTGTAAACGAACAGGGCTATCAAATTGCATTTGGTCCAGCAGGTCCTGATACTACTCCACCAGTTCGCTCACAGAGTTCACCCGCTGGAGAGCTGGCAGCAGGAACAACCAGCACAAGTTTATCTCTTTCCACCAATGAAATAGCTGTCTGTAAGTATTCAAGCACGTCAAACGTGCCTTACGCCACAATGCCGAATACTTTTTCAACGACCGGAGGTACATCTCATTCAACTACCATAACAGGTCTATCAGATGGCAATACATATAATTACTATGTAAGATGCCAAGACACTTCAGGCAATGCCAATACTAATGATTATCTAATATCTTTCTCTGTGCCTATTGCTCCGCCCCCAGATACCACTCAGCCTTCAGCCATTACTAATCTTTCTGTTTCCAATATCAGCCAGACATCTGTTAATTTAAACTGGACAGCTCCTGGTGATGATGGAAATTCTGGAACAGCCAGTTCTTATGATATTCGTTATTCAACATCACCTGTCACTGAAAGCAACTGGAGTTCAGCCATTCAAGTTACAGGCGAACCCGCACCATCAGCAGGTGGCACCTCCCAATCATATACCTTAACTGGTTTATCTTCTAATGCCACTTATTACTTTGCTCTCAAGACTAGAGATGAGGTTCCTAACTGGTCTGGCTTATCTAATGTTGTCTCAGCCAAAACCCAAAGCAATATCTGCGCTTCGTTCACTTATTCTAATTGGAGCGCTTGTCAATCCAATAATACCCAATCCAGAACTGTCATTTCTGCCTCTCCTCAAGGTTGTATTGGAGGCAATCCAGTTCTTTCCCAATCCTGTACCTATACACCACCAACCTGCACCTCTTTCACTTATTCTAATTGGAGCGCTTGTCAATCCAACAATACTCAAACAAGAACAATAGTTTCTCAATCTCCTCAAGGCTGTACAGGAGGCAATCCTGTTCTTTCCCAATCCTGTACATATATTCCAGTTTCTCCCGTTGTCTGTACCTCATTTACATATTCTAATTGGAATGAATGCCAGTCCAACAATACCCAAACAAGAACTATTGTGAGCCAATTGCCTCAAGGCTGCGATGGAGGCAATCCTGTTCTTTCTCAGTCCTGTACTTACACATCACCCCCCTGTACCTCTTTCACTTATTCCAGCTGGAGCGCTTGCCAGCCCAACAATACCCAGTCCCGCATTGTTTCTGAACAATCTCCTCTTGGCTGTATAGGAGGCAATCTTATTCTTTCTCAATCCTGCGCATATACGCCGCCAGGAGGCGGAGGAGGCGGAGGCGGAGGCGCTCCGAGCCCAATACCAACACCAACTCCAAGCCCGGGTCAAGAGATAACTCCGCCTGAAGAACCAATTAGTTTAATGAACATCGCAGAGCTCAAAACTAAAATAGCAGAGTTAAGGGCTAAGATAGCTGAACTAAAAGCGTTGTTAATTCAGATACTCAAACAAAAGATAGCGGAGATTATTGTTAAGATTGGAGAGCTGAAGGAACAATTAGATACTATGAAATAGAATTAACCTAATTGTTCTAATTATTCTAATTAACCTAATTGACCTAATCAAATCCTAATTTCTAATGACCAAAAAAGAGAAAAACAAAAAATCTTTTACCTCGTTAGATAGGTCTAAACGACATCTAACAGGGTTTACTTTGATTGAATTATTGGTGGTTATTGCCATAATTGGGCTTTTGGCAAGTATTGTTTTGGTTTCTACCAGAGCTGTTTTGAAAAGAGCCAGAGATGCCAGAACAGGTTCACAATTAGTTCAGGTTTGCAAACTTATAGAAGCTTATTACGCGGAAACCGGCCATTATCCTTTTGTTGGTTGTTCTTTTAGCGGCCAAACAGCTTCCCAGCATTATGGTTTATACCGGGACAATCCCAATAACGACCCTTACGGTGATAAGATTTTTGATATTCTTCAAGCAAAATTTGTAGAAATTGGCTTGATACCGAATTTAACTTCAATAATTCCCAATGACTCGGCTGCAAAATATCCTTCAAATGACAAGTCTTATTTTTACGATAATTATTATGACAGCGTTGCGCCGGAGAACACTCCGGAGACCACAGAGTGTACTGACCAGGCTTTTCAGCTTTTGGGGTATGTGGAGGTGGAAACTCCGCCATATGAATGGGAGCCGGCTTGGGGAGTTTATCAGGGTATGGGCTGGTGGAGGGTTTGCAAGGGTTATTCTAGATAAAAAATATGGAAAGTTTCTATTTTTCGCTTGTTGAATTTAGAGACTTTTGATGTTAAAATTTGATTATGTATTCCAAAAAAGTTTTAGATTTGTTTTTTAATCCCAAGTTTTTTGGTAGAATGAAAAAGCCGGATGCCAAAGGCACGGCCGGGAATCCTATATGCGGCGACCGTCTTAACTTTTACTTAAAAATAAAAAATGATAAAATAAAAGATATTTCTTATGAGACTTTGGGTTGTTCTACGGCGATTGCGGTTTCAGAAATAGTTTGTCAGCTCGTGAAAGGCAAAACTTTGGACCATGCCTCTCAATTAAGCCATAAGGATGTTTTGAAGAAACTGGGCAAAGTGCCGCCGATTAAAGTTCACTGCTTACACTTGGGAATAGACGCTTTGCGAAAAGCAATCGAGAGTTACAATAAAAATTAACCTAATTATTCTAATCAATATTATAAGAACTTAATATTAATGACCACAAAGCAAACAAGCACATCAGAAGATCAGAATATCAGTAGGAAGGATATCAGGAAACCAGAAGATCAGGGAGAATTTATTGCAGGATTTGAGAAATTATGGGTTTGGCAGAAAGCCCATCAATTAATGCTTGAAGTTCACCAAATCTGCCGTGCCCTCCCAAGAGATGAACGATTTAGGAAAAGAGACCAATTGGAAAGATCATCATCTTCAGTGCCTGATAATATTGCAGAAGGTCATACCAGTTACTATTACCAAGAGAAGATCAAAGCATTTAATGTGGCTCGTAAAGAAACTGGAGAAACCCAAAATCACATTAGAGCCCTGCAAGACAAACAATACATAACAACCACAAAAGCAAGAGACCTTATAAGCAGATATGAAGAAGTTATCCGAGGTATCAATGGCTACATAAGATGGGTCAGATAGAAACGAGGTGATAAAAAATAATCTGATATCCTGATAATCTGATACTCTGCCCACTGATAAGCTGATACCCTGATATACTTTCTCCATTAGAGTAATTAGAGTAATTAGAAATTAGAATAATTTGATACCATGTCTATCTACGAACTCCCAAAATTGAAGATGCCTAAAGTTGATTTGAAAAGAGTTTTTGAAAAAACTCCAGGTAATTTTTTAATTTTAGTAGTTTTACTGGGTTTAATGGCTGGAACATTAGCTGGGCTTATCACGGGCGCTTATTTTTATTCCCAGATTAAAAAATATTTAGCAGAGGCTGATTTGATAGCGTCCGATAAAATAATAGAAAAAGAAAGGGTGATAGAAAAAGATTATACTCCGCAAACTAGTCAGGAAATGAAAATTATAAAAGCTGTTGAAAAAGTTTCTCCGGCAGTGGTGAGTATTATTGTTACCAAAGATTTGCCTATAGTTGTGGAATATTTTGAAAATCCGCTTGAGGAATTTGAACAGTTTTTCGGTAAGCAGTTTGATTTCAAAGTTCCTCGCTATCGCCAGGAAGGGGTTGAGAAAAGGCAGATTGGAGGAGGAACCGGCTTTATTGTTTCTGAAGATGGAATGATTTTGACCAATAGACATGTGGTTCTTGATGAGGACGCTGATTACACGGTTTTGACTAATGACGGCAGAGATTTTCCAGCCAAGGTTTTAGCTATAGATCCGGTTCAGGATTTGGCAGTTTTAAAAATTGATGGAAATCTGGAGATTGATCAAAATGGCCAATTTGAAAAAGATTCTTTTATTGTTGCTGGGCTTGGCGATTCCTCTCAGCTGCAGATAGGTCAGACAGTAATTGCCATTGGAAATGCTTTGGGAGAGTTTCGCAACACGGTTTCAGTTGGAGTGATTTCCGGCCTAGGCAGGACAGTAACTGCTTCTGGGGGCGGATTGGTGGAAACTATTGAGGATGTTATTCAAACCGACGCAGCAATTAATCTGGGTAATTCCGGAGGTCCGCTTTTGAATTTGAAAGGAGAGGTAATCGGTATTAACACAGCTATGGCAATGGAGGCAGAGAATATTGGCTTTGCCATTCCTATTAATAAAGCTAAAAGGGATGTTGAGCAGGTCCGGGAAACAGGGAAGATTGTTTATCCGTTTTTAGGAGTCCGTTATATTCTGATTAATAAAGAAATTCAGGAAAAAGAAGGCTTGCCGATAGATTACGGCATTTTGATTATTTCCGGGGATAAAACGAATGAAGAAGCTATTTTTCCGGGCTCAACAGCCGAAAAAATTGGTTTGCAAGAGGGAGATATAATTGCCGAATTTAATGGCGAGAAAATAACAACGGATAATAGTTTGGCTAAAATTATCCAGAAGCATGCTCCGGGCGACAAGGTGAACTTGAAGGTTCTACGGGATGGCAAGGAATTGATTTTTGAAGCTCTTTTAGGCGAAATGGAGAAGTAGGATAGATATTATATGTTGCAAAACGGGGAGAGGACGGACCTTGACCTATTTTGCTTGACTTTTTTGCGGATATATGTTAGAATTTAAGCATTGAGGAGGGGTTCCTGAACCTAAAGGAGGAGAAAATGATTGGAACAGTAGAAAGTTTAAAGTTACTTGAGGGAATTATCACTATTTTTGGTTTTTTGCCGATGGTCTTCGGAGCTTGCGTAGCTTTGCTTTTGTTCCGAAAGACCAAGTCTTCTGAAGAAAGGCTTCGGAAGGAAGAGGAAGAATGGGCTGCTAAAGAGCTGAAAGCAGCCCGAAGGGCACAAAATAATGGACTCACAAAATAGCGCGATAACGTGTTGTGAGATCTCAAAAAGGGCAGAGACTCGATCTCTACCCTTTTCTATTATAAAAAAATAACCCCTGTTTTGCTCCTAAAAGCTTTCGCCTTTATGTATAGTGGAGCTCAACAGGGGTTTTCGGCGCGCTAATTTGGCATTGTTGCTTCTTGTCTTTGCCTCAGTTGATTGGTTTTTTTGAGAGTGTGAGTGCTTAGCTGGTTGCCAAACTTTTCTGTAGAGATTTCTAAACAAGCCCAATGCCTTTTTGTAAGCGCGCGCCTTTGTTGACACGCATTGAACAAACTCGTTTAGAGTTCTAGAAACTGCTTAGCTGCTAAGCATTCCAACTGAGTATCTTTATATTAGCAAAACAAGAAAACTTGTCAACCCTGTATAGGAAATTTGACTCGCTTTTGGCGAGATAGATTTTCTTTTAGACAGAAAGCCCTGTCAGATTTTCCCTACGGGGTCAAGTATTTTTGGAAAAAAACATTTGGATTATTGGATTAAATCCTGTAAAATATAAATATAGGAAACTACTCGGGAAGCCAAACTACTCGGGAAGCCATCCCGAGTAGTTCGTACCGAGGAATTGATAATTTAGGATAATAGTATTATGCCAACAAAACGTCCACAATTTGCTAATGGAGAAATCTATCATATTGTACTTAGAGGAATTGCTAGGCAAAAAACTTTTTTAGAAAATAGAGATTATTTAAGGTATCTTTTAGACTTGTATAAGTTTAATGACAAAGATGCAGTTTTTAATATTTCAGATTACTTTAAGAAACTGAAAGAAACTACTCGGGATGGCTTCCCGAGTAGTTTTGTTTCCTTGGTGAGCTCAAATAGATCTAAGGACTCAAGAAATTTATTAATAGAGATTTTAGCCATTTCTTTAATTCCAAATCATATCCATTTATTGGTTCGTCAACTTGTTGATAATGGAATTTCTTTGTTTTTCCAGAAGATGGGAGGTTACTCCAGCTATTTTAATAAAAAGTACGATAGATTCGGGTCTCTATTTCAAAGACCCTTCAAAGCCATCCATATCAAAAGTAATGATCAATTACTGATTGTTGTTACTTATATTCACATGAATGCAACTGATTTAATTGAGCCAGGCTGGAAAGAAAAGGGAATCCATAACCCTAAAAAAGTTATGGAATTTTTGGAAAATTATCCCTGGTCCAGTTATGGTCATTATTTGAACAAAAAAGATTTTTCAGGATTAATTAATTCTGATTTTTTGAATAAGGTTTTTGGGGGCCCGGATGGGTTTCGTAGCGCAATGAAAAACCGGGTTTTTGAGAAAAGTGATTTAGATAACTTTTTGGAAGAAAGTAAGAGATTTGCCTTGGAATAAGAAACTACTCGGGATGGCTTCCCGAGTAGTTGCGAGTAGTTGCGAGTAGTTGCTGGTTGAGTTTTCCACAGATTTAGTTTGAATATTTTTTGGAAAATTATAAGATTAAGAAATGACTAAAAAAGCTGTTATCTTGATAATTGTTTTTGTTTTGCTTCTCGGGGTTGGAGGAGTTTTTTGGTTGTTGGGGAGTAAAAACGAGAGTTTAATTGAGGAGGTAAAATTTGAAAGCCCGAAAAATTTTTTAATTAAAGATACGGCGGAAGGAAAAATAGTAGAGAATAGAAACGCAGGATTAAGTTTCAAAGTGCCGGAGGGGTGGATCGCGGAGATAAAAGAATATGATAAAGGAGAGGGTGGAATAGAGCTTTTTAGTCCAGATGTAAGTTTTTATTCCAATTCAAAACTTCAGAAAAAGGGATGTGGAGTAGCAGTCAATATAGAATATAGATATAACGAAGAAGAAATTCAGTTGGTTAAAGATTTAATAAAAGGTATTCAAGAAAATCCAGACATGGGATCTAATAAATATAAAGAAGTTATAGAGGTGGATCAACATAAAGCCCTGAAACAGATTACATTTAATAATGCTGCAATGGGTCGTGGTGTTTCTGTACAAATTCCAGATACTGATAAAATATATATATTTAGCACCTTTTTCCCTTCGGAAGAAGAAAGATGCGAGAAAGAGTTTGATAAATTTTTAGAAACATTATCAATTGATTAAAAATTAGAGGAGGATTAATTATGAAAAAACAGTATTTTTTTAGCTTTTTGCTGATTTTTTTGATTTTCCCTTTTGTTGTTTTGGCACAAGATATAGATATTAGTGATGAGATTAAGTTTTCAGAAAAAGATACAAAAGATATTTTGCATTCGCTTATTCAAGTATTAACAAACGAATGGATAGAATTAACTAGTTCGTCTGGTTGTGGGGCAAAGGAACAAGCATCGTTGATTACAGTTAGAAAAACCGTTCGAACAGAGATTATGCATTATTTATTGGTTGAAGCTCCTCAAGAAATCGCAGTCAACCTTATAAAAACCACCTTAAAGGCGGTTTATTTAATTTATACCGGTGACACCAGAACCCTTATAGACAGGATAGAAAAAATGACCGTTGATGAGGCTAAAAAATACGCAATGGAATGGTTGCTGCAAAACGAGATTAGAGTAGCGAGCGGAAATTTAACAGCTTCTTATGAGTCTTATAATGGCAATAAACAGGAAGTTGTTTTTCCGTATATTATTCTTTACAAACCTATGGGGAGTAAAATTGGAGCATTGGGAATAAGTATTTATTCTTCCCAGAAGATTAAACCACCTATTCCTACGTGGAAAGATCCTTGGGAAGGAGGGGTGGAGGAATTATCCCCATTTATAATCAAAATTAATGGAAATATTGGAAAAGGAACCGGAAACAGCTATAGATGGATTCGTACGCCTAATGTTGAAGTAGTTTTTGACGAAGAAGTGCCGGAATTGAGTTTTCCCAAGCCGAGTTTTTGGGATAAGCAATTGGCATCTCTGAAAAATACCATTCGGGCCATTGAGATTGGAGTTGAGTTTTTGAATGATTTTACTCGGGACACTGGCGAGACAGTAAAAGAAAAAGCTAAGGGTGCTTTGGATAAAATAAAAGGGCTTTTTTCGGATTTTATTCTGTTTAAAGCAGAGGTTGCGCCAACGCCTGATGATTATTTGAGTTTGAGTGATTTACTGCCTGATATTGGCTCATTAGGAATAGGTAAATCAACAGACACCGGGTCTCTGGGGACTGAGCAGCCGTCTTCGGTGTCAACGGAAATTCTTTTGTCAGAATGGGCTTTTGCCGGAATAGCTGAGAGATTAGATGACGTTTCCGAGCAAATTGATATTTTCGGCAAGGAAGTTAACGATTTTGTGGAAAAAGAATCAAAAAAGGAGGAAGTCGGACTTCCCAATGTTGAGCCTGCGGAGGTAAGGGCTCCGCAGGATGAGGATCTATTGAATGCTGAAGACCTCTTGAATGAGGATTTACTGGATGAAGATATATCAGACGAGAAAGAGGTTTTGCAATCAGAAGATTCTTTGCCCCAAACTACTCGGGATGGCTTCCCGAGTAGTTTGGGGGAAGTGAAAACATGTCAGACAGCGGGTTTGAGTGCGGCAGAAGTTAGGCCGGCTCAAAACAAGGTTATTTTTAATGAAATTGCCTGGATGGGAACCGGAACAAGCAGTGCTGATGAGTGGATTGAGCTGAAAAATGTATCTGGCGCAAAGGTAAATTTAGAGGGATGGCAGGTTTTAGATAAAGACGGACAGATAGAAATTGTTTTTGGCGCAGATGACGTTATTGAGCCGGGCGGATTTTATTTGTTGGAGCGGACTGACGACGGTTCGGTGCCTCGCCTGACTGCTGATTTTATTTACACAGGAGCTCTTAGCAATAGCAACGAAGCGATTTATTTGTTTGCGCCTGATTGTGAATTTGAGGATATAGTTGAGGCAATGCTGCAATGGCCAGCAGGAAACTCTTCAAGCAAGAAATCAATGGAAAGGAACAGTAATTTAGAATGGTATACTTTTAATGGCAGGGCGCAGGGAGAGATTTTTGGAACACCGAGAGAAAAGAACAGCGATCCCAATGCGGTTTATTATGGCGGAGGCGGAGGCGGAGGCGGAGGCACGCCGCCTCCGCCAGAGCCGGAACCTGAACCGGAACCGGTTAAAATCCTAATCACTGAAATCCAAATTAGCGGCGAAAAAGCAAATTACGATTTTATTGAGCTTTATAATCCGGGAAAAGAAGCAGCTGATATCAGCGGCTGGCAATTGAAAAAAAGAACACAAGACGGAACAGAATATTCGGTCAGGCTTTTTTCCGAGAATATATTTATTCCGGCTCAAAGTTATTGGATTTGGGCAAGTTCCAAGGATGATTATCAGGATATTGTTCAGGCTGAAGTTTCAAGTTCTGCTTATTTAATCACTAATAACAGCATTGCGCTTTTAGACAGAGATAAAAATATTAGAGATGCTTTGGCTTGGGGAAGCGGCCACACTAATCCATTTTTAGAGAATTCTCCTTTTTCAGAGAATCCTGCAGAAAATCAGAGCATAGAAAGGAAAAAAGACGAAAAAAACGATTATATAGACACCGATAATAATTCAGATGATTTTGAACTACAAAATTGCCCTAATCCAAAAACGCAGGTGATTGCTTGTTATTCACCGCCGGATGAAGAAGAACCTGCTCCGCCTGATGGCGGAGACGGGGAAAATGACATTACTCCGCCGGAACTGAGTTTTAAGCTTGAAGCGGTGCAAACAGGCCTCTCTTTTATTGTGTCTTGGTCTGCGATAGACCCGATTGCGGACGCTACGCCCAGCGGATTAGACGGTTTTTTACTGCGTTATTCCGAGGACCAAGAAAATTGGATTTATTTTCCGGAAGAGAATCAATATACTCAAGAAACTCAATATGAATTTAGCGGTCAAGACCAGCACGCCTATTATTTTCAGATTAAAGCCATAGATAAAGCCGACAATGAAAGTGATTGGAAAGAAGCTGAAACAAAAATTGATTTAGCCAAAGAGCCCGAGCCGGAAATAGGAGGTTGTATTGACCCAGAAGCTTTGAATTATAATCCAGAAGCAACCAAAGACGATGGCAGTTGTGAGTATGCGGAACCCGAGCCCGAGACCCCAACTCAGACCATAGTTATCAATGAAATTGCCTGGATGGGAACAGAGGCAAGCTCAAATGATGAGTGGCTGGAACTTTATAATACTAATGAAAATCCAGTTGATATTGCCGGCTGGAAATTAATTTTTTATCCAATCGGGCAAATAGAGCCAAGAATAATAAATTTTAATAGTTTTAGCGAAACAACATCGGCTGTTGACGGTTTTGATTATTTTCTTTTAGAAAGAACTGATGATACCACAATTAGTGATATTCATGCTGATTATATTTATACCGGCGCCTTAAACGATGACGGAGGTATCTTAGAACTACGCGACGATCAAGATAATTTAATTGACACAGTTGACTGCTTTGGCGGCTGGTTCGTTGGAGAGAAAGCCGCCGTCGGCGGCAAAAAATCAATGGAAAGAATCAATCCAGAAAATCCCGGCTCAAACCCTGATAATTGGAAAAACAATAACCCGGATATTCTTTGCTACGGGTTAGACGCTGATAAAAATAATATCAACGGTACGCCAAAACACAAGAACAGCAATAGTTTTTTAGATAAAATTATATATGTTGATAAAAATCTGATTGAGGACGACCCGGCTAATCACTTTTGGGACACTGTTCAAGAGGGAATTGACGATGCCCGGGAAGGCTGGCTGGTTATTGTTAAGCCCGGCATATATTGGGAAAATGTTCAGATAGCAATTCCCGACTTAATTCTTTGCTCGGAGCAAGGATTTGGCGAAACAAGCATTCAATCTGTTGATTCTGACAAAAATATTTTAGAAATTAAAGCTGATAATATAGAAATTAAAGGATTTTCTTTTCAGGGAGCGGGAAGTTATAAAAAGACCGGTCTTTTTCTTGATAGGGTTAAAAAGAGCCTTATTAGAGAAAATAAATTTTCTCAAAATTATCTTGGAATTCATTTAACAGAATCAAATGAAAACGCCATCCAAACTAATATTTTTGAAGAAAATCGCCAGGGGATTTATTTAGAGAACTCGGAAAACAACACTATTATTCAAAACACAATTAATTCTAAACGTTACATCTGGCATGCGATGACCTGCGGTATTTATTTAAATTCTTCCAATAATAATGTGTTGTTAGAAAATACTGCCAACGATAAGGGCCTTAGTAATTTTATTGACAGCGGAGAAACTCACGGTATTTGTATTATTTCTTCCAACGAAAATATTCTTGAAAAGAATACCGCCCAGAATAACAAAGGCACCGGCGACGGCATTTATATTAAGGATTCTAACAATAATATTATTAAAGACAGTGTGCTTAAAGACAATAACAGGGGATTAGCTCTTTTGTCTTCTAATAACAACACTTTGGACAGTAATACGGCAGATAATAATATAGTAGGGATTTATCTGGGCGGCTCGGCTAATATTTTAAAAAATAATCAAATGACTGATAATTGTATTGCTAATTTTGCCATTACTTTTGAACCGAATTTAAATAACGAAATTGATACCACTAATTTAGTTCAGGGCAAAAAGATTTATTATTTGAGAGAGCAGTCTGATATTATTATTGATTCTTCTTCGGAAGCTGGCATAGTTCACTGCTTTAATTGCCAAAATATTACTATTAAAGATTTAATTCTTGACGGCCGCAACGATATCGGAATATATTTTTATCAGACCAATAATTCTCTGATTGAAAATGTTGAAGTGACTGAAAGCGTTCTGGCAATTATTTTGGAGGAGTCCAATGATAATGTTATTAAAGGGAATTTTCTTCATAAAAATTTTCGGGGTTTAAACCTTTCTGAATCTAATAATAATAAAATTTCCGGCAATGTTTTTGAAGAAAATGATAGCCAGGGAACTTCGCCCTGTTTTGGCACTTCGCCGCGTTACGGAATTAGCCTGAGCCAATCAACGGACAATGAAGTTTCCGGGAATTTAATAGTTGGGAATCCAAATGGTTTGGAATTGTTTGGCTCTTGCTCCAGAAATACTTTTTTTGAAAATACTATTAAGGATAACACTTATCAAGGCGTTGCCGTTTTTTGCTCAAGCAATAATCTTTTTTATCACAATAATTTTATTGACAATGCTGGAAATAATTGGGGCAGCTGTGCTCCTTATTCTCCGAGAAATAAATGGCATAATTCTGATTTAAGCGAGGGCAATTATTACAGCGATTATTGTAAAGCGGTTGAAGATTGTAGTGATTCAGATATTAATGGCATTTGGGATAAGGCTTACCCTTGGAACAGAGATAATGATGAATATCCGTTTGTTTTACCAGACGGTTGGAAATAAAAAACCCGCCGGAGTGTTTCTCACAGCGGGTCTGCGTCCGGCCGTAGTTTTGTAAAACCAATGGCCGGACTTAGTCTTCGGGAAGGGTTTGTTTAGGATGGACATATCCGAACTTCAGCTTCGCAATTTCTTTTTCAGCCGTCTCTACTCTTTTTGAAATTCTTTTAATCTTTTTTTCGGTTTCCCTTCTAATGGAATTTTGAAGAAAAGAAACAGACAAAACAACAATACAGGAGGCGGCCCAAAGAATATAGAGAATAGAAACGGCGATTTCACTTTTCGTATTCGTCTTGCTTTCCTTTTTTTCTTTCATTTCTTTCTCCCTTCCCTTTTTTTTAAGATTTTTTGTTTGGCGTACTAAAATGAGCATAACAAGGTTGGTTTTATTTGTCAATTTTTCGCCCCTTTTTTATCCGTGTTTCAAGGGACCGAAATTATTAGCCGAATGGGTGGTCTTTGGCGCGGGATTTCATTCCCCTGGCAAGTCCGGTATAATATTTCCTTTCCGACAACATTTCTTTTCCGATAAGATTTCTAAGATTTCTGACAACACTTTCTTTTCCAAATAGTATTTCTCTCCCCGAATATGTTTTTAATTCGTGAACGTCCGTTCACGAGTTAAAAACAGCGGGGCTTTCAATTTTTACTCAATTTGGCATTGATTAGAATTGGGTATTGCTTAGAAATTGACAAGTTAGGTGTTTTACAGAGATTGACCAGAGAGAAAACGACAATAAAAACAAAAACTCACTGGGATTAATTAACTCTTAGCGGGCTTTTGACCTTTTTTTATTTCTGTTATAGTATAGTATTATGGATAAAAATTATTTTATTAGATTAACAATGGCGGTGTATCGGGTGACTGAACTTTTTCCAGAAAATGAGCCACTAAAATTAAAAATCAGGGAGAAAGCTAATGATTTGTTAGCTGATCTAATTGGGGGCGCAAAAGGAAACCCAGGGTTTGAAAACGAGGAATTAACAGATGTTGTTGACAAAGATATTACTGTTATTAATAGTTTTTTTGAATTGGCCGAAACTCAGGGCTGGGTTGATCCTGTCAATTTTTTGGTTTTAAAAAAGGAATATGGTAAAATTAAGGAAATTCAAAAAAGCCGGGAATCCATTCCAAGCAAGGAACTACTCGGGATGGCTTCCCGAGTAGTTCGTTCACGAGTAGTTCGGGGTGATTTAGAAGATAGGTTAAATGAAAGGCAGAGGAAAATTTTGAAAGTTTTGGAGAAAAAAGACAGGGTTCAGGTTTGGGAAATCAAAGAGATTTTTTCTGGTGTAACAAAAAGAACTTTGCGCCGGGACTTTGAAGATTTATTAAACAAGAAACTTATTAAAAGAATGGGGGAGAGGAATGAAACATTTTATAGGTTAGTAGGACGGTAAGTTTATGGGGTAGGACAGCGATAGGACATAAAATAATCTTATATTTTTGTCCCTTGCGTCCTACCTATGTCCTAATACTGGGGATATTATGTGAATAAACAGATTTGCAGAGGACGGGCCTCCGCAAACTTAGGCATTTATGAATGATATTCAAAAGAAATTTTCAAAAATTTACGATGAAAATGTTGACAAAATATACAGATTTGTATATATTAAAGTAGGTTCAAAAGAGTTTGCTGAGGATATATGTTCAGAGGCTTTTTCGCGCGGATGGAATGTTTTTCAAAAAAAAGGAGAACAAATTGAAAACCCCCGCGCTTTTTTGTATAAAATCGCCAGAAATTTAATTGCTGATCATTGGCGCAAGTATGGACAAATGAGAACAATTCCAGTAGAGTATGTTCAGATGTCTGACCCTCAAATAGATTTAGAAAAGCAGGTAGCTTTGGGTTCTGATATGGAATCAGTAAGAAATGCATTGGCAAGTATCAATGATAATTATCAGAATATTATTGTCTGGCACTATTTGGATGAGCTTTCTATTAAAGAGGTTTCCAAAGCAATGAAGAAGTCTGAACAGACGGTTAGGGTAACTCTGCACCGGGCGTTAAAAGCTTTGAAAAAAGAAATGGATAAAAAATAGCCATTGTGCATGACTCGTTCGTGCATAGGCGTGTGCACGGACGGGTCGTGCACTGGCAGGGTGTAATACTTGATGCGATTCTGCGTCATAATATAAAGAACCCGATATACTTTTTAAGGCTATCGGATAGTCAAAAGGTGTTATGTGCTTGATAAAATGAACGAAAAACAACTAATTAAAGAAATTAAAAGACTTAAAGAAATTAAACCCAGTAAAGACTGGGTTTTTAGTGTTAAAGATGAAATTTTGGGCCAAGAGCTAGAGCACAAAACAGACTGGCTCTCGGTTTTCACTTTTGTGCCCAGGCACAAAATGGCTTTTGCAACCCTGACCATTGTTTTTGTTTTGGTCGGGGTTTTTGGCTGGGCCCAAAGCAGTTTGCCCGGAGAGTTTTTTTACCCAATGAAAAAGGCTGTTGAAAGAGCTCAAATTAATTTATTGTCAGCCCAGACAGAAAGGCCTAATTTAAAATTGGAATTAGTTAGCAAACGATTATCTGATATTGCTGAAATTGCAGAGACTAACCATGGAACAAAATTAGCTTCAGCAGTAGAAGAGTTTCGAGTTAGTACTATTGAGGCGGCTGAAGGATTAAAAACCGTTGAAAACACAGAAAAAGTGGTTATGGAGGTTAAGAGAATTGAAGCTGGCAGGCAGAGTTTAGAGGCTTTGGGAATAATGGTGGGGGAAACTGAAGAATTGGACAATGCTTTGGCTGAGTTGGTGGAAAGGGAATTAAAGGATTTGAAAAACAGAGCCTTAAATGAGGCTCAAACAGAGTTTTTAAAACAAGCCCAGACATATTATGAATCAGGAGGTTATAGTCAGGCTTTGGAAAATATTTTAAGGGCTAGTCAAGTTATTGATTAAAATTGGATAAGCCGCGACGCTCGTGACCCTTACGTAAGATCGCGAACAAACCCCCCTGCTTTTTCGCAAGCGCGAAAAGAAGGGGGAAAGGTCGACGCGGCAAAAACAAATTATAATTAATTAAATTGATTGAAAACCCCGATTAGAAAAATTTTCTAACGGGGCAAGAAAACTAAAATGAAAATGAAAATTATAGGAATTATTGCAAGTCTTGCTTGTGTCGCGTTGATTGCTCCGAGTGTTGCTCAGGGATTAACTTCTGAAGAGCTTCAGGCCGAAATCGCTAATTTATCAGAAATGTTAGCAAGTCTTCAGGCTCAGTTGTCTGCCCTTGAAGGCGGAACAACTCCAACCACAACACCTACGGTTACTGGTTGCGCTATCACTTCTTTTGATAGAAACCTGAAAGTAAGCATGACCGGAGACGATGTTAAATGTCTTCAGATTGTTCTGAACTCAGCTGCTGACACTCAGTTAGGCACTTCCGGCGTTGGTTCTTCGGGAAACGAAACTTCTTACTTTGGTCCTTTGACCAAGGGAGCAGTTATTAAGTTCCAGGAGAAGTATGCCAGTGAAGTTTTGGCTTCCTGGGGTCTTACAGCTGGAACTGGTTTTGTTGGTTCAACTACCAGAGCTAAATTGAATGAGCTTCTGACTGCAGAAGAGCCTCCAGTTGAGCCTCCGGCAGGCTGTGAATGTACAACTTGGGCAAGTGTTAGCTGCGGAAGCGGCTCATGCGCCGCTACTCAGATGCAGCAAACCCGAACTTGTACTCCGGCTGCCTGCGCACTTGAAACCCAGTGTACAGCTGATGCCAGCTGCGGCACTGTTCCAACTGGCGCTGGTTTGACTGTGAGCTTGGCTCCGAGCAACTATCCAGCTTCTACTGTAATTGCTGGCCAGAGTTTAGCTCCATTGGCTAAAATTAGATTCTACAATGGAGACAATGCTGAAGTAAAAGTTACCCAATTGAAATTAGCCCGAACAGGAATTTCAGCTGACACCACTCCTTCAAACGTTTATTTGTTTGACGGCGCTGTTAGATTGACTGACGCGGCTTCAGTTTCTTCTGGAATAATCACTTTCACTGATTCAACCGGCATTATTAAAATACCGGCAAACAGCGCAAAAGATATTTCAGTTGAAGCAGATATCGCCGCTTCTACTAATGGCCAGACAGTTGGCGTAGAGCTTACTGCAGTTGCTGATGTTACTGCGAATTCCAGTTCAGTTAATGGTACTTATCCTTTGACTGGCAATACAATGAGCATTGCTAGTAAACCAAGTAGTTTTGCTACTGTTGACTTCAATACCACTACCAGCCCTTCTTCTGACGCCACTATTAATCCCCAGAACGATTACACGGTTTGGCAGAACACTGTTGCTGTTGGCAACTGGAAGGTTAATATGACCCGTTTCAGCTTAAGGGAAATTGGAACTATTCAATTTGCTGATTTGGCCAATTTCCGCTTGTATGTTAATGGTGTAGAAGTTGCTACAGCAGAAAGCTTGGATGCTAATGGTTATGTCACTTTTGACTTAACCAGCAATCCTGTAGAGTTCAAGACCGGAAATAGAATTGTCAAGGTTTTAGCTGATGTTGTTGGCGGTTCTTCAAGGACTCTTAGTTTCTCCTTGAGAAAAGCTGCTGACGCTACTTTTGTTGATGCTCAGTTTAATGCCAAGGTTTTGGCTACTGCTGCTGGTTCTACTTTTAGTGCTCGCACTACAGGGGACTTGAGTGTAAGCGGAGGAGTAATTACTATTACCAAAATGACTGATTCTCCGTCTAGTAAAGTGATTAAAGATGCCAACAATATGCTTTTGGCAAGGTATGAAGTGAAAGCATCTGGCGAGGCAGTTAAAATTGAAACCTTGAGAGCTTCTTTTGACTGCAGTGATAATACTGTTACAAGATTAAGAAATGGTAGGATTTTAGCTGATGGAACCCA
>Ga0315547_1001038_pt1 | contig 23463 bp, 15 predicted proteins | sample SalMarSW160240MG_2_FD_202542 | JGI IMG/M metagenome (GOLD analysis project Ga0315547, IMG submission 202542) | Salt marsh sediment microbial communities from the Plum Island Ecosystem LTER, Massachusetts, United States - Salt Marsh Sediment SW1601-240 ...
AGGTGATGTGTTGTTTTTTGCTTTATCACCACTAATATACACATTATCAGTATAGTGAAGAAGACTTCTTTTTAATTTTTTTAGACAATTCGTTCAGTTTAGGTCGGAGTCATCCCGTGAGTAAATTTAATTCGTTCCCACTATACCGAAAAAAAATTGAAGTTTATACAAAATATCACCTATTTTCGCAAAAAGTAATTTGAGATCAACTCTCTTTTTAGTCGACTCTTCCATAGGAATGCCTGCCCGCGGCAGGCGGGCCTTAGGCAAGAGAGTCAATCTACATACTATATGTTTAACCCTTTAGGTTCGGACTGGGAACAAATAATGTAGGGCGACCCTGCCTGCCGCAGGCAGGTTTCCAAGTCGCCATTAAGGGGGATTTCATAAAAAGAACCATAATAATGGCAGAATGGAGTTCAGGATGACCAAAAATTTGACTTTTGAGAAATCTTCTTCAGGGTTGGTTGGATGTTCGTTTGGTAACACACCCCCGACCCCTCTTTTTAGAGGGGAGAACACTATGGGTAAAACTTTGCTTATTCAAATGAAAATACATAATGAATAGGATTTTTTCTTCCCCTCTATTAACCTGCCCGTCCGGTTAGGCGGGGAGGGGAATGAGGGGTGTGTACGTTATGCAATCCCTCCAGGATTTATTTGGTTCTGAATGGATTACTAATTATAATTGCTTACCATGTTACAAAAGTATCGCCTTTTAAACAACATCAGTGGCTGGCTGGCATTCGCCATCGCCCTGGTTGTATATACCCTTACCGTGGAACCGACAGCCAGTTTCTGGGATTGCGGTGAGTTCATCGCCTCATCCTATAAGATGGAGGTGGGTCATCCGCCCGGAGCACCGCTCTTCATGGTGGTTGCACGGTTTTTCTCCCTGTTTGCAGGGAATGATGTTTCAAAAGTGGCGAAGATGATCAACATGATATCGGTGATAGCCAGTGCGCTTACCATTCTTTTTCTCTTCTGGACCATTTCACATCTTGCCCGAAAAATTATCGGAAAAGGGATGGAGTTATCAACCGGTCAAACCGTGATCATTCTGGGGAGTGCACTGGTAGGCACCCTGGCGTATACCTTCTCCGACACCTTCTGGTTCTCAGCCGTAGAAGGGGAAGTATATGCAACATCTTCGCTTTTCACGGCGGTTGTTTTCTGGGCAATCCTGAAATGGGAGAATGCAGCTGACCAGAAGTATGCGAACCGCTGGTTGATCTTTATCGCTTACCTGATGGGCCTGTCCATCGGCATCCACCTGTTGAACTTGCTGGCAATACCCGCCATCGTGTTTGTCTATTACTTTAAGAAATTCAAACCTTCACGCAATGGGATTATCATTGCCTCTTTTGTGGCAATCATTTTACTCGGAGGGATTATGTATGTGATCTTACCCTGGGTTGTTAAGCTTGGTTCATGGTTTGAACTGGCATTCGTGAACGGCATAGGGCTTCCCTATAACTCAGGGATCACGGTCTATTTGCTGTTGCTTTCCGGAGGGTTGGTCTGGGGGATCTGGTATACCATAAGGAAGGGAAAAGTGATTCTGAATACCATTCTGCTTTGTGTTACGGTCATCATCATAGGTTATTCATCGTTCACACTGATCCTTATCCGGTCGCTGGCTGATCCGCCCATGGATCAGAACAACCCGGAGACACTCTTTTCCCTTCAGTATTACCTGAACCGGGAGCAGTATGGGGAGAGGCCATTGATTCGCGGACAATACTACAGCGCACCGCTGATCGATATCAAACCGGGGAAGAAGACCTATACAAAAATGGATGGGCGTTATGAGGTCACCAACCGGGATTTGGAATACGTTTTCGCTCCCGAGTTCGTTACCATTTTCCCAAGAATGTACAGCCGTGATCCGGTGCACGTGGAAGATTATGAATACTGGGGCAAGATTGAGGGGACGAAGGTCTCCATGCGGACCGGATCAGGATCAACGCAGGAAATGACCAAACCAACATTCGGGGAGAACCTGCGCTTCTTTTTCCGCTACCAGCTGGGTTATATGTACCTTCGCTATTTCATGTGGAATTTTGCGGGCAGGCAGAATGATATCCAGGGGCATGGCGATAACCTGAAGGGTAACTGGATCAGTGGGATCCGCTTTATCGATGAAGCACGCCTGGGTAAACAGGATAACCTTCCGGAACAGTATAAAAACAACCCGGCCCGTAATACCTATTACCTGCTGCCCCTGTTGCTGGGATTGCTTGGCGTTTTTTATTTGTATCAGCAGGACAAAAAGGACTTCTGGGTGATTCTGTTGCTCTTCTTTTTTACCGGGATAGCCATTGTCCTCTACCTGAACCAGACACCCCATCAACCCAGGGAACGCGATTATGCTTATGCCGGGTCCTTTTATGCATTTGCCATCTGGATCGGCTTGGGGGTGACCGCCATTTACCATTTCATCACGAAAAAAATCAAACCGCTTCCCGGAGCAGTCCTTAGTGTATCGGTTTGTATCCTGGCTGTCCCGTTAATCATGGCGTTTCAGAACTGGGATGATCATGACCGGTCAGGCAGATACACGGCAAGAGATTTTGGCGCCAACTACCTCAACTCCTGTGCACCGAATGCCATTCTTTTTACAAATGGCGATAACGATACATTTCCCCTGTGGTATGCACAGGAGGTGGAAGGGATCAGGACCGATGTCCGGGTGGTGAATTTAAGCTACCTGGGTGCAGACTGGTATGCCGACCAGATGAAACGGAAAGCCTATGAATCCGATCCGATACCGTTTTCACTTGAGAAAGAACAGTATATCCAGGGAACGAGGGATATCGTCCTGGTTGAAAACCGGATTAAGGATTATTATGACCTGAAAGAACTGATGGATTTTGTAGCCAATGATGATCCACGCACCCGGATCCGTTCACCCTATGGGTTGAATGAAATGGTCGATTTCCTTCCCACGAATAAATTCAGGCTCACCATCGATTCGCTAGATGTAATCCGGAAGGGAGTGGTACCCGAATGGTCGGCAGAAAAAATCGTTCATGAAATGAGGTGGCAGTATAACGATGACATCATATACAAGAATCATTTGTTGTTCCTGGATCTCATGGCGTATAACGATTGGATACGACCCATATACATTGCCATTACGGTTCCCCGGGAACACTATATGGGCCTGGAGAACTATTTCCAGGTAGAAGGGATGGCATACCGGATCGTACCGATTGAAGCCGGAAACGAAGAACTTGCATTGGGGCGCATTGAAACGCGGATCATGTATGACAACATGATGAACCGGTTCAAATGGGGTAATGCAAACGATCCGGATGTTTACCTGGATGAGAACAACCGCCGGATGTTATCCAACCTGAGAAACTCCTTTGGAAGGCTTGGACTGGCGCTGATCGAAGAGGGTAAAATGGATTCTGCCCGTGTGGTGCTGGATTACTGCATGGAGATTGTTCCGAACGAACGGGTTCCGTTCAATTTCTGGGCAGTATCCCTGGCTGAAGGGTACTATAAACTGGGGGACACGGAGAAAGCAAACCGGATCATTGAACAGATCGGTGAAATTTTCGGGGATGAGCTGACCTACTTCTTCTCCATTCAGCGAAAATACAGATCACGGCTCATGGACGATATTCAGCTCGCCCTGCATGTCTTCCAGCAGATCGTGATGCTGACCGAAGAATATAACCAGACCGAGCTAAATGACCGGCTGAATGAACAGTTTGTCGGGTTTTATACACGCTATACGCAGTGATTAGACGATATACGATTTAAGAGGTCAAGAACAAATCAAAAATCATAAATGGATGTTCCTTGTTCGACATTCAAAAGATGAATTGGGATTGATTTAAGAATAATGATCAACGATATACGATTTAAGAAGTGGAGAACAGATCAAAAATCATAAATCGATGTTCCTTGTTCGACATTCATTATGATAATTTTGATTTAAGAACAAGGAATAACGATATACGATTTAAGAAGTGGAGAACAAATCAAAAATCACAAATCGATGTTCCTTGTTCGATATTCAAAAGATGAATTTGGATTGATTTAAGAACAAGGATTAACGATTTAAGATTTATTAAGTTGAAGACATATGGACAAATTTGATTTAGAAGAACGATTGATAGAATTTTCGGTCTTGATCATTGAGATTGCAAATGAAATGCCGAAAAACAGGGCTGGTAACCATTTATCAGGACAATTGATAAGATCTGGAACATCTGTGTCATTGAATTATGGAGAAGCACAAGGTGGTGAGTCAAGAAAAGACTTTATACATAAGATGAAGGTGGTTCTTAAGGAATTAAGAGAAACCCATATCTGCTTGAAGATAATACACCGCACAAAACTTTTTAAATTTGAAGAAAAAGTGATTAGAGCTAAAAAAGAGAATGATGAACTGATTTCAATATTTGTCAGGAGCATAGAAACTGCACAAAAGAATTTGAAAAAGTCAACAGATCAAAAATCATAAATCGATGTTCCTTGTTCGACATTCATTATGATAATTTTGATTTAAGAATAATGATCAACGATATACGATTTAAGAAGTGGAGAACAAATCAAAAATCATAAATCGATGTTCCTTGTTCGACATTCATTATGATAATTTTGATTTAAGAACAAGGAATAACTATATACGACATTCAATTGGTTTATACATGTACTTCACCCGTCCTCCATGGATCATCCGCAAGCTTTTTCCGGAATTAATCTGGACTATTCCGAATGATGAAAACCGGGTTTTTCTTACCTTTGATGACGGACCTGACCCGGAAGCAACGCCCTGGGTATTGGACCTGCTCGGGAAGCACGATGCAAAGGCGACCTTTTTTTGTCTGGGGCGGAATGTAGAAAAGTACCCGGAACTGTTTCAGCGGATACAGGATGAGGGGCATGCAGTGGGCAATCATACCTACAGTCATCTGGATGGCTGGAGGACAAGAAATAGGGATTATTTTGCGGACATTGAGCAGGCGGACAAGCTAATCGGCAGCAACCTGTTCCGCCCTCCTTACGGCCGCATCACCCCCTCCCAGATCAGGGTGCTGAAGACGAAATACAAGATCGTAATGTGGGATGTGCTGAGTGGAGATTTTGATCTGAAGATTACAACAGAAAAATGCATTAAACGGACTGAGAAATACACCAAAAGCGGGTCAATTCTGGTGTTTCATGAGAATAGAACACAAAAGGATTTTTTGGAGTATTTATTATCAAAAATATCAGAAAAGTTTCAAATGGAATTATTAGTTCATTTATTAACTATTTGAATATAAACTATTCAAATTTGGAAACTGAAAATTTGAGAACTAAGATTTTTAAAAAGGGTAATATCGCTTACCTTATTATTGCCCTTGGAGTTTTTACTCTATTTCCATTCTTTTATTTATCTCAGTATAACCACCCTTCAGCTGATGATTTTACTCTTGGTATTAAAAAAACTGATTTAATTACATCCATTGAAAGGATCTACAATAACAGCAGTGGAAGATATTTTGGAACAGTGATGGCAAGATTAAATCCACTACGTTATGAGTCCATTGGAATGTATAAAACTTTACCAATTATTTTGATGTGCCTGTTTTTAATTGCTATCTCGTCTTTTATTCATTATTTACTTAGAAAATATTATACTTTTAAACAGACACTCTCAATAACATTTCTCTTGGTTTTTCTATTTATTCTTCAGATGCCAAGTACATCAGAAGGTTTTTTTTGGTTTTCAGGATATATTACTTACATGGTCCCAACCATTTTAACTTTTTTCCTTCTCATATTTCTCCTAAAAGCAATTTCAACCAACAATAGAATTCAGAAAATTGGTTTCACAGTTGTATTATCAATCCTATGCATTGCAATCATTGGTTCAAATGAAATATCCCTATTGATTGTAAATATGATCATTATTTTTCTAAACATAAATTATAAACTTCTTGGAAAAGGTTACAAAAAAGTGTTGTTATTTCTTCTTATAATCTGTGTGATTTTAACTATAATTGAGATAATGGCACCAGGCAACTTTATTAGAATGGCTAAACAGGAATACGGCAATAACCTCAAATGGGCACTAATCGGATCACTATTTTTAACTGCAACAAGTATTGTAAAGTGGAGTATTCCTGTAATAATTGTATCAATTTTTTATAGCATCTACTGGGGGATACCAATTGCAAAAAAAATTAAAGAAGCTAATATTAACATCGGCATTGATTTTCGTTTATCCTTAATTTTTTTTATTGCGTTTGTATATATATCAATTTTTATTCATGTTTGGGCTACAGGATATAACCCGCCAGGACGTGTTTCTAATATTATTTATTTGTTTTTTATCCTGGGATGGTTTTTTAACCTTCAGTTATTTTTAATAAAAATAGAATCAGATTTAATAATTCCACAGTTTAAGTTTTCAAGGCTATTATTAATTTCTTTTTTCCTTCTTGTATTGTTAATGCCATTTGACATAAATTCCAATATTTCAACTGCTTATATTGATTTGATTTCGGGGAAAGCAAAGAAGTACGACATGGACCTTAAACAAAGATATAATTTGATTTTTAAATCCAAATCAGACTCATGTATTGTTCCATCATTATCCGGAATACCTAAAACAATTTTTTTTCTTGATATTCTGGAAGGGAAAAATGAACAAAACATTAATAAAAGGTATTCTAAATATTTTGGGAAATCATACATCTATTTAGATTCACCTAATCCGGGAATTAAAACAAACCAGGAGACACTAAAAGAATTCGGAAAGCGAAAACGAAAGGAATGGTTTGATTCTCAATAGAAAAAGTTCAATAATAAATGGTTTATTTATCAGGCATTAAACTAGTTAACGGGTTCATCAGACCCAATTTATTCCACCGTCATTACGAGCGTAACATCTCCATCCCAAATCAGGGTAATGGAAAAAATACAACATTATGATGTTAGACTTAATAATACGCTACCCCATTTCGAGAATAACTTAAGCAATATACAATTCGGTTTGAAAAACAGACAAAAACCAGCTCTAGTTTTTATGGCAAAATGAAACTAGAAAATTTGATATTTATTATTTATCTAGATTTGAGGAGTTTATTAAATAATTTTTTCTATGTTATTTTAAGATAATTGTTTAAAGAATTTTTGTTGGAGGAAAAGCTGTGGTAACAAAACAAAGAATTCATAATATTATTAAAAGGATTTTTAATCCCTTGCTCATTGATGAAACTAAACATTACCTGAAAACATGGATTCAAGGTCAAAGGGAGAGAAGATTATTTAAGGGTGTAAATACATATTGTATGTTTATAGGGTCTGGAAGAACTGGACATACGCTTATTGCATCACTAATCGATGCTCATCCTAATGCCATTATATCCATTGAATTAAATATTTTAAAATATATACAAAAAGGTTATAGAAAAAATCAGCTTTTTTCAATGATATTAAGAAATTCAAGAGTGCATGAAATAGAGGGTAAAACCTGGACAGGTTATTCATATGCAGTTAAGAATCAAATGCAAGGCACCTTTACTACCCTTAATGTCATTGGCGATAAAATGGGGGGTATATCCACTGAGATTCTAATGAAGAAACCTGATTTACTTTCAAAAATTATTCGAAAATGGAACATTTCACTTAAATTCATACATGTCATTAGAAATCCATATGATGTAATCTCCTCTATGGCAAGAGGAGGGCAACTAAAAAATTTAGAAGTTAATAAAGATTTAGTAGATAAAAATATAAATCGATTTTTTAAAAGGATGGATACAATGAGTTATTTATACTCACAATTCGGAAATTTAATTCTAGAAATATATCATGAACGTTTTATTATTAAACCCATAGAGGGGCTCGAACAGATTCTTTATTTTCTTGGACTTTCACCAAATAAGGATTATCTGGAAGACTGTTCTAAAATTGTCGATAGTACACCGTCCTTGAGTAGAAAACTTGTAAATTGGTCAGAATCTCAGATTAAAAGAGTAAAAAGTGAATCCTTAAAATATCCCTTCTTAGCAAAATATACTTTTGAAGGGCAATAACTCATTCCCAACCAAATAGATAAATACTGAATATTTTTATCAAAATAATGAAAAAACTTCTTTATTTTATTCAATTACCTCCACCCATACATGGTGTAAGCACAATAAACCATCAAATCTATACCAGCATACTTATTAACACGCACATAAAAAAGTATTTACTTGAAATAAAGTTCTCAAACAGGATCAGTCAGTTAAGGAAAATTAATCTATTGAAATTTGTTTTTTTCTTTACTATATTTTTAAAACTCATAGTCAAAATTTTACAAGTCAAGCCGGATTTCATTTACTTTTCCTTAATGCCGGCTGGTTTTGGTTTTTGGAGGGACTTCATCTTTGTAATAACTATCAAGGCATTTCGAATTAAACTGATTTATCATTTACATAATAGAGGTATCGAAAAAGCAACCGTTGGATCCATAAAAAGAGCATTGTACAATTTTGTATTTAATGATACTGATATAATACATCTCGATCCTTTATTATCTAAACATGAATTTAAATACTTAAATAAAAATAGATTTACCATACATATCGTACCTAATGGAATACCGTTCATTTATCATGAAAAAGTGAAAGAAATTCGAAAGGATAGGCTGACTTTCCTCTTCATTTCCAATATTTTCGAAAGAAAAGGTGTTTTTTTGTTGCTGGATGTATTTTCTAAATTGCTGGAGAAATATACAGATTTGCAGCTTAGAATTATCGGAGATTTTAACAATATTAGAACAAGAACATCATTTTTCAATGCCATTAATTCAAAAGAGTTACACCATAACATAACTTATCTTGGAAGCAAATACGGAAAGGAGAAATATGAAGAATATAACAATGCGGATATTTTTATATTTCCCAGCTATGAAGAATGTTTTCCTCTGGTAATTCTTGAAGCCATGCAATCCGAAATACCCATTATTACTTCTGATTGCGGAGCTATTCCAAGAATTTTGAATCATGAATCCGCTTTAATTTGTAGAACAGGAATAATAGATGATTTTATCCTGAATGCTGAAAGGTTAATTAATAATCAGTATCTTCGTAAACAAATTGCGCTGAATGGAAAAGAAATTTTCTTGCAACATTATACATTAGACACATTTGAACATAATATGTTTCAGGTTATGAATCGTATTATCGGAGTAGATACTATTTCAAACAATAAGAAATAAATCTATTTGTAATCGAGTCCAATGTAAACTTTTGTAAGATAGTCTTTTCAGCATTCATCCCAATTTTTCTTCGAACCTGTTGATCATCAAAAGCCATGAGAATTCTCTCTTTCAACTCATTATGGTTATTAATAGGTAGTGTATTTTCGTCATTTATGATATAATCACGTAGGCCAGGCAATTCCCGCACAATTACAGGAGCTCCACAAGCCATAGCTTCAAGTAAGACATTTGAAATCCCCTCACGATAGGAATTGATTATGACAATATCTGTAATTCTTAAAAAGTCAGCAACATTGTCTATTCTACCAGTAAATTTAATTTTATCCCCGAGCAGTTTATTTCCTAAATGATATAATTCATGCATTTCTACTTCAAGCCTTTTAGAATAATTTGATTTGTTTGGTTCAAAATCTCCAATTACTATATATAGAAAAGGGTAATTGATTTCCCTTAAAACTTGGAAAATTTCTCCAAAACCTTTCCTTTTAACCAGAAACCCAATAGATAGAAAGACAAAAATATCTTTAGGTACTTTTAGTTTTTTTCGTAATTCAAACCTGCTGGTTTTATCAATAGAATGGAATTCCTTTGTGTTGACTCCTTGGCAAGATTCAAAAATTTTATTTGACTGAGAAAAATTAAGATTAAATTCTTTTGTGAAAGCAGATGATAATGAATAATAATAGGAAATTTTCCCAAGAAGTATTTTCCGGATTTTGGTGGTCAATCCTTTCTTTTTAAGTAAACTGGATGTATCGTCAAATCCTAACATAGTTGAACGAAAAATTACTTTCTTCTTTAATAGGGTTCCTAATAAAATTGCCGCTTCAAAAAATTGAAACTTACCATAAATAAGGATATAGTTAGATTTTCTGATATATATAAAGAAATAAAAAAAAGTAATTATTCTTGAAAGAAGTTTTGCCAAAATGTTGAAATTGAAATAAGGTATCCTTACAATTCGAACGTCCTGTAGATAAGTTTGTGAGGGTAAATGCACATTACGATTCAATGCTAAAAGGATTGGTATATAGCCATATTTTCTTAATGAAATTGAAAAATTAAGTGCATTATTCCCATCACCTCCTTTGTAGGGATAAGTATTGGATGTAATGATCAATATTCGTTTAGTATTGTTTCCCACAAATTACTTAATGATAAGACGGGAGAATTTTTTCTTTTAAAATTTTATATAAGTATTTTAAATAAAGCCAGTTACGTATTAAATTAAACCATAATAAATTGATGTGTGGATTTATTAATTTGTAATTGTTTTTAATTAATTGTGTACGTGCAATTTTTTCAATTAATGCAATTTCAATTTGGCTTAAATTACTTATAAAATTGAAAATTTTACTCGGATTGGCATCAAAGATTATGTTTTTGTGCATTTCTCTTTGTTCTTCAGGAAGCCTTGTAAATAAATCAGATTTTACTGGTTTCCCAACAGTTTGCATTATCCCCAACTTTTTAATTAAATTTGAAATTGTTACAAATGGATCCTGAATAAGATCCTCATATTTAATTATTGAGAAGTATTTCCTGTTTCTGTATTTTTCAGTTTTTTTCAAAAAGCAACTCCATTTTTTTGCAGTATAAATTGGATTATCCGCTAATTGCAAACCTATTGTCCCAATTGTTGTTTTTTGTGAATAATAAATTGCCCTGCAATCTCTTATTATTGCGATGAAATGAAGATCATATTTATTAATGAATTTATCATCGAACTTATCAATGAAATTGATAATGTTATCTCCTTTAAATAAAAGAATATTTGATTTTGGTTTGGTAACTTTCCTGTAAGAATTGATAATTTCTACAAAAACATCTTGATAACTCTCAATATCTTTAAATGATTGATTTATGTCTATATCTAATTTCCAGTGTTTTAGCTTTGAATCATTGCTAATTAAGTAAGAGATCTTATAAAGATCCCTGTCGCTGGAATAGAATTTTTTTGTTGTCTTAAATAAATAATTATATAAGAGTGTTTCTGCTTCAGGGCACACTAATATTCCTTCATATTTATTAAGGCAATTGGCCAAAAAGGTTGATCCAGAGCGATTTATGTATGTTAATAGAATAATTTTCAATGAATAGATATTTAATTTAAACATTGAGCATAATAAACCAAAGCTTTTAGATTTAATCTACAGAAAAAATATATATTGCTGCAATAATAAACAAATAAATGTCATTCAAAGGAAAGGACATAAAGGATTAAAATATGATCTATCTTTGCAAATTATGATTTTCATTTGCTTTAAAAACCATAAGTTTTTCACATAAATGATAATATATGATTCATGTCGCAACAATTCACAATGAAACAGATAAGTGGATTAATATTCAACTAAATTATTTAAAAAAATTTATACAAGTCCCATATCGTATTTATGCATTTTTAAGTGAGGTGAGTCCTAAATATTCAAATGATTTTTTCTACTACTCAACTGAACCAATTACTAATCATGGTATTAAACTGAATATATTGTTTGATATTATTAGCTTTTATTCAAAAGATCTTAATGACATAGTTATCTTTCTTGATGGAGATGCTTTCCCAATTGCCGCACTTGATACTTATATTTATGATAAATTTGAACATTATGAGTTAATGGCAATTCAACGAAGAGAAAATAAGTTAAAGAATAAACCTTTTGAGGAAAAACCACATCCATCTTTTTGTGCTACGACTATTGGATTTTGGAAAAAGATCAAAGGAGATTGGGGTGAAGAACTTGAAAATGATGAAATGAAAAAGGATGTTGGAGTTAAACTTCATGAGATCCTTAAAGAACATGAGATTAACTGGTATCCTTTATTAAGAACAAATAAGAGAGATTTGCATACAATTCTTTTTGGAGTTTATGATAATGTAATTTATCATCATGGAGCCGGATTTCAAGATGCCTATACCTCAAATGAACTTTTAAATCTATGTTTATTACCTAATAATGTCTATCTGAATAAATTATTCAAGACAGTTATTAATAATGTAATAGAAAAATTGTCAAAGAAATATATCATTCATGTGAATAATCGAAAAAGCATGGAGGTATATTCAGACATTCTTAAGAATGAGAAATTTTATGAGTTCTTCATGAAGTAGAACCGTTAATCTAATAGATGATAAACATAGCCACAATACATTGGAAAACTGATAAATGGATAAATATTCAGCAATTTTATCTAAGAAAAAATATCGCACGACCTTATCGAATATTTGCTTTTCTTAATTATTTGGAAAACGATTTTCCCAAGGAATTTTTTTATTCCTGCAATGAGAATATTGATAATCATGGGATTAAGCTCAATATTTTGGCTGATGTAATTAGAGCATCTTCTGATGATGAAAATGATATTATAATATTTCTAGATGGAGATGCATTTCCAATTACCAGATTAGACAATTTTTTGATGGAGCAACTTAAAGAATATAAATTAATTGCTATCCAAAGAAAGGAGAATTTTGGTGATCTCCATCCTCATCCTTCATTCTGTGCGACAACCATAAAGAACTGGACAGAAATGAAGGGTGATTGGAAAGAAGGATTTTCATGGAGAAGTCAATTAGGTGAAGTAACTGATATTGGTGGTAATTTATTGCAAATACTGAATGAAAAAGAGATTAATTGGCTGCCATTAATTAGAAGTAATAGAGTCAATATTCATCCCTTATGGTTTGGAATTTACGGAGATTTAATTTACCATCATGGAGCAGGATTTCGTGAAGTTATTTCTAGAATTGACAGAATTCAGCCAGGTGAAAAATTTATAGAAAATGCAGTAATTTCTAGAATTAATGATCTCCTGCCTTTTGGTCTGAGACACAGATTTCACAAATTGATTAATATAAGAAGAAAAATAATCGAAAAAAATACTCCTTTAAGTGAAAGTGTTTATAAATATGTAAAAAATAATCCAAATTTCTATAAGAAGTTAACACTTGGACAATATAATTAGGAGGGAAAGAATAATCTTATAAAGAATAATGATAATTATCAGTGAGGTTGATTCTGTGTTCAGTGATTAAATTGTTGTTTGAATTTTGGTAGTATTCTTTGATATAGTTAACATTCTTCGGACCTAAAATATCAACTGAAGATGGAATTCTACCAAATAATTTATAATTGTTTAATATTTCAAATAATCTCAAGGAAGTATAATACAGGGAAGGAATATTTAGAATATAATACTTGTTCGAAGTGTTACCTTTATAAAATAAGTTTATAAATTTAGCCAGTTTTAAGATCCCTTTTCTGTATCTCCGGTTCACCTCAACATAATTAAGACGAGTTAGATCAATTTCAAGTTTAAAATCCCTAATAAAGGATTTAAGAAATTTTACGTTATCTTCCATGAAATGTTCAATGGGAAAAACAAATACATTGTTATCTCCGAAAAGATCCTTAAAGAATTTTGTTAATATATCAAATTCGAATAACCTAAATGAGAATTTATTAAATGTTTGTATGAAATACGTACTATTACTTCCTGGAAATAAATACTTATTGATTCTCAAGTTCCCACCACTTTTAATATACTGATAATATGCAGAGGCAATAAGATCAATTTGATTTCTAATAAAAATTATTATTTGTGCATCAGGAAAGATTTTTTTTAACCTAAGACCTGACTGAAATATAAAACTACCATTACCGAAACTAATATCAAGACCTCCTATTAATATTTCATCACATAGTACAATATTATTCTTGAATCTTTTATTAAAATAATCTTTAGAAATATCTGGATTGAAATCAAGAGAATTTGGTTGAATTAATTGTTCGATAATTGTGTTTCTATTGATAAAATCAATATTGAGAACACTTGGATAAAAGATCTTTTGAAACCAAGAAGTTGCAGTTTTAGGGTATCCAATATGTATAATTGGGTTCATTTAATATTTAAGGATATTTATACTTTCTGATTGAATGTAAATTATATCTTTCTATAAGTTCAAAATTTGATTCTTTATAATAGTTAATTATATAATTATAGTTTCTCTTTTTCAATATCTTAATTGGATCATTTTGCCAGGCTCTAAATAATTTACTATCCACCGCTAAACACAATTTCCTAACCACACTGGTGAATAATGGAATATGTATTAAATGGAATTTATATAGTATTTCACCTTTAGAGAAAATGTTTAAAAATCTAATTAGAGGAATCATAGAGTAGTGAAAACTTTTATTAACCTTATTGTTATAGTTAATATTGTCTTTAACACTTTGAAGTTTATATCGAGCCATAAATTTATTAATAAAACTCTTGGGATTTTCCTTAAAGTCTTCGAAAAGGAATATATCAATTTTTTCCTGTCCGAAAAGGTCAGAATAATAATTAATTATATCTAGATATTTCAAGTGTTCAAAGGAAAATAAACCATTGTTATATTTGAATAGATATTTGTCAATTCCATATGTGCCTCCAGATTTAAGATATTCTATATATGCAGAAGTGATTATATCAATTTGATTGCGAATGAATATTAAAATTCTTGCATTAGGGAAAATTTCTTTTATTCTGGAGGCATATTCCTTTAAATAAATTCCTCTATGCCATCCACTATTTATTGTCCCAATAAGCCTTTCTGAACTTACGATTACGATTTTATTAAAATTAAACATTTTCCTATGCTCAAAAGCATTATAATTAATGACACTTGGATTTATTAAAATCTCAAAAATATCATCTTTGGAGTAATAGTTAATATTTTCGACCCTTGGGAAAAATTCTGTTTGGAACCAAGTTGTTCCTGTTTTCGGATAACCTACATGGATTAGAATACTCACGAATAAAATATTATTATCGAATTTCCTAAATTTACTATTTTAAGGTAAATTTACATTAATTCACCAAAACAACACATCATGAAAACTACTGGAATATTATTTGTATTTGTGATAATCTGGTCTTCGACTATTCATAGCCAGGACTGGAAATGGGCTAAACAGATTACAGGATCTAATAATATCGAAGTTAGAAGTTCAAAAATGGATAATAAAAAGAATTTAGTCGTGTTGGGATATTATCAAGATAAAATCACTATTGAAGAAGTTGAACTCGATCCTATTGGTGGTAGGGATATTTTTATAGCTAAATATAACCAAACAGGTGACTTGATTTGGATTAAAAGTGCAGGGAGTAATGAAAATGAAGATCCTTTTGGATTGGCGCTTGATGAAGAGAATAATATATTTATCGCGGGAGGATTCAGACAAACTGCTAATTTCAGTGATTCATTGATATATAGTGTTGATGGACAAGATGTTTTTATCGCAAAATATACACCTACCGGCGATATCTCTTGGGTTAAAAATGTTGGTTGGGGGCCGGGAGGCGATAGAGCTTATGATATTGAAGTAGGCTCAAACAATGAAATTTTTATTACCGGAATTGCAGCAACCTACATAGCATTTGGTGATTCTGCTGGTGGGGCATTAAATGATACACTATGGGATATTGATGGTGTAAGAGATAATTTTATAGCAAAATTCACCAATGAGGGTAAATATGTCTGGTCCAAACAGTTTTTGTGTAAAGGTGAGACTCTTTTCAGAGACATTATGGTTAATTCTAATGATTTATTTATATCAGGTGTTTTGTTTGACACTTTGGAAATTGAAAGTGTAAATTATGTAAGTGTCGGATCAGGAGATTTTCTGTTAATAAAAATGAACATAACAACTGAAATGATAGAATGGATTAGAAAAGGGGGCGGTCTTGCTGATGATCAGTCAAATTCCTTAATAGTAAATGATGCTGGCGATGTTTTCTCAACAGGTTATTTTCAAGGCACAGCAACTTTTGATAGCACATCTTTAACCCAGTCTGAATCAATTTCAAGCATTGGTTCCTCAGATATTTTCTTATGTAAATATAATACATATGGTAATTTGTTATGGCTTAGAAGTTTTGGTGACGTAGATCAAGATGTTGGATATGGATTGGAACTGAATAAAGATCAGTTATTAGTTACGGGTTACTTTACCGGAGAAATTATTTTGAATAATGATACAATTAAAACAATAGGTGCTGGTAACAATGATGTATTCTATGCTGTATATGATACATCTGGGATTGCGATGGAAGCAATTAGTATTGAGGGAACAGGCGATGATAGGGGTCAAGTTGTTGGATGGGCAGGTGGAGGCTGCTATATTACCGGTTATTTTAGTTCTAATGAACTTCATATTGGTCAATTCATCTTAACAAACTCCAATCCAGGATTAAAAGATGTATTTATTGCAAAGTATAAATATCCATTTTCCACTTCATTTACTAGTGTCAAGAATTTGACTTGTTTTAAATCTGAAGATGGGATGCTTATTGTCACACCAATTAATGGAAGCCCACCTTATATTTATGAATGGGATCACGATCCTGGTTTAACCGATTCAGTTGCCAATGATTTGTCGGCTGGGACTTTTAAGGTAATTGTTGCAGACGCTTTTTCAGAGATTGACTCTTCTACAATATTAATAACTGAACCCGAACAAGTTCATACAGGTTCAATTATTGGTAATACGAATGTAACTGAGTCTGAAACAGAAAGTTATTCTGTCGATGGAGTTCTTAATTCAACTTATAGTTGGACAATTACTGGTGGAACAATCTCTTACGGACAGGGGACAGACAGCATCACTGCTTCTTGGGGTGGGCCAGGAACAGGTTCAGTCTCTGTATTTGAAACTGATGTGAATGGATGCATAGGTGATACATCAAGCATTGTAGTGAATATTGGAACTACCAGTATCAGGGATGTTCAAGAAATGAATGTGATAATTTTCCCCAATCCAGCTAAGAATAAGATGATAATTGAGTTTCCTTACGATGGAACTGGAAAATATAAACTTACAATTGTTGACCTTTCTGGAAAATTTGTAAAAGAAATTATGAATATCAGGGATACTAGAATTGAGGTGATAACCAGCGACTTACCTACAGGTTATTATCTTATCGAAATTTCCGGTCCCAAAATTTTTAAGGCCAAAATCTTAATTGATTAACCTAACCTTCATAGATCATGTAGCAACCTTTTAGGCTGATTGAAAGTCTTTATATTAGATTTTTTCATAAATTTGACTTATAATCAGCTAAATAGGATATATTTAATCATAATAAGCCGTTTATTTTAATTAAATTGGAATAGTTATGAAGCCAAAATATAGGAGATTCAATATTCTTGTCATAATAATGATATTTTGTGCGGTACCAGTATATAGCCAGGGTTGGCAATGGGCTAAGCACATAACAGGGAATAATAATCTTGAGGTAAGAAATTTTACTTATGACCAAAATAAAAATATTATTGTTTTGGGACAATATACGGATCAAATTTCAGCAGAAGCCACAATACTTGATCCATTTGGGGGTAACGATATTTTCTTAGCGAAATATGATCCACTTGGGAACTTGGTTTGGATTAAACGAGCTGGTAGTACTGGAAATGAAGATCCTTTTGGATTGGTTGTTGATAATGATAATAATATTTTCATTGCAGGAGGATTCCGGAATACAGCAAATTTTAGTGATTCACTTATTACAAGTGTTGACGGGCAAGATGTATTCTTAGTAAAATATCAACCTGACGGAACAGTTGAATGGGCAAAAAATGTAGCCTGGGGACCAAGCGGAGACAGAGCTTATGAATTGGCTATTAGTTCTGATAACACTTTCCTTATTTCTGGAATCTTTAAGACATACATTGCTTTTGGCCATATGAGTGGTAGTCCGACAAATGACACTTTATTTGATGCTGATGCAAACAGAGACAATTTTGTGGCAAAGTATTCTTACGATGGGGATTACATCTGGTCAAAACAATTTGCCTGTAATGATGCTGTTTCCTTATTTAGAAAGATTGCTATTAAATCAAATGATGTATATGTTACTGGGAGTTTAGGTGGTACTATGACGATTGAGGGTACAGACTATTTTAGCACAGGATTAGGTGATGTTGTTCTGATAAGAATGAATAATACAACAGGAATTGTTGAATGGGTTAGGAAAGGAGGTGGAACTGCAGATGATCAACCTAACGGCATTGCTATTGATATATATGATAATGTATATGTTGATGGGTATATCCAAGGTACTGCTACATTTGATAGTACAGCAACAATTACTGCAACACCAATCTCAAGTAATGGAGGAGCAGATGCATTCCTTTGTAAATATAATAGTGCTGGGAATCTTCAGTGGATTCGAAATTTTGGAGATGCGGATCAAGATGTTGGATACGGATTATGTGTAAATGAAAATATATTAATCTTTTCAGGTTATTTCACTGGTGAAGTTCCATTCAATAATGATACAATTAGAACCATCGGGGTTGGTAATAATGATGCAGGATTTGGTGTATTTGATGTTAATGGTAATGCAATAGCTGGTAAGAGTATACAGGGAGACAATGACGACAGAGGACAAGGCATTGGATATTCTCAGGGTGAAAGTGTTATTGCTGGTTATTTCACGTCGACCGATATAGATATAGGAACATTCACATTGACAAATGCAAATCCAGGTGTGAAAGATGTATTTATTGCAAATTACCAGGTACCATTTTCTGTTGCCTTTACACATAAGAAAGATCCAACATGTAATAATGGTACTAATGGAGAACTAACAGTTACACCATTTTTTGGAACCTATCCATATACTTACGAGTGGAGTCATAATCCTGTTTTAAATGATTCTACTGCTACTGGTTTAGCTGCAGGAACGTACGAAGTGATTGTTACTGATGCAAATCTAAAGAAAGATACACTTTCAATTGAACTCACAGAACCTGCTGCATTAAATATATCGGATGCAATAACCGATGTGTTATGCCACCCCGAAAACGGTGCCGGGAATGACGGTACCATTGATATTACGGTGACGGGGGGTACTCCGGGATATACCTACAGCTGGACAACCCTGGATGGTTCAGGTGTTGAAGCGATGGATGAGGATCAGTTTACACTGACGAAGGGGACTTACTACGTCGATGTGACCGATGATAACGGGTGTGTTAAACAGGGTACATTCCTTGTATCACAACCACAACAAATCTTCTTCAACGGTACAAAAACAGACATTACCGTTCCACCAGGAAGCAATGGAACGATTGACCTTTCAACCACCGGAGGAACACAACCCTATGTTTTTGCTTGGACCGGACCGAAATCATTTACTGCCTCAACAGAAGATCTGGCAGGTCTGGTTAATGCAGGAACGTATGTCGTGGATCTGACCGATGATCATACCTGTACTGCCGATACAAATATTACTGTTCTGGTTGATACGATGCTGATTGCCTATGTCTGTGACCTGCAGGATGTTCAGTGTCATGGAGAATCCAACGGTTATGCTACTGTATGTGTTGAAAATGGTTCAGGAGATTACAACTACTACTGGACAAATTCCATCGGCGGGCATGTCGGAGGGAATAATGCCACCCTTAGCAATATGCCTGCAGGGACATACTATTGCGAAGTTACTGATAATATCTCTTTAAAAACAGCAGAGATCAATCCTCCGGCAATCATTGAGGAACCGGCTGCAGATCTTACACTAATTTTTGATCCCAATGATCTTTTATGTAATGGGGATAATTCCGGATCCATCGACCTGACGATTTCAGGAGGTACATTACCATACAGTTTCAGCTGGACAGGACCCAATGGGTTTACATCCACTTCTGAAGATATCGATAACCTGGAAGCAGGGTTTTACTCCTGTATTGTCACCGATGCAAACGGGTGTACTACATCGTTGTTGAATTATGAAATTGAGGAGCCGCCGGTTATCGGTGTCAACCCCATCGTTACCGATGTACTATGCTATGGGGAGATGAACGGTACGGCAGAAGCTAATGCCAGTGGAGGGACAGGGACCCTTACTTACCTGTGGGATGATCCGGCAGCACAGACCGACGAAACAGCCGAATTTCTTGAGCCTGCAACATACCATGTCACCGTGACCGATGCAAATGGATGTAAGGAGACGGGGACAGCCGTTGTTGATCAACCGGATGCACCACTTACCATATCGGAAACACATCAGGATGTTGGTTGCAACGGTGGAGCGGATGGAACAATCTCATTGACAGTATCCGGAGGAACTGCACCCTATGATTACACCTGGGATGATGGACCGGTGTCAAAGAACCGGGATAATTTATCAGCAGACACTTACTGTGTTACAGTGACCGATGCAAATAACTGTTCGGAATACCTGTGTATCGTAATTGATGAACCTACAGCGATTTCAATTGATTCAGAAGTCCCAACCGATGTAACCGGTTGTCCGGGAGATGCAAATGGGACCATTACCATTACTGCATCCGGAGGAATTTCGCCACTTATGTATTCAATAGATGACGGTGCAAATTATCAGTCATCCGGATCTTTCACCGGACTTACTGCCGGTGATTATCAGGTTAAAGTGAAAGATGCTAACGATTGTGAAGTTTCAGGCAGCTTATTGATCCTCAATGACCCAATAGGCGTAGAATTTGAATCGGTCGGCTTTACCAACCCAACCTGCCCGAGTGTGGCTGAAGGATCCATCATTATTACAGTATCCGGAGGTGCTCCACCCTACCAGTATTCCATTGATGATGGTAATACCTGGCAATCTGACAATACATTTGCAGAGCTGCTGGCAGGATCATATTTTGTCTGGGTACAGGATGATAATGGCTGTATGTTTGAGTTCGACCTGAATCCTGTAAACCTGGTCGCAGGAAGTGGGGTTGTGATCAGCAACATTTATGGCGCCAATGATTGCATGATCGAAATCGATGCCGTTGGTACTGCAACACCCTTTGAATATTCCTTTGATGGGGGACTGACATATGGCACAACCAACGTGTTTCCTACGGATTCACTATGTGAGATCCTGGGTGACACCATAGCTGATCTCCACATTTTTGAAATAGTAGTTAAAGATGACAATGGATGTACCGATACTGAGATTGTAGAATTGAGGGGTTGTCCCAGCAGGTGTAATCCCACTGCAATTTGGGAGGCAATAACACCCAATGGAGACGGGTATAATGATGAATGGGATCTTCAAGGATACCGGAACAAATACCCGGATATGGTAGTCCGGATCTATAATACCTGGGGTAACCTGGTATTTGAAAGCGCGAGGGGATATCCCGAACCGTGGGATGGTACCAAGGATGACACGGCTCTTCCGGCAGGAACCTATTTCTATGTCATCGATAGGGGAGATGGTAGCGATCCATTATCCGGAACAGTGAATATCGTTAAGTAAAATCTTGAACAAAACGACACCAATCCTATGAAAGCAATGAAACGAATTACCCTCTTCTGCCTGGCATTGTTGTTAGCCGGGGGAGTAATGGGTCAGCAATTGCCTTTAAATAGCCAGTATACCTTGAACCAGTACGAAATAAACCCGGCAGTGGCAGGCAGCGATGATGGATTGCCGCTTGGTTTTACCTTCCGTAAGCTATGGATGGGGATGGAAGGCTCCCCTTCCATCCAGACTCTTTCTGCTCATATGGAAGTAGCAGAACATATGGGTGTGGGATTAAAGGTGTTTAATGTTTCATCAGGCCCGTTGAGAAGGACGGGAGGCGAAGTAACTTATGCATATCACATTCCGCTGAGTGGAGGGAAACAGAACCTGTCGTTCGGACTGTCCGGATTGTTCTATCAGTATAAGCTTGATCTGAGTGGACTGAATGTCAGAGATCCGGACGATCCGGTTTTAACGAACTCGGAGGAAAGCATGATCGTGCCGGATGTGAGTTTCGGAACCTACTTTTACGGTGAAAACTATTATGTCGGACTTGCTGTACCACAGCTTTTGTCACGGAAAGTGGACCTGAAATCGGATGTTGAACTGGAGCAACAGCAGGTACGGCACTACTTCCTGCATGGCGGGTATAGATTTGATATCAACGAACAGTTTTCGCTGGAACCCTCAGTTCTGATGAAACTAATTGAAGCTGGGATCTTTCAGGCAGATATCAACGTCCGGATGACCTATAATAAAATGGTCTCTTTTGGTTTGTCCTATCGTACCGGTGATGCCCTCGTGGTTCAGCTCGGATACCAGTCGCAGAATTTCCTGATCGGCTATGCGTATGATATCACACTCTCCGATGTGCGAACCGCAAGCAGCGGATCCCATGAGATCATGATGATCTATACGTTCGAAAATTTCCTGCGAAAAACCTCTGGAGAGTAAATTTCGAATACCCAACAGTAAGTTTCGTCAGACGATCCTATGTGGACCACTGCAATTCGTCTGACGAATTTTTTTGTGCTCTTCACGCAACCGTCTCATCTCAAAAAAATTGTGACAGCTTCCTATTTTTTTACTGTTATACTTTTGCAGTCCTCAACCATTTCTTGTCGTGCCCTGGCTTCTCCCGAAGGGATACCTTTGGTAAGTCCAGGGTACGACTATTGCCTCACCGATCGGGTTAAAATTTAGGTGTACAGAAAAACTCGTACCACGAACTGCCATCTCTGCAAGCTAACGAGCAGTCGTAGTACGAGTATACTGTTCCGTATGACGAATTTTTTATCGTAACACCAGTCGTGCCCCGACTTAAGTCCGGGGTACAACTTTCGGCTTGATGAATTTCTGGCAGATATGCGGTCCATGAAACGATTTACCCTTGTTTAGCATGGTAGTTGGCCCGTTTTACCAGGTATCCTGCCAACCCGGGGCTTTCCCCTGTGAAATAGAGTCTTTCCCAAACGAGCTGCTAAAGAGAAACATTATTTGACCCCAAGAACGCAGCTTTCAAACAAAACGTTATTTCACGGGGGACGCCCCGGGCTACCAACATTTCGCTCCTACGGAGCTAAAAATCAAATATTTAAAAAAACAAGAAGAAAAACCAACCCCGGAAGGGGTAGAAATATGAACCGGAGCGAAGCGGAGCTCACCGAAGGTAATAACCACCGGTGCAAACCGGTGGGTTAGATGAACAAGGAGATAACAACCCTACAGGGATTGAATATTCAAATGTAAGGTGTTATTATTCAACCACCTGCCTGCCCGTGCAGGCAGGCTTTTAGCAAAGGGGGACAAGTTTAAATGAAGATCTATGTTCATCCCCCTTGGTGAAAAGGGGGTGTCCGCCTATATTTGCGCCATATGACATTGTATTGATTAATGATATCTTTGTTATGTGCGGAGTTTCAGTCGGGCTACGCCCTCCCTCAACTCCGCACATTTTCAATCTAATTTTTCACAATTTCAAA
>Ga0315547_1001039_pt1 | contig 23462 bp, 43 predicted proteins | sample SalMarSW160240MG_2_FD_202542 | JGI IMG/M metagenome (GOLD analysis project Ga0315547, IMG submission 202542) | Salt marsh sediment microbial communities from the Plum Island Ecosystem LTER, Massachusetts, United States - Salt Marsh Sediment SW1601-240 ...
ACCATCAAGAGCCCTGTTCTCCCGTCTCACCTGACCGTTGCACTTCACGCAGTGGTAGATGTAATTCTCGAAGCAAGTCGGGATGCCCGCCAGGACGACACCTTCCTGATCCGTGTACCAGACGTTGCCTGACTTTTCCTCGCGGGTGAACTTCCGCTTACAGTCCATACACGATGTTCTGTTCCATTGATGGTTGGGGTCTACATCACCGGTATACCCGACCAGCGTCGTGCTCACGTTGCTCTCCCCTAAGTTAGTGGACCCGCAGTACGGACACGCGGGAACCGATTCCTTCATCGGTCTTTCCCTTACGATCTCTGATAATTCCATAACTTGTATCCTCTCCGCTGGACAGTCTGGTAAATCTCAATTGAGTGTGGGTTGCCACCCCAGAACGTACCTATGATTTCGTACATAGTTCCACGCTCATAGGCTTCGGCTTGCTCGGGCCTTATGATAGCAACCATTTCAGAAGCTCGCTCTGTGTGCTCGCGTTGATGTTGCTTGAACTGCCGGTGCGTGCCAGCCAAAACCAGAATGGTCCGTCTCGCTTTTACCTTAACCGACTCTCCACAAGCCGGGCAAACCGTAACATACGGTTTCGGTTTCGCTTGCATCTCAAACTCTCCCTGGCACTTCACGCACCTCACCAAGGTTTGCATCAGACACCTAGAGCATTCCGGGCCATATCCTCTAACTTGCCCGGCATGATTTTTTCCAGATCGCGCCACCAAATCTTTACCAATTCCCTGATCACATCAATGTCGCGGTACTGCTTGGTCGATTCTTCCGAGAAAACGATATTCGTTCCCATTTTATGCTTCGTGAGTTCTGGCGGATCGTCCTTGTCCGGATCCCACTCCCGCGCAATAATACTAACTCTCAGTTCGACCTTGATCATTTGAACCTCACTACTCTGCGAATTCGTTCCCAGAGCGCCGCCGCGCCCCGGATGTCCAGGCAGTACCGCTGGATCGCATCCCAATTCTCTTCCTTCACCCACCCGTCTATGTCCGCGCCGCTGCCTTCCTTGCGATCACTGCCGGTAGCGGCCAGCCAGTAGTCCAGCTTGCCCTTCGGAAGCGCATCCTGCATGTCAGCGTGCATCTTGTCGAACTTGTACGATGGCATGGCGAACTTGAGTCCCACGTTGTTGATGATCGACCGCCCTACGTAGAACGGGATATCGAAGTCCCGGCCGCAGAATGACACGATCCGCCCGGCCCGCGATCCGGCAAGAGTCTTATCAACCTGCTCGATCAGCCCGGCTTCCTCTTCACCTGTCTTTGCCAGGAAGAAAAAGAACTCCCACCGGTCATCCAGAGTTTCACCTGGGTCGGCTTTCTCTACCGCGATTGAGGCAGCCAGCAGCCTTCCGGTCAGCGGGTTAGTAGCAGCTTTCTCACGAAACGCCGCCTCTACCCGTGGCTTTTCGTCGTCCAAGAACTTTTGGATTGAATCGGACTTCTTGTAATTGCCCGGCGCTTTCACTTCCTCAAGCTTCTTGGCCAACATTTCCTTGAACAACTCAGTTTCCCAACGGTACGTCTCGAAATCGATAATCGCGTCATGCATATTTCGCCTTCCTCTCCGCTTTCGCTTTCTTTGAATAGCGATAGTGACAACACTCATTGCACAAATAGTGCCCATCTCCACAACAATCATTCCAATCGCCACGCCAAGCTTTTGGCGAATAATATTCACATGGACTGTCTGGATCGCGCTGTGCCGGAATCCCGACCGGCTTCTTACCATCATATCCAGTCTTGCTGCATAATCGACGGTACGCGAACCGGCACAGCCACAACCAAAACTTTCCCGGTTTCCTAACTACCCTCATGCGCCTCGTACCTCTCAAGGCTAACTCCCGCATCTGCCAACATGATCGCTCCAAGTTCATCCGGGTACGGTTCCTTGTACACAATCCGTTTCACTCCGGCATTGATCAACATCTTGCAACAGATTACACATGGTTCAACTAGGCAGTAGCAGGTTGATCCCTGGACACGATCCATATCTTCGGCCTGCAATAGTGCGTTCTGTTCCGCGTGGACTGCCCGGCATACCTGCTGTTGTGTCCCAGAAGGAATTCCCCGCTCGTCACGAAGACAGCCGATGTCCAGGCAGTGCTTCATTCCGGCCGGGGCTCCGTTATATCCAGTGGATACAACCCGGTGGTTCTTGTCCACAATAGCCGCTCCGGTTCTGCGCCTCAAGCACGTAGTACGCTGCGATGCTGCTTCTGCAAATCCCATAAAGTATTCGTCCAGTCCCATTCTTGGCCTACCCATTTTTTTCGCCTCCGTTGATCACTGATTAGATACATGAACTACTCCAAAAGCCTACGGCCGGAATCGAACCAGCGACCTTCTGATTACGAAACAGATGCTCTACCGTCTGAGCTACGTAGGCTCAAATGATTAATCCTTGTTTCTGCATCTTCCGCAATTGCTTGCGGGTCAGCGGCTTTCTCTCCATTCCATCGTCGGGACCGACCACGCACTGAGCCATGAACTGAACCTCGACTCTCCGCGTTCCCTCTGATATCCGAACCGGAAAGGCATAGAGAAAGATGACCAGGTTCCTATAGGAACCAACCACTATGTTAGCCTTGTAGCCACCTTCTATCTCTCCAGTCTGTCTGAACCACTCCTGGAAAAAGTCTATCAGGGCTCTCTTGCGAAGCGGGATGTCAAGCGTCAGAATTTTCCCGGACCGACTGGCTTTCGCCCTGAACGTCCTATCCATCCCAAGTCTTCCGTGAATCAGGATTTTCGTTCTCATTGTCAATCCTTTTTCCTGCAACCGGAACAATACAGTGTCACAATGGCTCCGTTACAATCTTCAAAAGCTGTTCATCAGTCACATCATCTGGAACACCAGGCTTACCGGACGTAGCCCGGTAGACGAATCCACCTTGTTCCCGAATGATCATGACAGACTCCCTCCCGGTAATCCGCTCATAACTGCAAAGCGCATCGGATAACCTGATGATCGCCTGCCGAATGTCTGGATCGGGATGGTCCATCCACTTTTCCATGACTTCCTCCAAAAGCCGGGAGCAGGATTCGAACCCGCGTGGGCTTACGCCGCCTGCTTACAAGGCAGGTGCCATCAACCACTAGGCGATCCCGGCATGCACCATGTTCTCATGATAGGTATTTTAACGGCAAAATTCCCTAGCAAAAACACCATGCGAGTCGATCCCGTCCTCATAGGCAAACCATTGAGAATATCACTTATCAACCCGATCACCATCCAGATCCCTTCATTCACATGAACTTATCACACAATGTTGCTCGGTCGCTCGTTCCTTCGTCATCCGTTCACAAAGTTCACCAACAACAGCACCAATGTCGTGCTTCTGGAGTTCAATCGAGAGATCTTTTGCCCATCCTGGAGACAAGGTAGCATCTTGGTTCAAGAGCCAGTTTACAGGGAACAAATACATTCCCTTCTGGTTGATAACTCTACCCCCTGGGTTTACTACCTCAAGAGAGATATTCAATCGAACCACCGTATCAGAGATATCCATAACTTCCTCCCGTCTGCCACGTATCAATTTACACTGCCAATAGCCCACAAAACCTCCAAGCCGGTAACAGGATTCAAACCTGCGTGGGCGGATTACGGATCCGCTGCTCGGCCTCTGAGCGATACCGGCTTATCCGTCACCAGTTTCTAAGGCACTGGGCTGCCACTGTTAATATACCGGGGGCGGGATTTGAACCCGCACGACCGAAGCCACATGGCCCTCAACCATGCGCGTCTACCAGGTTACGCCACCCCGGTTTAATCCATGTCTCTCTTGATGGCACTCACTACTCCAATACAGTAGGGACACCATTACAGCATACAGTTTCTTGTGGCCTCCAGCCTCACCGCCCTGCACCTCAACAGCGTCCCACTTGGCCGGTAGCGGGTGCGGCACCTTGCTGTACTCCACTGGATCAAATTCTCCTGTTTCCGGATCCCTTCTTAGGCCAAGCTCCAGGGATTTCTCGGCGCGTCTGAAATCCAATGCCACTCGGACCCTACCGCAATTGGAGCAGAACCAAACTTGCGGACTGGTGTCTATCGAGAGATCACCTATGGTGACCAATTCTCCGTCCGTGAATGTTGGCGCAACATCCTTCCGCCTGGCAAACAGCATCGTCGGTGGCTTGGGATGCATCAATCCTCCATTGATTTACGTTCTCGTTCCCATGTGTCTCTGTTGATGCCGCACCTAATACAAGCACCATTCTCCCAATGGTGTAAACAAAAATCAACCCGTTCAGAATCATCGACCATTTGATCAATGAAGCCACAGAACTCGGTGGCAAACGTGGTACCCCTCCGGTTGGCCCGCTCTACCAACCTCCCGACGACCGGACTATCCTGCACCTCGTCATGGGTCAGCACCAGGTTCCAAATCCGTGCGCCATGACGACTATGCCTGAAAACGTAGAATTGATCGTCACACTCGAAGCACTGAACAACTCTGTGAGTCACCACGTCAACATCCCAGCCAGTCGGCGTGGTGATCTCGCAGTGGGATTTCTTGAAGTCTACTCTGAAAGTGCCGCCGAATTCCTTGCTCGTCCACAACCCTGAGCCTTCCTCGTGGAACCCAATCTTCTCCAGAAACTCTCGTATCGCTTTCATCGTACTACCTTCCCCATAACAACCATCAGCCGGTCTATTCTATCCAGGTAAGGTTTTGCAAATCTATCATGCCTTCCCTTGGAATAATTCCTAACCGCGTGAACGTGGTTTTCTCTTTCTATCTTGAATTGGAAGATCAATTGCTTGATTTCATCCTTGCTTATCTGAGAAAGGAACTTGTCAAGAGTACCGTCAAGTTCATGCCTGTATACGGTTCTAATATTCACCCTACTGCCTCGTCCCACAAAAATTTATCCCAGGTTTGGAGTACCCATGCTAACACTGCGTAATTCCGCTATTACTTTGGGCGTGGCCTTAATGTGTATCTCAACTTGTCCTGTTACTCCAGACAGAGAAACCTTTACTTCTAATGGCGAATCAGGATCAACAGCATCTCTAACCATTCTTACCATCTTGTTGGTCTGTAACCTGATAGCCTCAATCTCAACGACGAGGTTCGCCTCTGTAGCTATTCCATCCATCATGTTCTTAGACACTCGTGCGATATCAGACATCAATTTTTTCTCACCGGTACGCATCTCCGACTCCTGCCATGAAACTTTATGACATTTTATGGAAGTTGACCCCAGTCCAGAAACGACGTTTCCCGTTCCTTTGGTAACCACCGCTGTGCCGATCTACCATCCGGCCAAATAGTAACGATACGAACCTGCGTACCGCTCCTGGAGTAAAATCAGACGATCCAGGTGGACTCTCAGAAAAATGTGGTCGGTGGTGGAACTCCAACTGCGTTAAGCAACTATCGTTGAAAGTAGTCACCCTTGGCAAACAGTTGCAATACCACATACTCAACCTCCCGGGCAGCCAATTCCCCTTGCCCACGCGAGCACCGCTGGATCATCTTTTCTGTGTCGTGGAGCATCTGGATCTCCAGCACCAACTTGTTTACACTCCTTCTCGGCTTCGTTTGCTAATTGCCTCATGCCCCTCACGTAATCAGAATCAAGTCCGATCTTCTCGGCATGATCTGCGTAAGCCCGGAACGCTGCCGGTGCACATGGATCACGTAAGGTCATAACCAGAAAGCGTACCTCAAGCGGCGTTCCATCACGCCTGAGTACAATCGGATACTTTCCTTCTGGCGTTTCCTTGTTGTTTCTCCAAAGTCCGCCCATAACTTTTTCCTTTCTCTATGCCGGGACCGGGATTCGAACCCGGAAGGCCGAAGCCACTGAATTTTAAGTCCAGCGTGTTAACCTATGTTCCACCACCCCGGCGTTTTGTGATCTCCTGAGCCATGCGCTGAAGCGTGTTACCGTAGCTCGCTATCGGCTTTCCCGACTCTGGCACCATACCGCCGAATTTTCGTTTCAGCCGCTCGCTGCCATCCCACTTATACACCTTAACTCCACAATCAAAACGGTTTAGAAATTCCGATGCAGCAGGATGCGTGTTCTCTGTCTCTTCGAGCACTTGCTTCATCTTGTCCATATCGTCTTCGTGGACCAACAGTGCTTCTAGGGTAGGGCCAGAAGACTCCGAAACCATTTTAAGAATCGCGTCCTCCATTCCTCTCAATGTGCTCATCTCAACCTCTTGGACGAAGCCACGCTATCTGCTTTCCGCTCTCATCGAATTCTAACCCACACCTCTGACAGTGGTCCTTTCGCAGCTTGTGTCCGAGAACACGACACCAGAAGTATTTCCACCTCCACACAAGATTCCATTGCTCTGGAAAACCAAGGTCGTTCATGGAGCCTCTGGATCTACCTCTTTTGACTTCGATGCAATCAATCCGCCATCAGAACAAACAGTAATCGTGATCCTGTAGCCTTCTTTCGTCCAGAGGCAGTGCTTCTTTCCGCTTTCATCCAGGATGCCACGACCTTTGCTGAGATCCACGTCGTACAATCCGCAGACCATAGCTGATATCCCACCAACCGCTGTAATCAGACTATACAGCATCTTCTTAGTAACCACTTCGGTTTTCATTATGCCTCCGATATGCCGGGGACAGGAATTGAACCTGCACGCCCGAAGACACCAGATCCTAAGTCTGGCGCGTCTACCTGATTCCGCCACCCCGGCAAAATGGCCAAGGCGGGAGTCGAACCCGCACGCCCGTAAAGGACTCCCGGTTTTGAACCGAGATCGTCTACCGTTCCGTCACTTGGCCGTTTTTCCAAAATACTTATCAAACCGCTGCTCCGCTTTCTGGCGATCCCACTTGCCGTCCCAGAGTGGATTCCAGGACACGTAATCGAACATCGCCTCGTACTCTGCTACTGTGAAGTCCTTCATGCCCTTGTAGTCGGTGATGATATTGGTAGCTACCTTTACGCCGTATTGTTGCAACTCCGGAACCTTTTCAACATATGCGAGTGTTGCATCCACCGGCCTACGCATTTCTTTCAAAATCTCCCTGGACGCACTCTGGATTGGTGCATGGAAAACCTTGAGAAGTTCCAACATGGAGAGATGGACAAGAGCGTCCCAGCAACGCATGGCCACATCCGGCTCCACGTTCCGAATCGAGATCGGCTTTTGCAGTGTGTAGGCCACCAGGCACCAATCCCGGATCAGCCGTTCCGATGGACTGTCGGCGATCAGGACTACATTGTCGTGGCGCTTGAACTCTTTTATCAGCTTGAAAGTATCCAACTGATAGGGCCTCCCGCGTGTAATCCTGATCGTGCAGTATTCGCATTTCTTACCGCAGCCAGCGCCGACCCGCAGCGGATACATGTCCCGGAACAGGTGACCGTCGTCAAGGTCGCCACCATCTTCTTCGAAATTGGGAACCCAAAATGGTTTGGCGTAGTGAGCCAGGGCCTTGTTCTGGATATACTGGTAGTCGTTCCGGATGTGATCGAGCCGCTTGACGTTCGAAGGTAGCTCAACGTCGAATCGACGTGCCAGACATCCACCCACATAGTAGTTCTTACCAGGTGCTATCTTCATAAGCCGTTCTAGCTCACGTATGTCATTCAAGACAGCCAGATCCGTTACCTGGCAGGAAAGAACCACGATGTTATCAGCCTCCAATGGATTCTTGACCGTCTTTCCCATAGAAGGCGTCGAGTTCGCCCACGAAAGAAACTCTGCCCAGATCGACATGCACGCTGTACACGTCCCGTAGACCGTGCCTTTTAGATCATCGGCTTCGTACAGCGTGCCCGCTCCAAATACGTTCTTCTCCTGAAAGCTCACGGTTCTCTCCAGTTCGTTATGGATTCCATTCCTCTACATCGATCAGTGAGCAGGTAATAGGATGAGGCATAACTCGGTATGCAGTCTTAAACCACCTGCCACATCTCCTGCATCTATGCAAAGTCCACTTCCTTTTGTCGAAACCTATCTCTGTACCAATCTCTTCTGCATTATGCTTGAGCAACCAACACAGAAACCTCTTAAACATGAGGCTGTTCCTCCAACTCGATTAAACACCAAAAGCGTGCCGCCCCTAGCGGGGCGAGCACAAATACAGGGACCGGTGGGTGCTGGATTTGGCACTGCACCGCGTCTTACCTCCGAGTTCGAGTGTTGCGTGTTCGTGGTATTCCATCACTTCCTCCAGTAAGTACCGGGAGAGGGATTCGAACCCTCACGACCGAAGTCATACGGCCCTGAACCGCACGCGGCTTCCATTACGCCACCCCGGTTTGTTTCCTGAGTTCACGAATAAACTTGCGCGTCCGAAGCTTCACCGACCGTTCCCAACTACCGTAGTATGTCTGGCTCGCCTCGTAAAGATACAGTGTCGTTGCTTCCACGATTTTTTCATCGATCATCGTTGCCACATGAATGCGTGTCCTACAACCCTTTCGACGAGTCCATGATGCGTTGACAATTGCAATCCCGTGCCTATCCATCCGATAGCCCACCAGAAAGTATCGCGACGGTGGCGGATTCTGGTTGTGGTCCACGCTCTGCATGATCCTCCACTGAGCGGTATCACCCATATCGCGCCGACTCAGGTAATGGATTTCGATTCGTGGATGATGCGATCCCATATCTCTACCCCAATAGCGAGAAGGCTCTCGCGGTCATGGCATATTTCGGAAAACGTAGCGCACTCCAGTGTACCATCTGGATAAGCTTTCCCTTCCCCCAATTGACCACCCGAATGGTAGCACGTCTGGTCATCTTGATGATCAGGGCGCTGTGGTATCCGCGCTTGGGATGGAACGCTGAGAGTTCCACAGGGCGGCCTTCCGCCAGCCGGTTGTAGATCCATTCCGGCTCCTGCGGACCTTCCTGAGCAGCGATCCGCAGGCACCGCCAAGCCTTCTTGACGCATATAGCAGCCCCGTATCTGCATCCAACCAGATCAATGAAATGCTCCATGTCTTCGGATCCCGGCCGTATCGGTGAAGGATTCATGTGTAGAAAAGACCATGCGTTGAACGCCGTCACCAACTGACAGCACCCCGAACCACTCGGAAAATGGTCTTGGTCCATAAAGAGCTTGTCAATGGTGCGTACTCTTGGTTTCCCGTAAACGGGACTAGTCACCAGCTTATAGGGTGCTGGGCTACCATTGGAAACGGGACTAGGGGGATTCGTCCCAGTTTGTAAGGCACTGGGCTGCCACTGGTTATAAGATGGATTCTCTAGGTTCGGAGCCTGGTGCTCTAATCCGTTGAGCCATAGCCCCATACGGGCCGGGCGGGACTCGAACCCACGATCTCCTGATTCGTAATCAGGGATTTTATCCATTAAACTACCGACCCTCATCGTCACAGGCTTGCAAGGTGCCTAACTACCATTAAAAACAGGCCAGGAAGGGCTCGAACCTTCAGCCTCCGGTTTTGGAGACCGGCACTCTAGCCAATTGAGCTACTGGCCCTCAGTTTTTTCTACGCGATCCACTAATTCCAGATAGTTCTGGAAGTCATATCCCAGTTCCTTAGCAACAGTCGTCTTCACGCCGGTCCATTCGCTCCAAGCCGTAGGTCTGAACCCGTGCTTCTCGGACGCTGCCATGACATCCGTAATAAAACTCATAAACTCTTCATGGGAGCGCGGCTCACCTGTCTTGTTGTCGAACTTGATATGAAGATCTTCTCCGGCAGGCCATCCCCTCCTGCGGGGGGCAATCACCTCCATCTGCTTGGGAACGTACTTGCCGCCTTCGGCCGCGATCACCTTATCGAGCATCCGTTTCACGACCGGGTTCTTGGTTCGCGCCCGGACGTAAGCCAGGAGATCTGCGTAGATGGTGTCTTCCGGCGCATCCCACCGGATAAACGATACCGCGATCTTCTCATCGACACCCTTGTTGATGTTGGTGGTTTCCAGCAGAAACCCCATGTGCTCCAGCACAGTCAGAAGCTCGCTCGGTTCCTCGAAGAGAATTACGCCGTGTGTAAACTCATTGTCCTCGCCGCTCATTGCACCCTCCATCTGTACTCGTTATAAATAAAGGAACATATTGTAGATAAACGGCTGAAACCCGAGTGCAACCATTTGCCTAGATGCCAGCTTCACGCTTTGCATCATCCTGCTATCCCCTGGTTGTGGAGCTTCCAAGGCAAAGTGCTCACAGTCGGGAACACCGCACACCATACAGATTATGCCCTTTGGGTTGTAAACGCTATTCATTGTCCACCGTCTTTCGCTATAGGCCCGCTCGGAATCGAACCGAGAACTTCCTGGTTAAGAGCCAGGTGCTCTGCCTAATTGAGCTACGAGCCTGAGTACCCCGCCCCTCGCATACTCAGGCTTTCTTGGTGCTCCAGGGCATCTGCACCCCGGAACGACCCTCCGTGATTCGAGTTAACATTCAGCACCTCAGTCGGTTAGTGGGACGCATCGGATTCGAACCGATAACTCTCTGATTAAAAGTCAGATACGCTCCCCGTTGCGTCAGCGTCCCGTTTGTTCACTTCATCTTCTGCGTGTATGCGATCCACGTCGCGCATTTGATCGATAACGGCCTGGAGCCAACGCAGGTGTCTGGCGGCTTCTTCCAGGTGTCCAGGCCCTACCCTCTCGTAGAATAATGCGCTCTGAGCCAGTTTTTCAAGTTGCTTGGCCAATTCAATTGACTGGTCGCCAAGTATGGAGTTCCACCCAATCAAGCGATCCAGGTTGTGCCACATTTCAGACAACTCACCAGCCCGGTACAAAACCATACGAAAATCGGAATATTCTTTCCGGTACATCTTGAGCAACTTGACGTTCCCGACACCATCCACGCACGTCCGGACATTGGCAATTCGATCACACAATTTTAGGGCTACAGCGTGAGTACCGCGCTTACGTATTTTTGGCAACGTCGTGGATGCACGCTCTTTCCTGTTTTTACCAGGCTCGTCGGTAACGGATTCAACCAACCTGGCAGTCGATTTCCCGAACAACATTACCAGTTCATCGTAGGTTGTAACGGTATCCTCCAGAGTGTCGTGGAGCCACGCTGCGACCACGACATCAAGTGGAAGGTCATACACCTTGGCTTCCCGAGCCACGGCCTCCAGATGAACTGTATAGGGGCTACCACCGTACTCCTGACCGGCGTGCCGCTCGGTTGCGAATGCTCTGGCTATTCCGATAACATCCATCCCCATACCTCACTCAATATTACCGTCACCGGTTTATAAGGCACCGGGCTGCCATTGTTAGAACTGTCCCAATTTCCAGGGCACCGGGCCGCCATTGCTATTACCGAAGGCCCGCGCACATGATTGCGGGCCGGTTTCTCCACTTCGTAAAGTTGACATGATCCACCTTCTTTCCACGGCCCCGGTCGGATTTGAACCGACGGCCTGGCGGTTAACAGCCGCCCGCTCTACCAATTGAGCTACAGGGCCATCAGATGACTAGTGTCGCGTGATCTCGACTGCTTCTTTTCGCCCCTTCGGCGTGAGATCGACGTGATACACTTCGCGTGTACCGATCCACGATCTGCGCCGCCGAGCCTTCACCAGCTTCTTTTCCTCCAGGCGTTTCAGGGTAGACGGATGGACGGAGGTCTGATAGCCATGATCAAGAAGACTCAAGAGAACTGTCTGCTGATTCGTTGTCAAGTTCGATTCCATTGCCCTCATCCTCCGTTTGGTGTCCTTGGTTTACCTTCTCGATCACCTTAGCTACTCGATCTTCTCCGTGATTCGCGGTCATCAAGTTCAAGGCTTTTTGCCAGTTCATCGTGAACTGAGCATACGGCTTCTCACCGCTGTCCAGCACCTTCATAATCAGCGCCAACTTGACCTTCGACTCCTCGCACTCGCGCTCGTAACGGGCTTTCTTCTCTCGTAGAAAAATACCGATCACCTGTTTGCGCGTAAGGTTGAAGTAGTGAAAGCTATCAGTAACAGCCCCCCAGATCGCGTACTTTCCGCTCGGTTGCTTGATTACTTGCCAACTCATTGTAGTCACCTATTGTTTATGGTCTGCCGATCATCTTGGTTTCGTCCCAGCTTGCAAGACGCTGGGCTGCCATTGAAAATGAAAAACGGTGACAGGCGGTGGGGGCTCGCAGGTGGGGGGGAACCAACGTGCCCCGGAGCCGCCTGTCACCTAGAATAAAGTGTCCCGTGTGGGATTGGATACCCACCGTGACCGGCAACGCATTAGTACATGGCCTGGTCGAATCCGGTCCTTACCATGATCTATCTGCGTGTCACACCCGCGTGGGAGCCGACGGGACACAAACTTAAATCGGGCGAGCAGGATTCGAACCTGCGACTTGATGCTCCCAAAGCACCCGTCCTACCAGCCTGGACCACCGCCCGAAAAAAGGGACACGTACCAAGTACCTGCGGTCTGCTTCAGCCCTGGCAGCCTAGCAAGTTGACAGGCCAGTGTCCCAACTCAATATCGGGCGGGAGAGATTTGAACTCCCGACCACTTGGACCCGTTCCAGTTTACAAGGCACTGGGTTGCCACTGAAAAACTAAAAAAATGGGCGGCTTTCGGCCTGCTCACAACCGGACTAGCAGGCGTAGGGAATGTCCGGTTTCCCCCTGTCCACAGCCGCCCTGACAGGGCTAGGGATGTAATATGGACCTGGTGAGAATTGAACTCACGTCCACAATTTATCGAATCACAGTCGCTACATGTTTGTTCCGCGATTTCTACGTCGTCGTATTCACAGGCTCACGGACAGCCAGATCAACGAGTAGTCCTGATTTTTTGACCCAGTGCTCGGACAACTCCACCAGGCTTATCCCGCTGAATGACGCCGGACACTAACCCCGCAGGAAAAGGTCAGGCCGACGGGCGACTCTTAGGCCGCCAGGCGTTGCGGTTTGGCAACTTTGGTTTTCCGGCTCTTACGGTGGCCAGACACCGACATGCTACTGTGATTCTCTTAACCATGTCGAAACCATTTCAGGCCCATCTTGACCATCATACTTCGTCCCAGTTTCTAAGGCGCTGGGCTGCCACTGAAAGAAGCATATGACTAACTGTTCAGGTCCCAGTTTATAAGGCACTGGGCTGCCACTGATACAATACGTAGTACGTCCCAGTTTATAAGGCACTGGGCTGCCACTGGTTACAGCATAATGAATATTCAGTTGTGTCCCAGTTTATAAGGCACTGGGCTGCCACTGTGTTGCAATAAAATGAATATTCAGTCGTCATGTCAAAGAACGATTATGGGCCTTATGTTATACAGGAGAACACGCTTTGTCAAGCTAAAAATGCTCGTGGTGAACACGCTGTTTTCAGTAGTATGGCGTAAGCGATTGTTATCTTCCGTATTTCTTCCTCGTCTTCTCGAATATCTCAATTAATCAAAGATGGGACGGGGTGGAATCGAACCACCGACGCAGGGATTTTCAGTCCCCTGCTCTACCGGACTGAGCTACCGCCCCTTATCACTGAGCAACCGTAGGCATCTCCGTTTTCTGCTCGCAACTAACCGGGGGGCCTATCGCCAGCATATCATAGGCTTGATCCATCCTGGCTTCGTGTTCCTTGATTGCAGCCAGGAACTTTCTACCCTCCAACTCGAAGACGGTCTTGCCTTCTCCCTCAGAAATAGGTGCTCCCTCCGTGTTGATGTACCGCTCTAGTCGCCTTTCTAGGTTATCCAGGTCCGCGTTGTAACGAATCACTCCCCGGCCGGTCTGGTGCGACCAAAACTTGTAGGCCATGATGTAGCTGGCCAGTTGTTTCTTGCTACTCCTGGAGTAGTATTCCGCTTGCGGGTCATACACGCAGTCACCGATCAAGATGAACGCGCATCGAATCATGGTCGTGGCCGGTTCCAAACAGAGTTCCCGGATCATCGTATCGAACGGTCGGTAATGATCCCATTCTTCCAAACCCAACCGGGTCATGCGCTTGATCTCTCGCAGGTAGCTGATCGGGATTGCAAACAACAGGTTTTTGACCCATTCGTCGTACTCTACCGGAAGTTGCGGGACATACGGGATGTCCTTCTCGGGGTGGTACTCGAACCTCCAGTCTTCATACTTCTTGCGGATCGTTGCTTCCTGCTTACTCCAGTCCAGTCGGTATCCGTCTTCGGTGGTGTTCTTCTGCCCTCCGTCAACCCGACGAACCATTTTGAAATCACCAATTCTCTCCAGTCTTGGAAAGTACAGCCTGTGGTCTCTCGATAACATGTCAGCCTCCCTTGGCTTGAAAAAGTGTCACGGCCTCCGTGACAGTCCCTAAAGAATGTTCGAGTCCACCCCGTCACCATTTGTCAAAGAACAATTGCCGCTATCATACCACCCTGTCGGGCAGCTTCAAAAGTTAAACGAAGAGTAGAAAGCGTTGGCCGTGTTGCCAGCAGTCGAAGCCGTGCTGGAGAAACCACCGCTGCTGAAACCTATGTGGATATGAACCACGCGGGGTTGCATCGGAGGTCGCCTCATCGGAGGCGGTCCAACCATCAGTGAGATCGATTGCAGTATGTCGTAAACTTCCTTCACGTCCTTGAACTTCTTGTCGTCACCACCATTGCGATCCGGGTGAAGCTCGAAAGCTATTTTGCGCCACTGCTTCCTGATGTCTTCTTTCATTTCGTTCCAGCGTCGCACCTTTTCTTGTAGATTATTAGCCTGGAGCTTCTGACGAATGTACTCCACCGTGAATCCCAGGAGCACAAGCCACCTGGTCACGTCCGCGTCGGTTATCGGCCTTCCTCTCATCTCTCACCCAAGTGCATATTCGCCAACTAGTTCTGGTCTTCCGACCGGGCTCACGTCAAAGCCTATCAACTTCATGGCGGCTTGTACAGCCAAACATTCTCCGCTCGTATGCGTATCCTCGTACAGCGACAACAGGTAGACCGGCTCGACTACCCTGAAGCCCTTGACCTCGATGGACGGCACGTGTCGGACGAACAGATCGAGCATGACCTTGCCGTGCTCGCAATACTTCGTGTACCGGTAGAAGTCGCCGGACTTGTCGTCGTACTTCGTCCAGGTCTTCTCGAAGCCGCGTTCCTTGAGCCGTGCAATCACGTGCGCGAACTGACACGGATCCACAAAGAGATCCACATCCTTGTGGTCATGAAGTTGCTTTTTCTCCCGATGTGGAGGGGACATTAAGTGCCAGGCCACACCACCACTTATGACTACGTGCTGGTGCACGGCCCGGATCTCAGTCTCCTGTTCCTTGATTCTTTCCATGTTCCACATCGTTGCAACCTCTATCGCGGTGGGCAGTGTTGAACTGCCGACGCGGGGCTTATGAGACCCCCGCTCTACCACTGAGCTACACCGCGTCTTCGCCCTCCAGGTACTTCCCGGCCAGTTCCCTGGCTATACACGAGTTACACTTCTTGCCTTGACCACATGGCGGATACGGCCCAAATGAATCCATGCAGGCCACCCCGGATGGTGCGTTTTCGCACACCATCAAGCGCAACATCTCCAGATCTGAAATAGCGGAAGCGGGAGTCGAACCCGCGACCTGGAGGTTATGGGCCTCCCGAGATACCACTTCTCTATCCCGCAGTAACAAAGTGGGTTTCAGATCCAGCGCCCAACCGTGTCCCCTGGTCCAGGTAAACCCACAAAACCCTGGACTGGCCAGTTGGACAATCCATGCCTCCACCACTCCCCGCTGGGGAAGATCGAGAATCCAGCTTACGCAACTTCCTTGACTTTTGCAAGCTGCTTATGATTCCGCACACCGGCCGTCACCATTTCGATGAATGCCGGGAACCATTTGAGAAATTCACATTTGCCAGGATCGCCAGTATAGATGGCGAATCCCATGTTGTGTTTTTCGTACTCAGCCATGTACTCGACAATGACCTTACGAAGCATTTTCATCTGTGCCCTCGATTCATCGGCCGTTGTCGGGGTTCGAGGAATGTCCTTGAGAGCCAACGGAAGTTCGATGGTATGTGACATAGGCCCCTTCAGGCGGCTCTTCGCCAGACCTATTCCCTTCGGCACCTTTACGGAACGTTTGATGGAGCGATCCTTCGGATTGCAGCACGCGAAGCCAACCTGAATGACTTTCGTACCAGGCGTCGCCCTGACTGCGGCCCACACTTCGGCGTAATCGGTTTGGAACTTCAGGTACACATTGTCATCTTTCTCTTGTTCCATGGCTATCCTCTCCTTCTGTCCCGGTAGTTTCTAAAGACACTTGGTTGCCGCTCTTGCGGTCGCGGTGCAGGGCGGCAACACGCTTCTCTGACGCTCAGTTCCACTTAAGCATTTTGCACGTAAAACCACGGTCATCTTCCAATGGAGCCTATCGGAATCGAACCGATGACATCCAGTTTGCAAGACTGGCGCTCTCCCAACTGAGCTAAGGCCCCGTATCGTCCTTCTGCAAAGCCTTCCACACAAACCAGTACAAGTCCTCCTTCATCTCTTCCGATAACTCCATTGCCATCCTACGAATCTCTACCTCGCTTGCATCTGGCAACGCTCTAACCTTGGTCTTTCTGAGAATCATCCTGCCGTTGCCTGCTTTCAGACCAATCGTGAATCGTTCACTCATGCAAACTCCTTTGCAATCGGGAAGGCCGGAATCGAACCGGCGACCTTCTGAGTGCCACTCAGGCGCTCTCCCAAAACTGAGCTATAGCCCCGTGACTTGCATGAACTGAAGTCCCAGCGCTTCAACAGCACCAGTAGCACCTCCAGGTATTTTTCGATTCGCTTCAACATTCTCCGCTCCAATCGGTCAAGGAAGAGGCGGGATTCGAACCCACGGGCCGATTTCTCGACCACTCCGTTAGCAGCGGAGTCCTTTCAGCCGCTCAGGCACTCTTCCACAGGAAGGCGTGGGATTTGAACCCACGGGCCGCTTACGCGACCTCCGGCTTTCAAGGCCGGTGCGATCAGCCACTCTGCCAGCCTTCCGCCAAAGGAAGGGGCGGGATTTGAACCCGCGAGCCCTCTCGGACTTCACGGTTTCCAACCGTGTGCCTTACCACTAGGCTACCCTTCCATCAGGAAGGTGTGGGATTTGAACCCACGGGCCGTCGAAACGACCTCCGGTTTTCGAGACCGGTGCGATCAGCCAGACTCCGCCAACCTTCCGCTACAATCGAAATTCAAAGAACAGCTTCCTGTCTATGGCCCCGGCAGGACTCGAACCTGCAACTTTCGGCTTGTAGGGCCGCCACTCTCCGCAATTGAGTTACGGGGCCAATATAGGCCCGGTCGGATTTGAACCGACTACCTCTCGCTTATCGGGCGAGTGCTCTACCAAGTGAGCTACGAGCCTGTAATAGGACATGCCCGGCTCAATAACCACCGGGAAGCGAGCGAGCTTCCCTGTCACCTCCGTGTAGTGCGTCAGCTTCATGGTGTCTTCACTTTCTTTGCCATGCTTTCCGGCAACATGCATGGCGGACCTGTCGGTCCTACTCCAGTTGCGTTCGTATGCCTGTTGAACCAATCGAATATTTCCTTAATACCCACATTGAGCTTTTCCTTTTCTTCATTGTATTTCCTTTCCAGGATTTCCCTGGATTCCTCTCTTAATTCCCCGTCCCATCGGACTTGACCACCAGCATCCAGGATAGCCAAAACACTCGCAATGAGCAACATCCGATTTGTTATACTTCCACGGCTACAGCCGGTCAGCTTCACCATCTGCTCCATTGCCTTGTCCAGAAGATCCTCTACCTTGGATCGTGCCTGGTTATCCATGACTTCTTTCGTAACCATTTCTTCAAAAAATTCTCCGGCCGTGTGTTCGGCACTCCGCCTGATATCGGCCTGGATAAATCGTCCTTTATCCGCTTCCGATAATTCTGTCAGCGCCCTAAAGAAACACATATCTGGAGAATCTTTCAGAGCCGTATTCCATTCCTCTTCAAGCCAGTTATGATCATCGAGGTTAGCTATATCCTGCTGGACTCGATTTTCCAACCTGATAACCATACGACACGTCGGACAAAATTCTCCGTCCGCGTAATACATCCGCAACTTGCCTCCGAGAGGATCCTGTTCCAGCACAATTTGACCAAGCATGTGTTTTCGCTCGTCGTGTGCACACCGGCAGGCATCTGGCAATACAAACTCCATGGCAACTCCATTCATTAACGGGGCCAGACGGATTCGAACCGACGATCTCCTGATCGACAGTCAGGCGCATTAAGCCAGGCTATGCTATGACCCCAAAAAGGCTGCGGTAAGAATCGAACTTACGGTTCAGGTTTTGCAGACCTGCGCCTTACCACTTGGCTACGCAGCCAATTACCTTTCTCTGCTGTCCTTATACGATGACAGTTTGAACACCTAACAACACACTTTTCGATTTCCTTTAGTGTTCTTTCCCAAGACCATCCTCGTTTTGGTGCCTCTGAAACACCGATTACCTTTCTCTTTGAATCCAGATGGTCAAAATCAAGAGCACGCGGATCATTAAAACCACAATCAACACATGGATGTTTGCTAAGGTAATCAATTATTCTCTCAGTCAACTCCCGTCTCCAACGGTTCTTGCGAGCGATTACCTGCTCTAAGTATCTATCCTTGTTTTTCTCCAGCCACTTATCTCTCTGCCTGCTGATACACTTCCTACAGACGCCATGCCTTATACGCTTGGGCTTGTTCCTCCATCCAAATTGACCAGGTTTCTTGTTCCTATTACACTGCTTGCACTTAGGCATATAATGATACTACTACGATGCAGACTAACGATCAATAGTTTGCAGACCAGCGCCTAAGCCACTCGGCCACGGTGTCACTACATGAATTTCAGATTCGCGCTTCATTCCTCTCCGGAATCCATCCAGTTCCTTTACAGATTTCGCATACTTTTATAGGTTCTCTAGTCTTCCAGTCTGCTCCACCTGGTTCACGAAGATAGCGAAAGGCGTACTTGTCTTCTCGGTACTCTCCCCTTCCCTTGCAATCCTCACACATTACCTTGCCCTTATCAGCGAGCCTCTTCCGATTTTGATCGATCAACGCATCCCTATTAACATACAGCAACTTCAACCTGAACCGTTGAGCAAACAGAATACGCCCTGGTGAAATGGGCTCCTTTAAACGAACTTGCCAACTATCACCCACATCGCTTTCCGGCACATCAATAGCAAGAACATAAGCTCCACCCATGCTAATTGCTGAACCCAGATCGGGTGTGAAGTATGTCATTGGCCTGAACCCGGAATCCATGATTCCGAGATACCCGGCCTTGTCCGTCCCGTGGTATAAATTCATCGCTGGTTGTACAGTGCCGTCACCTTCAGGCACTCTCGACAGAAATACACGGCGACTGAACAACGGTCGTTAAGCCAGAATCCCCTCTCCGGGTCGTTGGGATGCAGGCTGCACACGAGCTTCTGGCCGTTGATGTCATTCGCTCCTTCAGGGATCGCTTGCGTTCCGTTCATGCCCTCATGTGCCACGAAACCGATGCGGGCCTCGCCGTCACAGCCGGGGTGTATACACGGGGTTGCTCCGGGGAATTCCCCCTGCCATGATTTCGTCAGCCCTTCCTTGCCGATAGTTACTTGCATTGTCGTGTGCCTTTCTCTCGGCTTCACGGATCGCTCTCACGTAAGCCTTGGTTCGCGGACCCTTCCATGTCCATATCTCCGTTCTGTCCCAGCCCGTAATGCGCTGGGCTGCCACTGAAAAAAGGGGGAAGGGCAGGATTCGAACCTGCATGCCAACGTGGCCACGTCTTTTTCCGTTCCCATAGTCCGGACACCTTCCCCGTAAGCGGGCACGGAGAATCGAACTCCGATCAGCAGGTTGGAAGCCTGCCGCACTACCACTATGCTACACCCGCATGTAGGCTGGGGTTGGGACTTGAACCCAACGCGACGGACAGGCACTAGCAAGAAACCTGCTACCCGACTGGTCCACTCCAGTGACATCGGCACTCGTCCACCCAGCCATAACCACTACTCATTCCACAATGATCGACAACTGCCCGCACGCGGCCCCGGCATCGATCTCGGCCTGTGTCGCTACCGCGATGGCATAATCGTAACCAGCCTCATCCAGTTGTGACAAGATTTCTGACATGGTTTTCGTCCTTTCTTTGGTTTTAGTTTCTCCCTATACCAAGTTCATGGTATCGACAGCACCACCGCCAAATCCATGTGCTTCCGATACGGCGTTGGGATTGATCGGAGAAAGCTTTACAAAGAAGTGCTCGGGTGGGAAGTAGCGCTTAAGCACTTCGATGTCGAAGTCACTTTTTTCAACCAGGGTCAGATTCAGAGTTGTCTTCAACGCGCTCCGAGTCCTGATTGCGCCGAGTTCCTCGATGGTCATCTTGTTGCGGAACGGGATCAGGTCGTTGCGTCGCTCATCCGTACAGGCATGGAGCGATATCTGAAGGGTGATGTTCTCCTGTATCCAGGAGAAATCAGAACCCTTGATCCCAATGGTTGAAACGTAGTGGTGCGTGCCTGGGTAGATTTTTTCGACTTCCTCAATTGCCTTCCGTACCGAGTCGATGCACAGGAAGGGCTCACCCATCCTGGTGTAGTTAATCTTGTGCTCTTTGGCCTGGTTGAAACCGAAGGTCGGATTCTGCTGTAGCACGAACCGTATCTGCTCCAAGATTTCATTCGCAGTGAGATTTCGAAACCTGGGAAGCTGTCCGGTCGCACAAAACTCGCACTTGACTGGGCATCCCGACATGACACCGATCATCCAACGCTCCGAGCGGTCGCCCAACTGGTAGTTATCCAGCCGGTTCTGACGCCTGCAAATCGCATCCTTTGTGTAGAACGGAAGGAACGTGTCGGTCACCTCGACCGGGTAGCCATCGTTCGTTTCCAGGGCGTACACGGATCCGTTTGCAAACTCTTTTCGCTTCACCATCCTTATCCCAGCTTCTAGGACACTGGGTTGCCGCCGATGGCTGACTATTTTCTCTACCACAGAGACCTCCTTCCGACTTGGTCCCAGCTTGTAAGGCGCTGGGCTGCCACTGTTAGGGTACTCACAAATTACCAAAGAACTGGTTGATGATTCTAATGGTATATAGGTATAAACGTTTTGTCAAGACTTTTTTTCTTTATTGTTGAGCATATCATCCAGGTCTACCTCGGAGGGATCGTCTTCCTGTGTTTCCTTAGTGGTATCGACAACTTCCTTAGTAGTAACCGGCTGCGGGAACACGTCATTCATCAGGCCGGATGGCTGATCGGTGGCTACTGGATCCATAACTATTGCTCGAAGACTTGTGCCGGTATTCAACCGTTTGATCTCCGCCCACATCATGAACTTTCCGCCGTTGCGCCACTCCGACCGAACTGCCAGGACATCCTTACGTTTCGGATCCGGTAGGTCGATCTTCATTGTCGGGTCTTGTTGTTTCTTGATGTCACCAACTCGAACTTCCTGCATGAAATCCTCGGTGACTATGACAAAACCCTCAACTGTTTCATCACCGTGAGCCATGGCTCGAATACTGGCCGCAAGTAGCTCGCGCCCTGCCGAATCTCTCAACGCCTGAGCTATGAATGTCTCCAGGACGAATGTCTGCTTGACAACAAACAGAGTTGCTTCATGGTGACCAATTGACTCCATGATTTTGACTGCTCTTGGCCAAATTGTATCCACTGCCATTTCCGCATCATGGACATCAACAAAAGCCGACTCCAGCCTGGGTCTCGGGTGGCTCCTGAGCCTCAATTTTACATCTCTGTTTTCACGTCGTTCCATGTGCTTTCCTCTCATGACCTACGATTCTCAGATTCAAGGAGCCTCTTAGCCAACAACCACTCGTGCTGCTTCCTCTCCCGCTTTGATTTGAGTATCCGATAACGAACAAAAATACACAAGCCCGAACCGACGAGAACAGCGAGCAGAACACACAGGGCAATCGCGTTGGCAGTCACCAGTCTACCTCCGTTCCTTTGACTCCTTTTCCATCCCACTCCAGGTGAAAAACCTTGCCAGTATGCTTGTGATTCAACCACTCAGTTGAAATACCGGCCTTGGTAGATTTCTTAACCATGTCCAGAGTTCCCCGACTTTTGCTCCACAACTCATCATGGAACGCGCCCACAAGATCTGGTTTTTCTGTCTTGAGCATCTGTGAATTACGAATCGCGCCAGCGGCGTTGCCGTAGCGATCCCATTCGGCCGGGTAGGACTTCACAGGGATACCCATCTCTTCGGCCACTTCCCGAGCTATACTGTCAGCGCCGCTGGCCTCACCTTCGATCAATGCAGTGATTGGATCTTCATGGTTCTTGTCATGCAGCCAGCGCCGGATCATTTCTCTATCATCCCACCACCGATCACCGCTGATTAGAACTCGCCTACCCATTAGATTAGACACCTTTCATTAGCTTGTCGTAGTCGTACTTCGGCCCCAGTGCTTCCTGGATAGTAATCATTCTCCCGACGAAACCACGCGCTTGATCGTCATACACCACAACGTGAGAATAAATTTCAAGCTCTCCGCGAACAAACGATATACCCCTCCTGGTTGGACGACAATATCCATACTCAAGCTTGGGGCTATCCTTGCGCTCCATCAAGTTCCAATACACCAACTTTTCAAAATCTCCACCGTTAATTTTTCCAATCAGCGGACCATCGTTGACAGATACCCAGTTCTCTTTCTTGAACCATACTTTGACAAGCCACACAATCCAGTAAGCCATGGCCGTGCTGAAAATCTTACGTGTCTGCTTCGCTATTCGACCACATACCGGACACACAACCCCAGACCGGATATTGTTCAGTAGATCGTGCTTGGCTTCCTCGATAGTTGTGCTTTTGGTAAATTGCAATTCCCTGTTTCCAGGCCCGGCACCAGCAGTCGGAGGTTGATCAGTATAGTCCGCTTTGGATAACTTGTAAGCTTCCCGTAACTTATCCCTGGAACTCCCACTCATAAGCCTAATCTCGGGAGCTACGACTTCAATTGCCAGCCGGATCGCTTCCAGGGCCTCTTTGGCTGTCTTCTTAGCCACGCTATTTCTCTACAATCTCTTTTTCTCCATTGACCCAGCCTTCCTGGAAATTTTCGTCCGACATCGGATCTTGATCCGAGAACTTGACGGCGTTCTCCACAACATCCTCCCAATTCATGTTGTTGGCAGCCCAATCCGTAATGTCGTAATCGTCGCACTCGAATAGCGGGATCGTATCTTCCTTCAGGGACTTCTCGACATCCCCTCCAAAATCTTCGTCAGTGGCGTAGTGTTCAGCCCGGTGTCTGGCTATCACCGTTACCGGAACATCCCACTTACTACCGTCCGGCATCGTCACTCGCAAATGATTGTTTTCAATGCTCATCGGTCTTTCCTCCACTTGTATACGGTTAGCGTTCAAGGGCACACAACAACCATCCCTTTCCTTCATGGTTATTTCAGTACCATCGCTACTTCTGCACCCCCGCAGTGAATAATCTCATCATCACTTCCGGGCACGCAGTTTTCACAATGCGGCTGTAGTTCTAGTGGCTCCAACGTGCATCCGCACACAACGCACATT
>Ga0315547_1001041_pt1 | contig 23445 bp, 24 predicted proteins | sample SalMarSW160240MG_2_FD_202542 | JGI IMG/M metagenome (GOLD analysis project Ga0315547, IMG submission 202542) | Salt marsh sediment microbial communities from the Plum Island Ecosystem LTER, Massachusetts, United States - Salt Marsh Sediment SW1601-240 ...
CATGACTATAAAAATAGTCGTAGCTTTGTAATATAAAACAGGCAACAGGCTAACGCCTAATGCCTAATGCCTAACGCCTGATTTTGACTATTGAAAACTTAAAAATGAATATTATGAAATTAACAAAAGCCGAAGAACAAATAATGCAGATACTGTGGGATATGGAAGAGGGACTGGTAAAAGATATACGAAACCGTTTTAAAGACCCGAAACCGGCAAGAAACACAGTATCCACAGTTGTGAGAGTCCTGGAGAAAAAAGGATATGTGGCACACAGGGCTTACAGCAATGTACATATTTACTATCCGCTGGTTTCGAAAAGAGAATATTCAAAGAGCCAACTTTTCAGTCTTATGGAGAGTTATTTCGACAATTCTTTCCCTGCGATGGCATCATTCTTTGCCAGGGAGAATGACCTGTCAGTTAAAGAGCTTGATGAACTCCTTGAGGATACAAAAAAAGAGATGAAAAAGAATAAAAAAAGGAAATAATGGAAGCTTTTGCCGTCTACCTGTTCAGGTCAGTTATCTGGCTCACAGGTTTCGCACTTGTCTATCTTCTGTTTTTACGGAATGAACGATTCTTCAGACTCAAAAGAGCCTATCTGATATCAGGAATTATTGTCTCGCTGATTTTTCCGGTTATTTCAATACATTATAAAGTTGAAGTATCCGCACCTTTTTTCTTAAGGAATAGATAATATTATTTAAAGTGTAATTGCATAATAGTACTTCTTTGTTGCAATCAGGAACTGGGATTTGCTTCCATCATATTCCCAGGTATGAAAAGTAATTTTCTTCTTTTTTAAGATATGAAGCAAATCACGGACACTTCTTTTCTCACTTTTACGGTTATAATCGTCCATAATAATGATAAACTCATCCTCAGGAGTGAATCTTTCAGCCAGGCAGCAGATATCATATCTTGAATAATGCCTAAGCGCTGTCGGGCCATCTATAATATAGAGATCAAAAGTCTCATTGATTTTCTCTTTTATATCCTTATAGCAGTTTACATTGAATACTCTTATCTTTTTCTTTACCAGATCAAAATGCATTATGTTGGAGTTCTGTGACAGGGTGAATCTGGATATAAAGTTCTCTGTCCACTTCCGGTTTTCTTCAAGTATCAGATGTTTTGAGTTATGAAGCTCATTTTCGATGAATTTAGATATCAACTTTGATGATTCTCCCAGGCCGAACTCGATTATTTTTTCAGGTTTATACAGTTGCAGGATTCTTACCAGTAAATAGAGCATTGAGTAATTAACAGCCCACCTGCCAGGATAGATTGCAACATCATCCAGCCATCTTTTATCCCTGATGGAATCATGATATACATTAGCCCATTTCGCTTCTCTGGCAAATCTTTCGGTATCAGTCATTTTAATTTAGGATTTTGGATTGTGGATTTATTAGAAGTAAAAATAATTATTAAGGGGATAGCATCTGAGGAGATTTTAGATGTTTTGTTTTTAAAACCTTAAGGATATTATGCTTTATACTTACCATAATATCGCCTGAGATTTCAACAGGTTCACCATCAATATGAAATCTGGTTTCAGCCGTATGAATGGTGAAAGATTTATCTGTTTTTATATATCTGATATATTTTGAATTCTTCAGTGTTCCTCTTAACAGACGCCATGCGAAAACGGGCAGCATGATCTTTGGAAAGGGTTTAACCAGCACTATATCAATTATGCCGTCATTGGGACTTGCATCAGGTGCTATATATGCATTGTTCCCGAACTGTCTTGTGTTTGCTATTGTTATTAAGAACAAATCTTCTGAAATATTTTCTTCTCCGGGAATTTTTATTTTCACGCTGACAGGCCGGAATGTAAAAAAATTAATCAGGATAGCCCATACATATGACCAGAATCCGCGTGTTTTGAGCTTGTCGAAGGAATGGGCAACGAAACTGTCAAGACCAACGCCGGCAACATTAAGACATACCTGATCATTCAACATGATCACGTCAATATTATGACTCTCTTCCTTTTTAATATCCTTCAGCAAAGAGCGGATATTTGTTTTGAAGCCCAGTTCCCTGGCAAAGCCATTTCCAGATCCGAGAGGCAGAACGCCGAGTATTTTTTTGCTTCCGATAAGCTCTGTTGCTACGCTTCGAACGGTACCGTCTCCTCCGGCAGCGACGAAAACATCAAATTTATCGAATGATTGTTTTATATGTGATCCCGATTCATCAATGCTTAACGACTTAAAATAGGATAATTCATTCTTGCGTCGCTGTAATTCCTTTGTAATTATCAGCTTAACAGGAATTATTCCTGCATTCGGATTAAGAATGAACAATGATCTTTTTATCCCTGGCGATTCCATAACGGAATAAATAACCCCGGTCTAATAATATAAGATCACGAAGGTTAGAAATTTATCTGATGAAATCAAATTAAAACCGGACTATCCTGCAGGATTGAACTAATAATGCCGACTATCTATCAGATTAACAGTATTTTATTATATAATAACCAGTTATACGATTGATTTAATAGAAGCCACTATTTGATTGTGAAATTCAGATCATAGGCAGTAAAACTTATCTCACAATTTGCATCCGGGGCGGTACTGCTTTCAAACTCAATTTTGCTATTTTTTTCAATATAAAGTAAAGGCTTATTCGTGAATCGTTCCCTGGGGTAATCAAGACTTCCATATGTTTGCTGGCAGGATAGTTTGTAATTTAATCCGGGCTCTGCCTTCAATGTTACTGATCCATATTTGAAGTCGCCGGAAAAGCTAGAAAATGTATTCGGCAGATTATCGACATTTAACTGAGTATCATATACATCAGGCATAGCAATTTTTTTTGCTGCAGTACCAATATAGATTTCATCATATTTTGATTCATTGCAGATAAAGTTATCTACATAACCAATTTTAAAAGTGCAATCATAAGCAACATCTATGTTTAAATCCCCTATTTTATCCGCTACCAGTTCAGAATACTTAGCACTAAAACTGAGAGTTTTGTAGCTACCACCCTTCACATCAGAATCATAAAGATCAAAACCGGAATTTCCCATCTCTCCTCCGAGTAAAAACGTGGAGTATTTTGCTGTTGCCTCTATTCCGGTCAGGTTTTTGATATCAAAATCATCATCATACGATTCTATTTTTACTGATTTAACGGTTGAGAATACCAGGGTAGAATATTTTGTTATAATTCTGACATCAGCGAGATTCTCTCCTGTCACCTTACAATCGTAAATATCAAATGATGCATTACTCCCGTTTCCAACTATGAATGAAGAGTATTTGGCATTGAATATGGAGTTATTTCCGAAATCTCCTGTTGTTATATCCACATCATAGAGATTAAAATTGAATATGCCAGCAAAGTCAGCTATTTCAACATCATTATATTTACTTTTCAATTCAAATTCAATATTTTCAGGGATCCACAATGTATATGATGCTTTAAATTTATTCACGCTTACCTTTTTCCCGTTTTTAAGTGAAATCCTGTTGAAAGGACCTATTGATATCATGTTTTTCCAAAATTGTGTATTGATATCAAGCAAATTGGGTTCACTCTTTACTTCTGGTTCTTTAAATGCAGCAATAAGCAATTCCCTGTCTTCGGTTTTACCACCGGTAACAATAATCTCTCCGGCAAGTTTTACTTCATTATTTTTCCAGACATTCACTTTCAGATCAGAATCATAAATATTGAAAGCAAGCTTTCCATCATGGTTCAATTTATAGGTGGTCTCAAAATGAGACTCTTTATCATCCTGACCAAAAGAATTTGCAGCACAATAACTAAGCAGGACAATTAATAACAACAGTTTACAAATTGATTTTACGTTTTTCATGGCTTTCATATTTTTCAATTTCGTTTAACATTCTGTTCAGGACCAATATTTTTTTCTCATACAGATCTATCAGGGAGTTAATTAACCTGGGATTTGGACCGTTTTGTTTTAAATCTTCAGAATAATAATGTATCAAGTCATCTATATATTCTACTTCTCTGTTTCCCGAGACCAGCTGATCAACATTAAAACCAGTTTTTTTAATCTGTTCAGAATAATCATCTATTTGCCTGAGAAGTATAACCTCCTGTTTTGCCAGTTTGGAATCGACATTTACTAAGATCAGATTATTATGCTGATTTCTTCCAATAAAATATGCACCTATAATTGCCAGTATTGTAATGGCTGCCACAGCGGCAGCTGACCGGCTGATTATCAGACGCCGGGGCTTTTTTAAAGACCCCACTGCTTTTATTATACCTTTCCACAGATATTTTTCATCCGGTTTTTCCACATCAAGAGCCTTCCTGTTTTCTTTTATATATGATTCTAATTTCATAACACACAGTAATTTAACATGATTCTCCTTTAATATGATCATACTCTCTTATAAGGATTTCTTTTAATAGCTTTTTTGCCCTTATGTATTGAGATCTCGAAGTGGATTCAGAAATTCCAAGTATCAATGCAATCTCTCTGTGAAGATACCCTTCAAGCAGATAAAGATTTAAAACAACTCTTGCCTTATCTGGCAATGACTTAATACTGTTATGAATAACCTCCATCGGGATATCAGGAAGATCATCATCCTCAGAATCCGTATCATCAATTTGTATCGTATCCATATCAACAAATTTTATTTTCTTATTTCGGATATGGTTTATAGAATTATTTATAACAATACGCTTTAACCATGTTCCGAATGAAGCCTCTCCTCTGAATCCTTCAATGCCTGAAAAAGCACTTATGAACGATTCCTGAATAATATCTTCCGCATCATTCTTATTGACCACCATTCTGATACACGTGTTATACATTGCGGGCAGGTACATCCTGTACAGCCTGAACATTGCCTTCTGATCGCCCTGGCAGGCTTTCTCAACAAGTATGTTATTAATATCAATTGTTACTGTCTCCAAATGCGGACTTCTATTTCAATGACACAGAAAAATAAAAAAGTTGGAATAATTTAGAATAAATTTGTTAATTAAAATAATATTTCTGAGCTGACATTATTGTTAATTTGCTTTTTTACAATGATATAGATAAATTTAACCATTGTTACCTGATTGAAGGGTATAATCAAAAAACTTAAATATGTCAGAATCAAAATTCTATCATTTCACTAGTAAGGGATTATTTTACGGAGTCGGGTCAGCAGAAGATGCTGTTGAATCATTAAATGATGGCGGATTTATCTGGCTGGATTATTTTAATCCCGGGAAAGAAGAACTGTATTCTCTGGTCGAAACCATGGGAATCCATCCTCTCTCTGTAGAAGACTGTTTGGATAACAGTCAGTTACAAAAGATTGAATATTTTTCAGGTCATTCTTTTATTATTTTCAATTCGTTTACATACAGGGATAAAACCCTGTTTATTGATGAGATTGACATTTTCATAGGAAAGAATTTTCTTATTACCGTTAGCGGTGTTAATTCCGAAGGACAAAAACCTCTGAAAAATATTGTTAAGATTATTGAAAACGATCCCGGACTGGCGAAAAAGGGCCCGGCTTTTCTGATGCATATAGTTCTCGATTATATTGTTGATGAAAAACTCCGGGAATTTGAATCCCTTGAAGATGAGCTGGAAGAAGCAGAAAATGAAATCCTGGATAATACCGCCACATTTCAGCCAACCAATCTGATGAGATTAAAGAAATATCTGGTTACTCTTCGAAAGGGTATTTTTCATGAAAGAGAGATTCTTGTAAAGATATCAAGAAAAGAATGCCCGTTTATTCCGGACAGTGCAATTGTTCATTACCGTGATATTTATGATCACCTTACCAAGTTTTTTGAGCTGACGGAGACCAATCGTGAAATTGTTACCAGTCTTATGGAATTATATTCTTCCCTTTTGAACAACCAGATGACTAAAGTATCAAATGAAACAAATTACTCTGTAAGGAGGCTTACTTTGATTGCTACCGTTTTTATGCCCCTTACTCTTCTTGCCAGTATATTTGGTATGTCGGAATGGACAATGATGACAGGTCCTTCACACTGGAAGATATCGTATCCATTGTTTATTGTTGGATTACTGGTTATTGCAATAATTAACTATTTTCTTATTAAAAAGCTTGAAAAGGGAGACTGGCTTAAGAGGAACAGGTTTAAAAGGGAGGAATAACTTTTTTAGACTTTTAAATATTTCAGGAGTTTGTAATTTCGGTTTTCAATTCAAACATTTTCAAGTATTTGTCTGCAAATGCTTTGATAGCATATGCGAAGAAAAATCCTGAGAGTATATCAATGCTATAATGTCCGTGAGAAAGGAATAATGCAAAGATTATTACAAGCAGGCAAAAAGAAAGGATGTACTTATATGTTTTATCATTGACAAGCAAGAAGAGAAGAAAAGAATTACCTACATGTCCTGAAGGATAAACTCCAAGCTCAAATTTTGAGAAACCATTAAAAAAAGGGTCAGAACCCAAAAATTCCGGTGGATTTCCGAAGGGTGTAAGAACAATGAATATTCCCCTTACAATATAAAAAATACCGCATAATAACAACATATAAGGTAGTCTGTTATAGTCCTTTTTGTGGACGATGTAAACAGCCACAACCAGTAAAAACCCAAGACAAAAAAGATCATAAACCAGGGAAAGATCGATCACAGGCAGATTATCAAGAATAAGATCCGACAGCATAGGAAGGGTTTTCCCTTCACTCATATAGTTATGAAGATATGTCTGGGAGGCGAAATTGAGAGCCGCTCCCGCTATGAGAAAAAGCAATCCGATATAAAAATACCTGCTTTTAATTACCAGAGTCAATGACCTGAAAATTTCAGGTATCAATGAATCTTTATTGTGTTTATCAGTCTGAATATGAGCCATATAACGGCATTTATTGAATATATCAATTAAGTTTTATAATACTATATTTCTAAAAGAGGCTATAAACATAAATCTTTTTGCTTATTCAGGATCGACCAGATTATCGGGCAGGGACATTTCATCGTAGATTTTGAGTATCTCTTCCCTGAATTCAGGCGGTGCATCAAGCTGACCCCAGGCAGTGGGTGTTTGCCATAATCCATCGTATGCCAGGTCATGAAATGAACGGATAATGTGTGGAATATTTTTCTCCGTTAATATCTCGTCCAAAAGATTTGCTTCAACAGCATTTCTTATAACAAGGATTCTGACAGTGTTGTTCATTTCACCCGATTTTCAGTAAAGGTAAGATAATAACGTACCCACATCCGTCCTGAAAGGGTTCACGGCATTACCATCTCCATTCTCAGTTTGGCAATATAATCACTGATCTTGTTCAGGGTCTCCACTGTAACATCCATTTTAGCTCCCGAAGAGCGCAGAACCTGTTTTGTTGTATCAATCTCAAGGTCCCCTTTTTCAAAATATATCTCGAAAGTATCGAAATAATTCTTCAGGTATTTCAGCTTTTTTGTATAGTACACTACCACGGGATCATCGTAATAATTTTTCATGAAACTTAAAAGAGACGTAAGGGTATATTTTTGTTCCGCTATTCTCTGAACGACTTCAGCATCAGGATTTAGCGGATTATAAACCAGTTGTGTTGCTATGAACATAGCCTCTACCCATCCCCCCATTATCATTAGTCCCGCGGTGCTTTCCCTACCGCTTTGCCGGAGGTGATTTTCAATATCAATGTAGGCATTTTTCATCAGGGTGGTGATAGTATCCGGGTCGGCCATGTCGGCCTGTACTCTTTTTATAGGGTCGGTGAGCATTTGATCCGGTATGCCAAGCTTGTTGCTCATTTCCCTGATAGTAACCATATAGTCAATAACCTCCTGGCCAAAGCCGAACATCTTCAGATAACCGAAATCAACTCCATAGATACCTGTATTTATTGCTGCCTGTGAATTACTGAGATAAAGATCCTTGTTTGAAACAGGATTAAGGGTTGCATCATTATAAGGTACGGCAAGCCTGTTAAAAATGACATTGACCTCCATTGGAGTGAGAAGTCCGTAATATGTCTCATTTTTAGTAATAATGTCTGCAGTTCCTGTTGAATCAGAACTATAGGTGGAAAAACTCGGCACAAAAGTGTCTTTTTCAGGGGTCTTGGATTTACAGGAAAAAATGGTCAGGAGTGTTATAATGAACAAATAAGGAATAAGGTTTTTCATAAAAAAAAGTTTGGTATCAAATTTAATAATAAAAATTATAACACTATTCTGTTCCCAAGTTTCTCCGAGATCATTCTCAGTGCTGCTTTAAGATTCTGGACTTTTTTTATAAGAGCTAGGACTCTTTCAGTATCACCGGTCTGCTGAGCCTCTTCCATTTGGATCGATATCTCATCAATGCGTTTTTTTATTTTTCCTCCTTTAAAAAATAAAATACCATCAGGAACGATATCTTTAAGTTTCATATCCTCTGTTTCAACAAAGGTTTGCTTGTCTCTCCATATCCTGCTGAGCTCATAAGGCTCAGACAGAAGGTCGGCAGACAATCTTGAAATATCCGGATCTTCGTGTTTCACGAAATATTTATCACCAGGGAAGATGCCCTGTTCAGTATGGAACCTGAATTCTTCAAAGAACTTTGCCCAGGTATCATCATCGAATAAAAGGTCATCGGAAATGATCTCCCTGACAATATAATCCGATATTGTGGTAATCTCTTCCTGGCCGTCCTCGCTCCGTATCTTCCTTTCAAATTCAGCACTTCCGAATTTAAGCAGCAACCTTATTATCTCTTTTTCGGATACGTATGTAGCAGTCTCATATTTTATTGGCCTGGTGATCACCGGGGGAGGAACGGGGAGATCCTCGGGCCCGGGGTATTTGTTCCTGTTCTGGAACGAGGTCTGCTGCCGCAGTTTGTTTACTTCATGGTAGAGTACCTCTTCAGTGATCTCAAGCCGTGTACTGCATTCTTTAATGTAGACAGTTCTTGTTATTGTTTCGGGTATTACGGCGATGGATCTGATTATGTCATGAATAAGGTTGGCCTTACGCACAGGGTCATTACTGGCCTCTTCGAGAAGAAGTTCTGTTTTGAAGTGAATAAAATCCCGCTCCTTATCTTTAAGGTATTTCAGGAATTCTTCATTACTTACTTTTTTTGAATATGAATCAGGATCCTCCCCGTCGGGAAGAAGGACTATCCTGACATTCATTCCCTCCTCAAGTACGATGTCTATACCCCGTATTGAAGCTTTTATTCCGGCAGGATCACCGTCAAAAAGAATAGTAATGTTTTGTGTGAAGCGTTTGATAAGGCGTACCTGCTCCTGAGTGAGCGAGGTGCCTGATGAGGCAACCACATTTTCGATACCTGCCTCGTGAAGCGACATTACATCGGTATAACCTTCAACAAGATAGCACCTGTCTTCCTTGCTGATTGCTTTCCGTGCCTGGAATATTCCATAAACAATACGGCTTTTATGGTAGATCTCCGATTCGGGTGAGTTTACATACTTTGCTGTTTTTACATCCGATTTCAATATCCTTCCGCCAAAACCGAGAACCTGTCCCGACAGAGAATGTATTGGAAACATCACCCTGCCGCTGAACCTGTCAAAAACACGTTCTTCATGCTGGATGGAAAGGCCTGTCTTAATCAGAAAATCCTGCTTATAACCGTCATCCAGTGCCTGTCTTGTAAAGGCATCACGTTTTTCAAAACTGTATCCTATTTCAAACTTCTTAAGAGTGTTCTGCCGGAAGCCCCTTTCCCTGAAATAAGAGAGACCCACAGAAATACCCTCATCACTCTGAATAAGGTTTTCGGAAAATTGTCGTGCAGCATAAGCAGTCAGTACCAGGAGGCTCTCCCGTTCATTTTGCTTTTCCAGTTCTTCGGGTGAAAGCTCTTTTTCAACGACTTCAATATGATATTTGCGAGCCAGGTATTTGAGTGCTTCGGGATATGACAAATGCTCATGCTCCATAATGAAATTGACTGCGTTCCCTGCTTTTCCGCATCCAAAGCATTTGAATATCTCCTTCGAGGGTGAAACTGTGAATGAAGGTGTCTTCTCATTATGGAAAGGACAGAGGCCCAGGTAATTAACGCCACGTTTTTTCAGCGGAACAAACTCCTGGATAACATCAACGATCTGGGCGGCATCGAGGATCTTTTCTATCGTGGGACGGTCAATCATGGTGTAAAGATATTCAAAAAAATACCCCCCAACCCCCCTGAAGGGGGGCTATTTCAAATTTTATTGAATAATGCTATCTTTACTAATATGACAATGAAAAAATTAGTAATCCTCACCGGCGCAGGAATGAGTTCCGAAAGCGGAATTCGTACTTTCAGGGAGGCAGGTGGATTGTGGGAGGAATATGATGTTACAGAGGTTGCTTCTCCCACGGGCTGGTGGAAGAACCGTGACCTTGTTTTGCGATTCTACAATGAAAGACGCTCCCAGCTTGCAGCCTGTGAACCAAATGAAGGTCATAAAGGTGTGGCAGAGCTTGAGAAATACTTTGATGTCCACGTAATTACCCAGAACATAGATAACCTGCATGAGCGGGCGGGAAGCACAAAAGTTCTCCATCTGCACGGGGAGCTTACCAAGGCGAGGAGTACAGCCGATCCGTCATTGATCTATGAGATCGGATATAAGGAAATAAAACCCGGAGATACCTGTGAAAAAGGAAGCCAGCTGCGTCCTCATATTGTATGGTTCGGCGAAGCTGTTCCGATGATGGAAGAAGCGGTTCAGATAACATCGGCAGCAGATATTTTTGTTGTAATAGGCTCATCATTAAATGTATATCCTGCTGCCAGCCTTCTTGAATATGCACCACGGAATGCATCTTTATGGCTTATAGATCCGAATGAAGTTGTAATTCCGGCCTACAGGAAGGTTGAAGTGATAAGGGAAAAGGCTTCAGAGGGAGTGAGGATTCTGACCGGAAAATTGGTACAGGGCAGACATGAAATTTGACTTTGAAAGGATTTGTATACATATTGACAAATAACAATAATTCAGCATTATACACAGGAGTAACAAGTAATTTGAAAGCCAGGATTAAACAGCATAAAACAAAAAACATCCTGATAGTTTTTCTGCGAAGTATAATATTAATAAGCTGGTTTATTTTGAAGCATTTGATAATATAGGAGATGCAATAAAGCGAGAAAAACAAATTAAAGGAGGGAACAGAAATAAAAAACTGTTACTGATCAATGAAATGAATCCGCAGTGGGGTGACTTAAGCGAGACTCTGGATGAGTGATTAAGATTGCTTCGTCTTCCGCTTTGCGGAAGCCTCGCAATGACGGTACATTGAAGTTAGTTCAGGTAATCATTGATACAGGAATAATAATTGAGGATACAGTCATTGCGAGGAGCGAGGCGACGAAGCAATCTTAATCCTAATTACTACCTTTACAAAGAATATCTTTAATTATGGCCCAAAATCAGAGAAAAATAATCCTTGCCATTACCGGTGCCAGCGGATCAATATATGCGAAGACCTTGCTTGATAAGCTGACAACCCTTAAAACTCCACCTCAGGAAATCGCTGTCATCTTTTCTGATAATGCAAAAAAGATATGGGAGTATGAACTGGGTGTAAAATACAAGCCGGCAGCGCCTGCGAAGGGGTATTTAAATGATTCATTTTTTGTGCCATTCGCATCCGGTTCATCCGATTATGATACTATGATAATTTGCCCGGCATCGATGGGGATTCTCGGCCGGATAGCCAATGGAACGTCAGAGGACCTAATAGCACGGGCTGCTGATGTGATACTGAAAGAGAGACGAAAACTGATTCTTGTACCGCGCGAAACGCCCTATAACCTGATCCATATCCGGAATATGGAAACCATTACTCTCGCCGGGGCAATTATTTGTCCGGCAACACCATCTTTCTACAACAAACCTCAGACAATAGATAATCTTGTCCTGACAGTCGTTGAAAGAGTTCTTTCCCTTGCCGGATTTGATACTGATACTTACCGGTGGATGGAAAATGATTGACCGGCGGATAATAAAATTCTTCAGGAGGCATCATGTTCTCACAGTGGCCACAACGACAGATAATGAACCGTGGTGTGCCAATTGCTTTTATGTTTACATGGAAGATGAAAATGCACTTGTATTCACGACAGATACTGATACGCGCCATGGAGAGGAATTTCTAAAAAATCCTCTGGTAGCAGGCTCTGTAGTGCTAGAGACCAGGATCATCGGGAACATACAGGGTATTCAGTTCCAGGGAACTGTTTCAGAACCCGAAGGAAAAATAGCAGAAAAAGCGCAAAAAGCCTATATACGGCGATTTCCGGTTGCAATGCTGATGGATACACACCTGTGGATTGTCCGCCTCACACATATAAAATACACTGACAACAGGTTAGGGTTCGGGAAGAAATTAATATGGAGTAAGGCATTAACACCTCATTTTCCCATCTGCTGCTTAACAATCTTCGCAATGTACTTCCCCAGTATGTCAAACTCAATATTCACCACTGTTCCTTTTTTGATCCGGTGAAAGTTGGTAACCTCGTATGTAAAGGGAATTATTGCCACCTGGAATGATTTCGGCCGGGAATTTACTACAGTCAGACTGACTCCGTTTACTGAGACAGATCCTTTTTCAACAGTAATATAATCATCCTGAAGCGGCTCATATTCAAAAGTATAGTACCAGCTTCCGCCAGTTTCCTTCACTTCGGTGCAAACAGCAGTCTGGTCAACGTGACCCTGCACCATGTGTCCGTCAAGACGGCCGTCGAGCTTTGAGCTGCGCTCCAGGTTCACCTTGTCGCCAACTTTAAGAAGTCCAAGGTTCGACTTCTCAAGAGTCTCCCTTATTGCTGTGACGGTGTAAGTATCTCCTTCTTTTTTTACAACAGTTAGGCAAACCCCGTTATGAGAGATACTTTGATCAATTTTCAGCTCATCTGTGAATAAGCATTTCATTGTTATATGAAGATTGTCCTTTTCTTTTTCGATCCTGATTACAGGTGCAGCTTCTTCTACTATACCGGAAAACATTTTTATTCTATTTTGATAATCTGGTAAAGTTAGGGAAAAATAAGTCATTCAACCACAAACGACACAAAGTTCACACTAAGGAATTCTTTTACATTCTTTATATTGAATATCGCCTGTCGCATATAATAAATCGCCTATTTCTTCCTCCTTACCCTGGTCTTATCAACAGGAAACCCATCCCGTTTCCAGGCAATGATACCCCCCTCAAGGTTATATACCTTCCCGAATCCCATATCATAACACAATTCCGCCGCACGCTTGCTTCTGAAGCCATCTGTGCAATAAAGAAACAGAGCGCTGTTTCTGCTTATTGTGTCGGCTGCCATATTCAGATCCTTAACTGAAGGAATGTTAATTGCATCTTTGATCCTTCTGCCTTTGAATTCAAAAAATTGCCTTACATCAATCAGCAATGCAGGATCATCCCGTAGATACTGAAGATGAAAATCATATGGTTCAAGTGACTGATATTTAATCGAATCAGACACCTGTGCGATTAAAGAAAAACAATGAAAAAAGAAAAATATAGTAACAAAGAATATTCTCATAATCCTGTAAATTCACTTATAAAAATAACATTTTTAGTTGTCCCCGGTACGGGTCATATAGATTGCTTCGTCGTTCCGTCAGGCCGTGACTCCTCGCAATGACGGTATCTTCAATTAATATTCCTGTATCAATGATTACCTGAACTACCTTAAATAACCCGTCATTGCGAGGAGTGAAGCGACGAAGCAATCTTAATCATTTAAACAAAAATAATTACAGAATTAACCCCCCTTCAGGGGGGCAGGGGGGTATTTTTTTTTATCTTTGTCCGTTTTTCAACAATAACAACCAACTGATATAATGGCAAAACGCTTTCCTGAATATAAAAATCTTGATCTGCCGAAAGTAAACAAAGATATTCTTAAGGTTTGGGATGAAAATGACACTTTCCGGAAAAGTGTTCGTGAATTGAACGGAAAAGGGGAGTTTGTTTTTTATGAAGGACCTCCTTCCGCAAATGGCATCCCGGGTATCCATCATGTTATGGCTCGTACTATTAAGGATGCGGTATGCCGTTACAAGACACAGTGCGGTTATGAAGTAAAACGTAAGGCAGGATGGGATACACATGGTTTGCCGATAGAGCTTGGAGTGGAAAAAGCTCTGGGTATAACCAAGGAGGATATTGGCACAGAAAAAATATCAATAGTGGAATTTAATAATGCCTGCCGGAAGGATGTTATGAGATACACCGACCAGTGGGAGGATCTGACACGTAAGATGGGTTACTGGGTCAACATGGACCATCCCTATGTAACCTATGACAACCGGTATATTGAGACTCTGTGGTGGCTCCTGAAACAGCTTCATACGAAAGGTTTTCTTTACCAGGGATATACCATCCAGCCATTTTCACCGGCAGCGGGAACCGGACTCAGCTCACATGAACTCAACCTGCCCGGTTGCTATAAGGATATTAAGGACACAACCTGTATTGCACTTTTCAGGATTATCAGGGATGAAAAATCAGAATTTCTCTTTAATCATATTGATACACCTGAAGTCCATATAATGGCATGGACAACAACACCATGGACTCTTCCTTCAAACACTGCCCTGGCTGTTGGAGAAGAGATTAAATATATAAGGGTTAAAAGCTTTAATCCTTATTCGGGGGAGCCCATTACAGTTGTTATTGCTAAAGACCTTCTACATTCAATGTTTCCCGAGGCTAATGTGGGTCTTCACTTTTCGGAATATAAACCCGGCGATAAGAAGATACCCTATAAAGTACTTGATGAATTTTTAGGGAATAAGCTGAAAGGCGTTAGTTATGAGCAGCTTATCGACTGGGTAAAACCTGACAAGGGAGCCTTTAAAGTTCTTACCGGAGATTTCGTTACTACCGAGGAAGGAACCGGCATTGTTCATATTGCACCTACTTTTGGGGCCGATGACTATAAGATAGCAAAAGAGTATGGTGTCCCGCCGATGATGCTGAAAAGAAAAGACGGTTCGATGGGACCAATGGTTGATAAAAGAGGTTATATGGTACCTGTTTCCGACCTTGATGATAGTTTTGTCAGGGAACGGGTTAATACGGAGACGTATAAATATTTTGAAGGGCGGCCGGTAAAAAATGAATATGACGAAAAAATCGACCCGGAAAGTGATACTCTTGATGTAGACATTGCCGTAATGCTGAAACAGTCCGGGAAGGTATTCAGGATAGAAAAACAGGTTCACAGCTATCCACACTGCTGGCGTACCGACAAGCCGGTTCTTTATTATCCGCTTGATGCATGGTTTATCCGCACTACAGCCCTGCGCGACAGGATGATTGAACTTAATAATACAATTAACTGGAAACCTTCCTCAACAGGAACAGGAAGATTCGGCAAGTGGCTCGAGAATCTTGTCGACTGGAACCTTTCCAGGTCACGGTTCTGGGGAACTCCCCTGCCAATATGGTTATCAGCAGACAGGAAGGAAGAAAAATGCATAGGATCAGCAAAAGAGCTGAAAGAGGAAATAGATAAAGCCCTTAAAGCAGGATTCATGAAGAAGAGTCCTCTGGAAGATTTCATTCCGGGGGATAACTCACAGGAAAACTATGAGAAGTTTGATCTGCACCGTCCCTTTGTTGATAAGATAATACTTGTGAGCCCTTCAGGAAAGAAGATGTTCCGGGAGCCGGATCTTATTGATGTATGGTTCGACTCAGGTGCTATGCCTTACGCTCAGGCTCACTATCCTTTTGAGAACAAAGATAATTTCAGTGACATGTTCCCGGCCGATTTTATTGCCGAAGGTGTTGACCAGACAAGAGGATGGTTCTTTACACTCCATGTAATAGCAGTAATGACATCCGATTCCGTCGCTTTTAAAAATATCATATCGAACGGACTGGTACTTGACAAGAACGGCAATAAAATGTCGAAACGCCTTAAAAATGCTGTTGACCCCTTCTCAACAATTGAACAGTATGGCTCGGATCCTCTACGCTGGTATCTTCTGACAAATGCACAGCCCTGGGATAATCTGAAGTTCGATTTTGCAGGGGTGGATGAGGCAAAACGCAAATTCTTCGGCACTCTCTACAACACTTATTCCTTCTTTGCCCTTTATGCAAATGTTGATAATTTCAGGTATGCCGAAAAAGATATTTCGGTAAATGAACGTCCGGAAATTGACCGCTGGATCATCTCTCTTCTTAATTCGCTGGTAAAAGAGGTGGGGGGATGTTATGAAGATTATGACCTCACGCGGGCAGGACGGGCAATACAGGATTTTGTAACGGAGAATCTAAGTAACTGGTATGTAAGGCTTAACAGAAAACGTTACTGGGGAGGCGATTATGACCAGGACAAAATAGCTGCTTACCAGACCCTCTATACATGCCTGGAAACAGTCAGCAGACTTGCGGCTCCTATTTCTCCTTTCTATATGGAAATGCTCTTCCGTGATCTTAATCTCACAACCGGAAAGCATAAGGAAGAATCGGTTCACCTGGTGCTTTTCCCCGAATATAATGACAGCCTGATAGATAAGGATCTGGAAGAAAGGATGGACATTGCACAGACGATATCTTCAATGATCCTTGGATTAAGAAGGAAAGTAAGTATTAAAGTGCGTCAGCCGCTCACAAAAATAATGATCCCTCTTCCTGATAAAAACTTCAAAAAGAAATTTGAGGCCGTTAAGGACCTTGTTCTTACCGAAGTGAACGTGAAAGAAGCAGAATATATTGATGATACTTCATCCATTCTTGTTAAAAAGATCAAGCCGAATTTCAAAACACTCGGTCCCAGGTATGGGAAACTGATGAAGGAGATAAGCAATGCCATATCAGGTTTGTCGCAGCAGGAAATAACATCCTTTGAAGTCAAAGGATCATATACAATAAGTGTTAACGGGCAGCAGATAATGCTTACCACCGAAGATGTTGATATCATCTCTGAAGATATTCCCGGCTGGCAGGTTGCTAATGAAGGAAAGCTCACTGTCGCCCTCGACATTACTGTCACAGATGAGCTTCGCTATGAAGGTATTGCCAGGGAGTTTGTTAACCGTATCCAGAATATCCGCAAGGAGAACGGCTATGATGTTACCGACAAGATAACAGTACAGATCGAAGATCATAAGTTTGTAAGGGAAGCTGTGAAAAGACATGCTTCATATATTGGTTCGCAGACACTTGCAACAGCTGTTACTCTGTCTGCTAATATTGCCGGCAGCGATGTGAGGGAGGTTGATATTGATGAGGTTGTGGTGAAGATATCAATCTCAAAAAATAATTAATTGAGGACGGTAATATAAGAGAGCGAGAGCGAGAAAACGGGAGAGCGAGAGGGGGAGACAATAACTTCAAAAACTCCATTTTTCAGGATGCTTCAGCATATTTACCAGCATCCCTATTACTTTTTCATATTCATCATATAATCTTTTATAAGTACTTTTTGTAATGTATCCACATTCGACAGAATAATCAAGCCAAACTTGAGTTTCTGCAGCTTCGCCTTCTGTATCTGACAATTTTGAAACAAAAGCTTTTTCATATCTTCTTTTTCTGAAAGCTTCTGCCAGATTAGCACAAACGGATCTGGAACTTCTAAGAACTTGTGAAGTAAGAGAATATATCTCTTCTTTAGGGAATGTTTTGGTTAACGTGAATATTTCCATGGAGGTTTTAAATGCTGATTGATAAACAATTAGCTCTTTGTGAGATTTAATGACATTCATGATATATATTTTTATGCAACGAGATATTTAAAGATATTAAAATTTTTTCAATCTCGCCCTCACTCCCTCTCCCTCTCCCGCCCTCTATTTAGTTACTATTCGAACTCTTTTTATTAAATTTGTATCTATCAAAATATAAAATTATGAAACGTATCCTGATTACCGGCGGTGCCGGGTTTATCGGTTCGCATCTCTGTGAAAGGCTTCTGAACATGCGACGTGAGGTGGTTTGTCTTGATAATTTCTTTACGGGATCTAAACAGAATATCATACACCTTCTTGATAATCATAATTTTGAGTTAATACGTCACGATATTACCATGCCTGTATATCTTGAAGTTGACGAGATATATAACCTTGCCTGTCCTGCCTCACCGGTACACTATCAGTATAACGGCATAAAGACAATAAAAACCTCGGTGATGGGAGCTATAAATACTCTTGGTCTGGCAAAAAGGACCAGATCGAAAATATTACAGGCATCAACTAGTGAGATTTACGGAGATCCTGTTGAGCATCCCCAGCCGGAAAGTTACCGGGGAAATGTTAATACACTGGGGCCCCGGGCATGTTATGACGAGGGAAAACGCTGTGCCGAGACCCTTTTCATGAATTACCATAATCAGAATAAGGTAAGAATAAAAATTGCCCGGATCTTTAACACTTATGGCCCGCGGATGAGTTCTGATGACGGCAGGGTTATCTCAAATTTCATTGTCCAGGCACTGAAAGGGAAAGATATTACCATTTTTGGTGACGGAACACACACACGAAGCTTTCAGTATGTGGATGATCTTATTGATGGGTTGATTAAGCTTATGGATACCCCCGACAATTTTACAGGACCTGTTAACCTTGGAAGCCCTATAGATATATCAGTTAATGATCTTGCTCAGATAATCATCAGGATGACCGGTTCAAAGTCGAAGATTATCCACCTGTCTCTTCCTGAAGATGATCCAAAACAAAGAAAGCCGGATATCAGTCTGGCAAAAAAGGAATTAAACTGGGAACCGGCAATTGGTTTGGAGGAGGGGCTGGGGAAGACGATTGAGTATTTTAAAACTGTAGTCAGGCTATGAAGCAATCTTATTCAATTGACAAAACATTAAATTAAAAAAGCCGCCCCTTTAACGGAACGGCTCCTGATTTTAGCACTTATACCCTAAAGATATAATACCCTTATGTTGGTTATTTCTGCTTCATCTTCGCATCAATACACAGTGTGGCATGGGGGACAGCCCTTAATCTCTCTTTAGAGATGAGCTTGCCTGTTTCGCGGCATATTCCATAGGTCTTGTTCTCTATCCTTACAAGAGCAGCCTGCAGGTGTTGTATGAACTTCAGCTGGCGTTGAGCCAGTCTGCCTGCCTCCTCTTTTGATAACGTAGTCGCACCCTCCTCAAGAACTTTAAATGTAGGGGATGTATCCATAGTGTCATTACTCTCCTCGTGAGTTATGCTGGATTTGAGTATCTCATAATCTTTTCTGGCCTTGTCCAGCTTCGCCAGGATGATCTGCCTGAATTCCTCAAGTTCATCATCCGAATATCGTGTCTTTTCCGCCATAGCATAACGGTATTAAATTATGGCGCAAAGGTAGGATTTTTTAATTAATATAAAAACTACATGAGATTATGTATGTTAATTAACTGGAGACTGGTGTAATGGTACAATGGTGTAACGACTCAAGACTCACGACTCACGGCACACGGCACACGACTCAGGGCTCATGGCACACGGCGGACGGCACACGGAATATTTATTATAAGACAAAGGCAAAAACCGGATCTGGAATTATGTTTTTAGTTTATGGATCTCGATTTAATCAAATTAGTTAACATTCCTGAGATTCCTTTGCTTTCATTTAGAAAATACTTGACTTCAGCGTCATTAATATAACCTATTTTGTTTGAAATGATTAATTGGGAATACAATTCAGCTGAAGATCCCTTCGCAATAAAAAATTGTCTTATAGCCTGTTTGTAGGTTCCCAGTTCATCCCCCTCGGATATATTGCCGGATATACTGACAGAGGCTCTTCTCATTTGATCCTTTAATGCATAATCTTTCTGGAAGAACTTATTCTCTCCAGTCAATTTATATATAGACACGGCAAGTTCTATGGCTCTGTGCCATACTTTCAGATTCTCATAATTACTCATAATACAGCAAGTTTAAATGATTAACAATTTATTCCAATATAAAATTAATAATCATTTTTTAAATACCATGTATCGTGAGTCGTGAGCCGTGTATCCTCCTTTTTTTATCTTTGGTAATAAAATACCACCAATGGACAAGCCAGTAACACCGGAAGCTAATAAACCACTTATTCTTAAAAAGCAGGTAGTACCAAAGTGGTACGCCATCTACACACATCCCCGTGCTGAAAAACAGGTCAACTCCCGGCTTGTCGAGATCGAAGTTGAAACATACCTTCCACTTCAGAAGACATACCGCCAGTGGAGCGACAGGAAGAAGTTGATAGAGAAACCGTTGCTTTCTTCATATGTCTTTGTAAAGGTTATTCCGGTTGAGTTTCCAAAAGTGTATAAAACAGACGGCGTTGTTAAATTTGTTTCATTTGAAGGACATCCCGTTGCCATACCGCAAAAGCAGATAGATAATCTGCGGCTTCTTATTGACAGTAATGCAGAAGTAGAAGTCACCTCTGCGAAATTTGAAAAGGGAGATAATGTGGAAGTTATGACAGGATCATTAAAAGGGCTAACAGGTGAACTTATTAAAACAGGCCGCAAGAAAAGAGTCATCATCAGAATAGATAAGCTCGAACAGAATATTATTGTTACGATACCGGTTACTTTCCTGCGAAAGTTATAAAACAGTCTTGACGTCCCGCTAACGCGGAACATTAGGACAGCGAGCAAAGCGAGCTAACGACTCCTCGCATGCCGGAACAAAATATTCCACCACGATTTAAGGAAATACCTGAAATCTGTCAGGAACGGATGTCTGTCGTATGAATCGAGGTATTTAATTTCGGAAAGCTGTATCTGGTCGAGATCCTCGGGCATATCGGCATAGAAAGGAGGGATAAGTCCGGGTTTATATTTAATTCTTCTTTCCCTGACCTCCTGTTCATACAATTCAAAATATTGACTGCTGAGCGGACGTACACCAACCAGCTTCATGTTGCCTTTAAAGAAGTTAATAAATGTAGGAACCTCATCGAGCCATATCTTCCTGCAAACAGCCCCCCATGAAGTTACCCTGAAATCATTCTTAAACTTGCCGCCATTCTCAAGGTCGTGTAAATGGTAAACATAATCCTGGATATATTCCGAATAGGGATGCATGGTCCTGAGCTTATATACTTTTATCATTTCGCGGTTCTTCCCTATCCTCATGAGGGCGATAAGAGGTCCGTATATATTTTCATTTTTTGGCAGTGGCTCCCTGACCTTTTTTGCCTCAATACAAAGATAATTCCCCAGGAATGATTCCTGTCGTATCCTGAATCCTCCCCGGCAGAGACGACCCAATGCCTCGGCACGTGTTATGACTGCATTATTGCCGTGGGTTAAAAAGAAATATAACGGACGGGTGAACTTCAGCTTAGGCAGTACACGCTTCACCATGAAATCACCTGTATAGTATATATAATTCAGCACAGGCGGAAATTTCTTGAGTATTCTGTTTTTGCGCTGATCCTTTGTCTCGACACAACAAAAGAAATATTTATTAATCTCAAGCTTCTTGTTAACTGCATCAATAAAATCATCAAGCCTCTTTATGTCGTTGATCTTATGAAGGTTAATAATATATTCATATTTATTCTCACGAAGACTGGTTATATTAAAGATGGTTGTGGTGGAAAGAACTGCAGTACGTCTTGTTAATTTCGGTCCGGTCATTTTAATTATTGCTTCCGCCATTTCCGGACCCGCCTCATCTTCAATGGCACTGGCAATTCCCGAAGGAACCTCAGTAACTCTCTCCCGGTATTTCCCATTGCCGTTTATCTCACTTACAAGATCATATTCGCTCGGTTTCCTGTATGACTTGTACTTGTCATAATCCTCCAGGTCCTGGATGGAGGCTTTCTTATATGCTATATAGACGGATCCTATCATCAGTTCAAGGAATGTAGCAACAATTGCCGTCCCGAGGACAATAGTCCGGGAATAACTATAATCCCTGAGAGTGTACATCAGGAGTGCGGTGATTGACAGAGAGATAATATTACTGCCGATCACCCTGTTAAAAAGAGTTGTAAAATTGATGATCTTACCGCGGTGCATCTTGCCGTTTATCAATGAAACGACAATCCAGATAACTGCGAGACTTAAAAAGAATATGCTGTGTGAAGGAAGGTATGATTTCAGGCTGGCAGGTTTGATCCATACCATGGCAAGGAACGATATCGCAAGGATTATGATATCAGCGAAAAGAGTTATTATCCTGAACCTGCGTTTCTTCATTTTTGTTTTACTCCGTCAGGGAATGTGAAGTAAATGAAAATTTTGTCAAATTGTTCAAATATGACTTGATTATCATCTTGATGGTTGCTTTTTTCGTTCTTTCTTTGTTCGTCCAAAGAAAGAACCAAAGAAAGGGCGCCGGAAACGACAACCTCAGCCTGTTTGTACGCCCGCTACGCAGACCGAAAAGGCGCTACCAAACAAGCTGAGGTTCGCACCGTTTCCGGTTTGCCCCCGCGCTTATAAATATTAGAGTTTTAAAATATGAGTTTCCCTGTGTCTCTCTGTGTTTTTTATCCGCCGTAGCCCAGGCGTAGGTGGACTCAGTGGAACTCCGTGTAACTATTTCTTTGCGTGCCTTGCGTAAAAATCTTTGCAACCTTTGCGGTTAATGGATTTGAGAATACGCTAAAATCCGAATGTTACCCCAAAATTGAAAGTATTTTTTTCCCCATATAAATAATCCGGGCTCCATCTGATGTCTCCGCTTACATCACTATAAACGAAAGAACTCCATACATAAAAGTCATTTATAATCTGATAAGAAGCTCTTAATCCTATCGTAGTGCTTTGCCAGTTAATTGTATCCAGGGGCGGATTACCAAGACGTGATCCTCCAAGTTCTGTATAATCAGGACCACGAACTGCATCGGTAAAGAAGAGGTTAATATTCATAGCCCTGAAAGGACGGTAATCAAATGCAATATACCACTCTCTGGAATTGTCTTTCAGGTAATGACCGAGATTATAATTGTTTGATTCGAAGGTTGTTGTCGGTACATAATGCTGGTATGTCAAAGGATAGGTATAGGTAAATTCTGTTGTTATGGACAGGTTTTGAACCGGGAAATTACTTAACCTGAATCCTGTTTTCCAGCTTACGAAGTTCCATTCGTCATCTTTAAAAATCCTTTTTACAGATAATTCATCAACGAATAATGTTGCATAAAGATGCAGATGTTTGATCTGTCGTGAACTTATATCGAAAAACATCTGTGAATTCATATTATTTATTCCGGATGAAACAGAATGATCGACCGATTTATAGAACAATACAGGAATAAGGTATGCCGGATTAATAGTTGCGTTATCATAAATTATACTGTTTCCGGCAGAGATGTTAAGATATTTTAATGGAGTGAAGGTAAAGAGGTTAGCGGCAATAAATTTCCTGTGATAGACTTCACGGTAATCTGTGCCGTAGCTGTTTGTCACACGGAATGATCGTGTACTATCCACGACCATAGAATTAAGCCAGCCATGTATATAATTAAAGCTGAACCATTTAACGGGATATAGT
>Ga0315547_1001045_pt1 | contig 23416 bp, 34 predicted proteins | sample SalMarSW160240MG_2_FD_202542 | JGI IMG/M metagenome (GOLD analysis project Ga0315547, IMG submission 202542) | Salt marsh sediment microbial communities from the Plum Island Ecosystem LTER, Massachusetts, United States - Salt Marsh Sediment SW1601-240 ...
AAAAGAGTATGGGAAAGAACGCTACTCCGGCCAGAAGTTTCAGACATCTTTTAAGCGGGGGGTCTAAATCGCCAGTCGTGAGAATGGTCATAGTTCTTCTTTTACTTCTCTGACACACCGCACCGAAAAGGAAAGGGTCTTAGTGTCGTTGTACACAAGGCCAAGATTGAAGTTCACGCCCCTCGCGCTGTTGCTACTAGACTCCGTAGACGACCAGTAACCATCTTCCATTTCCTCGCATTCCTCCCGATGATTATCATGCAAATCTATTAACTCAACCCTAGTCGGTAGCCTTCCGCCCATTTCTTTACATTTCTTCGTTGCTTCGTCCCAGTCCATTTCGCCCCAATCTTCCGACCACTCAAGTTTGCCGATGCGTGTCCAAGTGTGATGTTCTTTAGTTATTAGTTTTTTAGTCATAGTTCTTCTTAATAATTATACATTCCGAATGCTTCGTCATCGCACGGGACAAACCTCCTTATGTCCTCTTCCCACCGAAGCTTCGCCCCAAGTTTCGCTATCATATCTTCCGAAGCTCCTAAATGAACAGGGCTATCAAGATAATCTCCTTGGACAAAATTAGCGTCTAAAGAATGATAAATTGCCCAATCGTGGATCCCACCCCTGACGGCAACCCACCTCACTTTTGTTGACCTGCCGTCTTGCTCTAAAGTTCCGCCTTCAGAAACTGGCTTGGCGTGATTAAACCAAGGATGCTCTATCAGCCCAATACCGGAAGCGAAAATTGTATGCGGTTTCATCTCTTTTAGTTGTTCTAATGTAAGCATTATAATAATTTTTAATTACTCCCTTGCCTTTTTAATCTGCTCCTGAACTTCAGGAGGAAGCGAACTAATAATCTCGTCCAGCGTGGCTCTCATCTCAGTTATCTCTCTAATTATTCCGTTATGGACCTCCTCGATTGTCATTTCCTTAGTCATAGTTTTTAATTATATTTAACCTTATAACTCTCGTATTTTTTTCTGATCAAAATCTCCTTCTGGTCGTGGTCAATTATACAGGTGATGTAGTGCTTTTTTTCTTTCTCCTCTTGCCCTTCGGGCAATGCTTGTATGACATCTCTCCAAGACAAACCCTTCTTGTCGGGTTCTAAAGTTTCTAAAGCGTTAGAAACTTCCGGATATTTCAGATAGAACTGAACACAAAAATATAAATCCGCTCCCGAATGACCTGTCCTCTTGGCTATCTCCTTTATCAAGACTCCCGAACCCCATTTGCCTTTCTGATAAAGCGTGTCCTCTACAATCTCTTTCCCGACTAAATGCTTGGCTTCTATCAAAGCCATCTGGGCGTTGAATCTCGTCTCGGCAATAATAGCCCTGATCCTTTCAGCTAAATTATCCAATTGCTCATCATCTTGAATTATAATTTCTTTTGTCATCTCCAATTTATATCTGATTCTAAACCGACAAACTCAAGCCATTGACCGCCCCCCCTAGGGATCACCCACCATTTCCCTTGGGCAAATCTCATTTCTTCACCTTCAAAAAAGGGCTTCTTTTTGCTTTCAAAAGAAGAAATCCTCTTCTTCTTTTTATTAACACTTAAAGCATTTAGACTATTAGCACTTAAAGCATTTGTATCTGGATTTTCCACCCTATGGTCTAAACCACCCTCTGGTTGAGCCACCCTCTGGTTATTGATAATCTTTTTCTTAATAGTTTCTTTCTTCCAAAGATAATTTAACTTAATATACCAACCAGTAATTTGCCCCTTCTTATTCTTTGTTCTTTGATTCTCAATCAGCCTCAATTCCATTAGCATTTTCTTGTTTCCTATAACTCTTTCCTTAGTCCACTTTAACCCTTTGGCGACATAACCGGTGGAACATTTAATGATATTAGTCTTTTGCCATTTAGCGGTGTAGTAATAAAAGGCATATAATCCGATAAGGTCTGACGGGTGTTCCTGTCCCAACATCGCATCTATCGTCTGCTTAGAAAGGATTATTATGTTGTCCTCAACGAAATTCTGTTTCATTCTAAATAACCTTTTACTCGCAGAGACCTTTTAAGCCTGTAAATATTCGATTTAGATCCCACAAGATTATCGAATAATCTTTCTTGGTGTTCCGCTGATATTCGGCTTTTGTCAGCTGTTATAAGTAGTAAAGCCCACCACTCCCTCACGCTGAGCGATGGGCTTACCTCGCCACCAAACTTTATATCGTCGGGAAAATACAAGTTTCCTTCTTCGTCAAAGTATGCTTTTTTGCTTGTTATCTTCTTCATAGTTTCCACCCTCTGGCTCTAACCCATTATGGTTTGTTTATCAAGTTTTGTCAAGCCGTCTGTTCGCTTTCAGGCTCTTCAGGTTCTGGTGTCATAGGATAATATCCTACCACCCTGCTATTGTTCTGCCCTTTATATTCTTGGGTTTCAATCTTGATCTGAAGCTTAACTCCCTTTACCTCTCTCCATTCATCGCTCATAGTTACCTTGCCCTCGTGAGGTAATTCACAAGCCCTAAACAGGCTTTGAATTTTCCAAAGAACATTCTCGGTTTCAACCAAGAAATCTGAAATCATATCTCCGTTTAACAACTCAAAGACAACTTGCTTCTGGGGTTCGCCTTTTCTGCTCTCGCCAAGTTTAACATCTACAACTGCCGCTTCGTATATTCCCGGAGTGATTAACTTCCTTGAAGGAACTTTACTGAAATCATATTTATTCATAGTTTAGTTTTTAATTTTACTTGTTCTCGACCTTTGGCTTTCCGTTCAAATCTTCATTTAACATTTCACCAATGCCTCGCCAAGCTTTTTGTATTTTAGGAACAAGCTTATCAACATCAGCTTGAGTCCTAGCCGTCTTAAAACTCTGCTTCTCTCCTGTCAAATGTAATGTTCCGTCAATATCTTCAAATGTTCTCAAGGCACGAAGTCTTATCAGAATATCTTCAATCGGGATCTTCTTGCTTGCCGCAAACATCATCGCATAAAAGGTTAATTGGTCGCTTGTATCAACCATTTTTTGTGTCCAGCCGTTCTTGGAAGTTTTGTATTCGATAATCTCATAGTCTTTTTTCTCTGCTAACATTTGCTGTCCTTCTTTGACCCCATCAATCTTTCCGAAAAGGGGAACTCCTCCAATTTTAGTTGTTATCTCAACCTCCCTTGCCTTGACCTTAGAAATAAGGTCTAAGGCTATCTTCTCATCTCGATCCGCCGCCTTTCTGGTCTCCAATGCTTTATGTATCTTTGAACCAAAATCGGTATATTTATTGCTGAACTTATAACCGAAGATGTAAATCTTCCGGTAGGCCTCCGGACTCTGCATAAAAGTGGCAAATTGGGAATAGGATAAGTAGTCCTTGATGTGATATTGCCCCTTCATAATTTCTTTGTCAGTTCCTCTAGCTTTCTGTGGGCAACCACTTTCTGCATATCCTCATAATTGCTGTTGTCTATCTCCGCTTCCCAAAAAGTAATGGTATCTTTTGTCAGACCTTTCGCCATTTTGTCCATAAAAGCCAAGACGCCTATCTTCGGCTTGTCGCTTTTGTCCTTATCGAAGCCCACTACATCCCGGTTATCCTCGTCTATGCTACCTTCAAACGCCTGTTTGCCTACTCCGAAAAAGCCAGCCGCCTTTTTGAAAGCGTTAGTTGACGCCCCTTTCAAAGCGTCAGTATAGTTGCCGGCTCTATGCCCTCCATACTCTGAATGCGGCGTATATTGTTCAATTTGAATGCTTGCCTTGCCTGTAATCTCCCAAAACGACTTGCCCGAATTGAAGACTCCTTTTTCTTCCTTGACCACTTCAAACTTCCAACTCCAATGACCAACTCCTAAGATATCATTAAACCGATTGACTAGATACTGATAACCATAACCGGTTGTGTCGTATCCTTTCTTCGTCAAAGCCCCTTTAGTCTTCTGAATCGCTATCTCGGGGAGGGGTTTAGACAATTCCTTGTAAAGATTCTTCGGAAGAGCCTTACTCTCTTGTGTAGTTTTTGACATTTTTTAGTTTTTAATTTTACTTATTTTTGCCGACCGATTTCCGCACTCTAGGATCTTTAATAAGATTAGGGAGGTTAAGTTCTTCCAAGAGCTTAATCCCCTTCCCCGTTATAACCCACCAAACCCATTGCGGAGTCTTGTGAACTAGCTTCGCTAAATCTCTAGTGCTTACATTCCCCTCGGCGTATAAGTTCCTGATAGCAAGGTATTGCTTTATTTTTTTCTGTTTTTGCGGATATGATATTGCCATATATTCATTATAATTTATTTATCAATTTTTGTCAAGCTGTTTTTTAATGTTCCAATTACTAGCTAAATCTTCTAAAAAGTGATTGACATTCTGATAATGGATTTCTGTCGGGTGTAAGTCTTCAATTTCCTGATAAAGTTTATCATACATTTTATCAGCTAAGCCAAACATACAACCCCCGTGATAATAACCCCTGAACCAAGCCTTTAACAATTTCTTTTGCTGTGCTGTTAAATCTCGCATAATAGTTTTTAATTTAATTGTTTAGTCACTTGCGAGTGGACCGGTTAATTGCCTCTCTACCCACTCCGGATACTTGTCGGGGGCTTCAGGAACTTCCGGATAATGATATTCAACGCCGGCTTCCTTCTCATCTCTCCGCCTGATGTAAGCTGGAATGCTGTAATAATTAAAGTTCTTCCCAAATCTTCTAACTACAGCTTGATATTCTTGATTAGTCATAAATGATTAGTTTTTTAATGAGATTAACTTTCTATTTTGAACTCGTTAGGAAGATTATGCCTGTTAATATAATCATCAATTATCTCATTCTCAAGCCATTCTTTGTCTGTCGTTGAATTATTATCAACCGCTATCTTTATGTCATCTTTCAATTCCTCTTTCAACTGCTTGATAATTTCCCTTTTACTTGCTTCGCTTAAATCTTGAAAGTAAAGTTGTAATTTAGCCATAGTTTTTTAATTTAATTATTCTCTTATCTGCTCGTCTTGGGGTTGCTCGGCAATAAAGCGACCAATTATCTCTTTTACTAAACTCGTCATCGTATACATTTTGCCTTCGGCATTCTTCGCCTTCACAATATGGTAAAGTATCTGAACTTGATCCTGATCTATTTTTGGTGAATACATAGTTTTTAATTTAATTTTAATTGTTTCTCTCGACCTTTCTTTATCCTACATAGTCATTATAGCCCCTTATCAAATCTTGTCAAGCCCTTTTTATCCACTCCTCCATTAAAACATAAAACAACCCATCAAGGAAAATTAAAAACTACAAATTAAAAACCTTGATGGGTCGCTTTTGGCAAAACTTAACTTCTCTCTTTGACTTCTATTCCTCTTGACTTGAGCCAGCCTCTAAGTGCCAATACGCCAACAGCGATCAGCAGTAATATGCTTCCTACAATCGGGTTTCTTAGAAGTAGGGCGGCTCCTGCCCCAGTAAATATCGTGGCTATAATCGAAAGAGAAGTTTTAGTAACTTCTGTCATAATAATGTAATTCTTAATAATTTCCCTCGACCTTTGATGTATATAGCTCATCTTCTATCAAAATAATCACGCCAGCCCTATCCTAGCCCCTCACAGGGGGTGTCTAGTTCTTCTTTTGGTAATCTTCCTCGAGCTTCTCAATAAAGCCCCTTCCTCTTCCACATCATATCCTTCGGGTCTGACGATATTAAAGAACTCTCTGATTTCTTCTTGGCTTAAACCTTGTTCCTCGACAACATCATTAAAAATTATCCAGTCCCCGAGCAAAGGTTGCTCGTCTCTTTCTTGCTCAAACTCTTCCACAAGTTCCTTGATAGAGGACATTTCATCCTATGGACTGAAAAGTAATCTTAATATTCATATCTCTCGAATCTTGAGTGGTATCAGTAGTTTCTGGCAAGCTAGCTGTTTTAACCCTCACTTTCTGCCAGCGGTAGAGATTATTAGCAAATGTTGCGGTAAACACTTTCCCATCAACTATCTCTAGTTCATCACCTGCGACTACCATCCCTGTCTTCTTTCCTGCTGGCGTTTCTCGGACATTAAGGTTGGCTATTGGTTCTACTAGCGAACCCGCCCCATAGGAAATCGGCTCTAGATATTCTGTTGCGACATAACCCTCCAGAGGTTTGCTTAGAATCTCGTCTAAGACCACCCAAGAGTCCCAAAAGTCGTGTCCACCGAACTCACTGACAGGAATGTAGAAGTAGCCACTAAGTCCCCAATTCTTTCCCCAGCTGTTACGGAATTGAATCTTGTCTAAGCTATAATCAATAATATCAATAGCGTGTCCTCCGATTTTCTTTCCCTTTGGTAGTGGTAGATAGCCGTCGGGCTTTGGCTTGTAGGATTCGTTCCACATCATACCTGTCGGTAGAGGAGAGAGTAATTTAGCAATAGTCTTCTTAATACTGGGGACTTCCGTTGCCACCCGATAATAAGCTTTAGCCTTGTATTGCTCTGCCGCCTTATAGACAGAAGGTGGCGGAGTGGTTTTAAGATATTCATCAAGCTTTCCTTTTCCTTCCGCCCAGAGTTCTTCTCTAGGAGTTCCCCACTTAACGAGAGCCTTGATAGCATTCCTTAGATAGTCACCCTCAATATCCCAAAGCCCGGATATTCGTTTAGTGTTATGATAAACAAACCTTTGAGAAAGGTCTATCTCTTTTCCGTATTCCTTTTTGTCTAGAAACTGCTTTACGCCGGTTGCCGCATTAGCCGTGCAAGAGCCGAACCGCTGATGCTCAATAGCTGAATCCTTACTCTTCAAGTCAATGCTGTCGGGGATAGATTCATCGCCCAGATAATCAGCCAAGAGAAGGTCTCGGCTGTCCTTGTAGTCGGGGGCGATCAAGCCACCCGTAAAGTTTTTAGGTATCATAGTATGATAGTTTAAGAAACGCCCTTTGTTCTGCCCGATGGGATATTTCCAGATGGTAATTACTTCCACCTTTTCCCCATAAGAGTCCGCACCCTGAAATTTATATTGGTCTGGACTCAACCACCTTTTCCTCTGCCGAGGTGCAAGGCGTGCCTTAGGTCGGGTAACCTTGTTCAGCCACGGGCAGAACAAAGAGCATTTCTGTTTAATTTTAACACTACTTAAAAAATGGGCAAGGGTGGCAGAGCAATAAACGGCTCTTTTAGTTTGTGCCTATTTGAGGCGTTGCCGATGCAACTGCCACCCCACAAAGAACAGATACTTGACAGGCTGTCTATTGTCTGATAAAATCGGAAGTGCTAGCGGGTTTTGACAATTTATTGTCCCGTTGGGACCGCTTTAATCGGATAGAGTCCCAAGTTACCAGCTTCTCGGTTATGAAGCTGGCTTTTCTATTTTAGCGAAATCTTGATGTCCTCAAGCGTGTTCTTAATAATCTTGATGTCTATTTTCACGCCAGCTACATCCCGCTCAATGTCGCTTATCTTCCCATTGACTTCGGTCAGATGGTTCCCCATTTTGCGGTTGATTGATGCTAGGTCGGCTCGGTAAGTCCCGTTGCCGTTCTTGCGTGTTTTGATATAGGCGAAGAACTCCTTGAGAAAAAGAAAGAATAGAATTGAAACTGCTCCGAGGTTTAGTATTTCTGTTGGTATCATAGTTCTATCTTCCCGTGCCCCCCTGAGAGACAGGTTGTTTTAATTCTTCAACCTTTCCGCTTTTCAAGCTGATGTTATAATTCTTGCTCTGGTCAAGCCCATATTTTGACAATATATTTCTTACATAAATTGCTTTTTGTGTTTCTAATGCCCCCACGACAAATTTATAGGAATTGAGCAGGTTTTCCTGTTGCTTCAACTCCGCCATCTCTTCCTTTTTAATTTTCACCTTTTTGCTATACATATTTCTATTTGCTTAATTTCTCTACCCTTTCTTTTAGATTGTCGACCTCAGCTATCAATTCCTTAACGGCCCCGATCAGAAGGCCATTAACTGCTCCAGCGTCATAAAATCCGTCTTCGTAAGTTTCTTCTGGCATTGTCTTCTCATCCCAGACCTCCTTTTCTATAGCTGGCTTTCTGACAACCTTCTTTTTCCCCTTTGGGTCTATCTCCGCCAAAGAAGATTGTCCCACAAGAGCTTTTTTTGTCTTAATGTTTTTCATTAGCTGAATGTCATCGTGCTGTTGAAAAGAGGATAGACTCTTGTATCGGACTAAATTGGCATATAGCTGATGAAAGTAATCGTAAGATTGTCCCAGGTCGGAAACGTCTTTGTCGGGATTGATGTTGTTTCCACTCTCGAGGACAAGATTTCCTCCCTCCATACGGATGTCATCACCTATGTAAATATTATTAGAGAGATAAAGACTCTTCCACCTTGCCCCTAAGGCCCCCAAATTGTAATAATTATCTGCAAAGGGCCAGAGATCGGCAGATTCTGCCGCCCCACTCTCGTGAACGCCGAACAGGGAATACCCCCCAGCCTTTAATAATATTCTGTCGTTACTCCCTGCGTCAATTATTAAATCAGAACCTGCCGCCCAAGCAGATTGATAAATTCTTCCCATCGTAAGCCCACCAGAAGAAACCCACCTAAGCTCATTGGGAGAAGTGGTCTCATCTGTCTCTCTTAGCTCAACCCGACTCTGACTAGTTGTCCCCGTCCTAATTGTTCTTCCTGTAAGTGTTCCAGCAGTTATATTGCTAGCATTCAAATTTGTGACATTAACCACCGAAGCGTTTAAAGTCCCCGTTACAATATTATTAGCTGTCAGAAGACTAGACTTGATGTAGCCCCCTGAAATAATTGTCGTTCCCAGCTTGGCTTTTTCCACCACATCTTCCCAAGCCATATTCCCAAAACTCCCAGAGTCCGTAAGCCAGCTAATCGATTGAGGATTAGCCGAAGTCTTGTCTGCGTCAATCGGAGGCTTAGACCCAGAAAGCCAAGTATAGGGTTGAGCATTGGCGGAGGTTTGATCAGCGTTAGGGTCTGTGCATTTAGCTTCCGTGCTCCCAACCGTAAGCGTTTCCCCAATATGAGCATTTTTAATAATAGCGTTTTTTATTTGAGCCGAAAGGGTAATAAATTCTCCGGTTGTTACAAGGTTAGAAGTTAAGGCGTTCAACCCAATCTGGTCAGCGATAATCGTTCTGGCAACAATGTTTTCTCCTCCCCAAAACTGGACTCCCCCCATAAACCCAACGGGGATAAATTGAGCCCCCTTCGCTGTGTTAGGATTGGGAACTGCGTAACCCAAAGCTACTCTATCCTCCCCAATTCCATCGGCAAAAGTAGTTGAGAATTGGAGCTCGGTTGTAGAAACGCTTGGGTTGAAATAGCAAATCTCGGTATTGGTGAATTCGTGATCACTAGCCGAAATGCTGTAGGTGTCCCCATTGCTCATTATTATGCTCCCAGTGTCCCAAGAGATTTTATGATAGTTGACGATAGAAAATTTTACCGTGCAAATAAACCCTTCGTTCCCAAAGCTATCTTCTGTTACTGGAGTTGGCTTCGTTGCCTCGTTTTCCAAAAAGTCTAATAGACCCTTATCTTGTTGAGTCATTAAATTAACCTTATAGACAAAATTTAAAGGGGTTCTAGGAACAAAAGAAACAGACTCGATGATAAAGTCCTGATTAATTCCCCTTAAAGTAGAGTTAACATTTATCTTCTGGCCAGAAAACAAGCCGGCTTCGTATGTTTCAAACGACCCCTTCTTAAGCGGGTCTTTGTAAGCCGCTAAAATAGCATTAGCCTTCTGCGTAGCTTCAGCGGTAGAAGTGATAGAGTCATCTTTTTCCAAAACTTCCCTCTCTCCATAGGCGGCAATAGAAGTAGCATCGCTAACTTGAACAGTTGTAATATGTCCGCTTTGAACATTAACTCTATTTTTTATCTGCTCATAATCATCTTCTATTTCCAGCGACTCCGAGATACAGTTCCCATTGTCATCAGTAATGTTAAAAGGAGCAGTTATGCTTCCTTCGGCAAAAAAATAAATTTCTTTGTTCGGGCTAATATACCAGCGATAACCCGTTCTTTCTGCTAACTCGTCTAAGCATTTTGACATCGGAAGCATATCAAAATAGATAGCTTCAATTGTTGTCGTGCAATTTACATTGCTGATGTCAAACTCGGTGGCATATTTGCTTTGTAGATCGGCGACAATTTGGTTGACTGTTTTGCTTTCGTATGTTTCTGCTACTAGTTCCCCGTCCAATAGGTCTCTCCAATCGTTACAATTTATGTCGTAAACTAAAGTCTTTCCCTCAACCTTCACCTTAAAGCCGGCAATTCTTCCTCCGAATATCTTGGTTGCTCCATCCCAAATTTCGACTTCATCTCCCCCAACAGGGGTGTAGCTCCGGCTTCCGTATTTCTTGTAGCAGAAATTACAAGTTCCTGTTTTAGAATAAAGGTTGTCCCTTATGTCTAAAGAATTAAAATCAACATAAGAACTCCGATTAACCCCTTCAATCATTATTGTTATGTCCCTCTTTACATCGTAAGTTATTGTTTTTTGAATAACTGGCATTTTAAGCTAATCTTAATTCTCTTCTAAGCATTTTCCCCAACATTTCGGCAAACTTTTCGCCGGCTTCTCGGTCTAGGTAATTTCCTCCTTGAACATAGATGTTAATATCTCCAAGCCTCCTAGCTTTGGGGATAATAGTTTCCCCTCCGTGGACCATTGCTAGTTGAGCCCCGACTCCAGGAACGACCCCTCCTTCTTGAAAACTCGGAAGCAAACTCTTGAACCAGCTCCCGACTCCTGAAACTGCCCCCCCGACCTTTTCCCCGATCCAACTGACTCCCTTTTTGACTGTTTCAAAAGCGTCTATGAATGGCTGTATTTTCCTCATCAGCCAGTCAATCGCCGAACCGAAGATTCCTTTTATCCCTTCCCAGATGTTTGAAAAGAAGTCTTTAATAGCTGTCCAACGGCTAATAATAAGTCCGGGCAAAGTCCAGTTAAGAAACAGATACTTTAAGAAGTCAAAGGCACTACTGAAAACTCTTTTAATCCCTTCCCATACTTTGCTGACGAAGTCGTGGAGTTCCGTCCAATGCCTGACAAAAGTCCCCTTGACCGACTCCCATAATCCCCTAAAGAAAGCCTTGATCGGCTCCCAGTTCTTGACAATCAGGGTCGCCGCCGCCGCCAAGGCAAGGACAACCCCGATGGCTATCCCTAAAGGACCCATCAGGGCGGTAAAAGCCGCTCCTAAGAGAGGAAGGGCTGGCAAGATTGCCCCTAGAATCATTAAAAGAGGACCAAGAGCCGCCACTACGCCCATAACTATCACAATAACCTTTTTCATAGTGGGGCTTAAATTGCTAAACCACTCACCCGCCTTCTTTAACCCCTCGCTTAATTTTGTTATAGCAGGGGTAATCATCTCCATTAAAATCTTCCCTAGCGGTCTTAAAGCCGCCAATAGTTTTTCCTTTGCTCTTGCCATTTCTCTAGCGTTGCTCTCTGATTTTTTATAAGCGTCATCGGTAGCTCCAGCAGATTCTTCTACCTTTCCCAGAACCTCGGAAACCCTTTCGCCGCTATCAGTTAAAAGCATATTAGCGGCATCTAAGGAATTACTAGAAGTAATAACATCTTCTATTCCATATTCAGTTCCTTTTAATTTTTCTTTTAACTCCACTAAAGCACCGATAGCGTCTTCTCTGATTCCTTCCTGAAACTTATCTACCGAGCCATAAAGTTTTTCTATGATAGCTTGAGATTCTCCTGTTGGTTTTTGTATCTCTCGCAACATCATCGCTAACGCTCTTCCTCCCCTTTGGGTGTCGCCCATTCTTTCTGAAACTACTCCCAACATTGCCCCTAGTTCTTTTTCGCTAATTCCTAGAGCGGCAGCAGTAGGAGCCCCACGAGAGAAAGCCCCTGCCATATCTTCCACGCTTACTTGGGTGCTTTGAGCCGCCCTAACAATAGTGTCTAATATCTCACCAGCACTTCCGGCACTTTCCCCAAAAAGGTCATAGGCAGTTGTGGTAACATCAACCAACCTTTCATTCTCTCCAAATCCCGCCGCCGCCGCCTTTGTAGTCTGTTCTACCAACTTTTGAGATTCTGCCAAATCTAAACTACCGCTAACCGCTTTCTGCATTGCAGCAAAAATACCATCTGTTGCCTGTCCTGTTTCTGTCGCCATCTTCTCCACTCCCTCGCTTAATCTTTCCACTTCTTTGGCACTAAGATTGGCAGTTGCTCCCACCTTTTTAGCCATATCCTCAAAATCTTTTGCTGTCTTAACTGACCCTACTCCCAAGGCTACAATCGGCAAAGTCAAGCCCATTGTCATTCCTTTACCAACACTCTTTAACTTGGCACCTGTCGCCGCCAAGTTTTTCCCCATCCTGCCAAAAGTCCCAGACGCATTATCAATAGCGTTAATGATAACTGACAGAGTAGCAGTCCCTCCTATCATTTTTGTTTGGCTTGTTTAGCAAACTCCATAATTAAATCTTGAACAAAGCTCCACCTTTGCCGGTTGTATTCTTCTTCAGTCCACCCCATTAAAGAGCAGAGCTTTGTCCTTACTTCTTTCAATTCAGACTTTTTTTTTATCTTCCCCGAAGGAAGTCGCACCGATTAATTCGGTTACATCTGTGATGTCCAACTTCTTGATGTTATCCATAGTCACGGGTAGCTTCTTGTCTTCGGAATCGGTTAAATTCCAGCTGACTATCATTCTACTCAAAGCCCGCAATGTCCGATCAACATCGCTAGTAGTCGCATTCCCATAAACAAACTCCATATCCCCAGCCAGAAGTCCGTCCCGGACTATCACTTCGCTTCCCTCGATAGACGGAATCGGCAGTTTGAGGGACTTTCGATTGTCTTTTAGTTCCGGCATAATAGTTTATTGTTTATGCGTGATCGTATTTCTCTACCTCATTAACAAGAGTAATTTCTATCGCCCTTGCTGGATTACCATCGTCATAATGGATTTTAATCTCCACTCCTTCTGTTACAATTTCATCAAGCGGTCTGTCGGGAGTCCAACCCTCAAAACTAACCTTCGGTAAATCAATCGTTAGTTTCGGGTGTTGTGCTGGGTCTGTCCCAATCATAATGTCAGTTCTTTCCATCTCTATTCTCATTGCCTTATAGTTCCCTCCGGTGTAGAGTTCTCTCTCACTCTTGTAGTAGAAGCTCATCTTTGCCCCCTCCAAATCGCTATCAACATCGGTGTCAACAGTCCCATCAGCCACACTTGAGATTATGTGAATATGGTAAGTCCCGGCAGCCCAAGTCCAAGGCAGTATGGCGGTGTTATATCCTACGGCTACATCTGCGTTCTTAATAGTTTCTGAAGCTACTAAAGCGTGGGCGGCGTCGTGGACTACAATCGTCCAATCGCCAGTCCCCTTTGCTATAACCTTAAACACGACTTTCGTTTGGTATTTCTTGGTCGGAGTGAAGGTCTGTAAGTGAGTCGCTGTTTCCACGATAGCCGTTCCTAAAGGATAAGGAGTCCCTGCCCCGATACCTCCGATTGTCTGGTCTAAGTTATCGATGAAATCAGCCTTCAGGGTAGCTTTCAAGCTCTGTAAAAGAGCCAAAACATTGCCCGGATTCAGTTCTCCGATGTTCTGGTTAACCCTCGCCCCGTTGTCACCTGAAAAACTAAACTCTTTCAAACTCAAGGCGGCGGCAGACGCTAAAGCTGTTTTAGTATCAGCCCAAGTGGCGGCGGCGTCAGCAAACTTTATCTTTACATCTTGGTGTCTGAAAATGTAATCAGTTGACCCAAATGTAACGCTAAATGGAGCTCCGGCTTTTTCCGCTTCTTTTGAAGCCACGAACCCGGCTGTTGCGTTTACTAAGTCGTCAACAGGAGTTCTTATCTCTAAAGTCTTAACAAGAGCCAGACCGTATTCGTAATCCTGCGAGTTCGGCTGTGATAGCCCCAAACTCAATGAGGGGTGTTCTGGGTTCTGCGGCAAGACTTCGAATAAATGGGACCAAACGGCGGCGGCTTCCACTACCGAAGGCGTTGTTTTCCCAAGCCAACTTTTTAGAAGGTAACCGAATGAGCCGCACCTGACATTAAACTCTAGATCCCCTTCCGCCCTTTTCTGGACTATCTCTGAACCTTGCGTGTCAATTCCACTTGCCCTCGTTTCCTTCATTTCAACCTTCTCAACTATGGGAACGACCCCCGTTGGTGTTCTTCCCGGGATCCAAGCCTGTGGGGCGACAACAGTTCCTCTGGCGGCTGGATTCTCTGACCCTACTCCGATATTTATGTCTTCTCCTCTTATGTAAGCCATTTTTTATTCATTAACTTTCTTAGTTGCTTCTGCGAGATTCTTTGCTCGCACACTTCGACCTTTTAACGGGAAGTTCCAGCTAGGCAAGACCTTTTCTGGCTTTCCCTTCTTCTTTGATTCTTCTTTGGGCGGCTCTGGCTGAACTACCCTTGCTTCTCTCTTAATTACTTCTGACATATTAAATGAATATCATTAATAAAACAAACAACACTATGAAAATGCCCCCGACTACGAGTATTCCCCTAGCTGTGTCTTTCTTTAGTTCTTTATAACTGCTCATAATTAATGTTTTTGATTACTTACGCTCTCGACTTTTTAAGTTGTTTCTACAATAATGTCTGCGGTTAAAGTGATGGTTGCCATTCTCGCCTCTCCTCCGGTTATATCAACCCAGTCCCAAATTGAGGGAGTGGGGCGAATATGTAAAAGTTTATCAACCGACAAAGCGTCTTTCTTGTCAAATAATTCTATCAGCTCGTCAATCGCATTTCCTAAAAGCTTCTCTACATCAGTTTGCTTTTCCTTCTCTACTCCTTGAATGATATAGACTCGGAAGACAAATGTTCTGTGCCGCCCTCCAGCCGTATTCTGATAGCTACTTTCTAATGACTCTGGCATAACTATCGCCGCCGGCATTTTCTCTACATCAGCATAGGAAAAATACGCCTCTCCGATATGTTCAATCGTCCCATCGGTAATCTTCTCGTTTATCTTATCAATAATCGCTTGTCTAAGAATTGTAAATCCTGTCATCTTGCTAAATGATTAACCACATTATTTACCGCTTTCTGAAAAGATAGCTGGACTTGCCCCTCTGACTTCTCGGCACCCTTTTTCATAAACGGGTTGGCTCTTGTTCCCGGATGACGAACACTTTTAACAGGGTGGCTAGCCCCCTTCCAATATAAAGCTTTTCTACTTACTGGTCTGATAATATGAGCAGAAGTTCCTTCGTGAACATAAATCCCGTAAGCCACAGTTGATTCTACCGCCCCCTTAAAAGGAGAAAGCCGACTAAGTATTCCACTTCTCAACCTTCCTGTTTTAACGGGAGCTTCCATTTTGGCGTTTCTGTTCACCAATGCCACCGAAAGGATAATCGCCTTCTGAATCTGGCTTTTTACTAAGGTGGGGGCTGTCTGGAATGCCGTCTTTAATCTATCTAAGCCCTCTATTCTAATTGAAATTGCTTTTGCCATTATGTTTTTCTCTGTTCGATTAAAACTTCAAGATGGTCAACTCCTTTACTACCCTCGTATTTCTTAATCCCCTTCACTTCATATATTTCTCCATCAATAATTGCCCGATCCGTCTCCTGAATATCTGCCCCCACCGCCGTATAAAGGTTATATGCTTTACCCATTATCCCTTGTGCCTGTGCTAGTTGATTCATTTCGGCACTCAAGGGCAAAAACATTCCAGAAATTGTCCCAACTTCTTGCCAACTCGTGATGTTGATATTTGTCGGGTCAGCCGTCAATCGCTGGATAATAGCACTTTTATTAGTTTTCATTATAAAATTCTTCTAATTGCTCTCTCGTATTATTCTTAAATCCATAAATTTTATGGAACTCTTGGTGGCATTTATCGCAGAAAGTAATTCCGTTGTCTATGGCAAATCTTAAATCTGGGAATTGAGCGAAATTATAGATATGATGAGGGTGTAATTTCCCGCCTTTCTTTTTACACTTTTGGCAAGTCCAACCATCTCTCGCAAATACGGCTTCTCGCCATAAACGGAACTCAATGCTATTTCTAATTTTCTTATTTTCTGGTGTTATCCCACCTTTCCAATTATAATGATTTTCACCTTTAATTGATAATCCTTGTTTAATTCTTGCTGATAATGACCTTTTATTTCCTTTATGTGCCTCACTCAGTTTTCTTCTAGTTTCTTTTGATAACTTCATTCCTTTTCTCGCTAAACTCATTTTCCCTTTAGCTTCTTCAGAGTGTTTCCTCCCTTTTAATGCCCTTCCAATCTTTTTTAATCCTTCTGGTGTTGAAAAACTTTTATGTCCTTTTTTGAATTCTGTTTTGGTATGATAACTATGTTTAGTAGGATAATTACTCATATCACAATTTTCTTATAATTTTGTAAAATATCTTTCGCTCTTTCAAAATCTTGAAGCGATGTTTCATCTTTGTAAGCTACCGAATAATCTCCTATCTTTTCACTTTTAATCTCGCCCTCCATCTCTCCGGAGAAGTTAATAACCCCTGCCACTAAGACTGTGGTCGCAAATCCTATATCAGAAGGACACAACACCGAATAGCCCCACTTGGCTTTCACTACGATGTTCTGCTCATCTTCCGTAAAGACAAGCCCGGCATCGCTTTTTAGTTTTATCCTCGTCTTGGGGATTTCATTTGTCGGATAAAGCAGATAGTCACTAACGGCAACCGCCGTTCCGTCTATTGTCAATGTTTCAATCTCTACGCATTCGTCAATGAAAATATAAAGTTCCTCGTTTCCGTCATAGGTTTTTTCGCTTGCCACGCTATCAGCAATAAAAACCCTTCCGGTTTCTTGCTCAACATATTTCTCCATTCTAGCAATCCAATCCTCAACTTGAGGTCTAAAATAATCCTCAATAGTATGAAGTAAATAGTTTTGAATTTGAGCAATATCTGTGTAACCTTTTGGAGATAATAACGACATAGATTTAATACTTAATTATTTTAGTATACTTTTTGGCATTGCAACTTTTACAAAGAGGTTGAATATTCTCTATATTATCCGAACCGCCCTTACTTAACGGGACAATATGGTCTTCGACTAAAGTAATCTTAGTTTTTTTGCTTCTATTTTTCCCCGTCCAATATCCTTTTTGTCCTTTGATAAATGTCATTACTTAATTATGCCTTAAAAGTTGTCAAAATCCAAGTTCGTTAATTTATTTTAGCACTTGGTCGCCCCTTGTCAATTATCTTGGAAACGGATTATAAGGACTATCCATTGGATTATAAGGATATCCTCCACTAATACGATACTCAAGCCCTTTGGTTATTGTAGTAGCCGGTTGGTTAATTATACAATACTTCAAAGACTTGGTTATTAGCGTTCCAACCACAACCTCATAATGAAGTGATTTTTGTATCGCTGATGGAATAGTTGATACCTGATACTCAAGCGTCTTTTCAATCTTTGCCGGTGTAATAATTACACAATACTTCAGACTCTTGGTAATTGCTTGTTCGGTTAATACCTCATAACCAAGACTCTTTTCTATCTTCGCTGGAGTCGTCAGCACGCAATACTTTAGAGATTTTTGGATAGCCACCGCCGGGACAACCGCATATCTTAAAGACTTTTCTAGTTTCGTATCTGTAATGACGGCGTATTGTAAGGACTTCGTTATTCCGCTAGGCGTTGTTAGAACCCTATAATCAAGCTCTTTAGTAATCTTGGTCGGCGTTGTTTCGACAGTATATTTCAAGGATTTCTGAACAGCATTCGGGGACACAACCACATATTTCAAAGACTTGTTAATTGCAGTAGCCGTCAAAACCTGATATTCCAAACTCTTATTAAGCCCTAGAATCGTTTTAACGGAGTATTGTAGCGTCTTTTGGATTGTAGTAGCCCCAAGGAAGATATCGTATCGTAAGGACTTGGTTAAGGCGGTTGGCGTTTGCTTGACGCAGTATTTCAAAGACTTCTGAATGGCTACTGCCGGAACTGCCATATACCTCAAAGACTTCTCAATCTTCGTGTTAGTTAGGACATCATAAACTAAGTCCTTCTCGGTCTTAAAGCTACCTAAGAAAATGTCATATCTCAAAGACTTGGTTTTTGCTATCGGAGTAGTAAGGATTGTATATTTAAGCGACTTCTGATCCTTGACTGGAGAAACTACATCATAGGTTAGAGATTTTTCGACCTTAACCGGAGAAATGACATCATAAACCAAACTCTTTTCTATCTTCGGACTACCCAAAAAGATATTATATTTAAGCGACTTCGTAACCTTGGTCGGAGTAACGATCACGCAATATTTCAATGTCTTTTGAATCGCTGTTACAGGAAGACAAGCATATCTCAAAGACTTCTCAATCTTCATTGAGGTTATAACGCAATACTTCAAACTCTTTTGAATTACATTCGAGGTGTTAATATAATAACCAAGTTCTCTCTCTATCTTTGCCGGAGTAGCAATGGTATATTTTAACTCTCTAGTTTCTGATTGTTCGGATCTAACTTGATACTCTAATTCTCTTTCAATCTTAGTATCGGTTCGCACCTTATAAGTTAGTGCCTTTTCAATCTTGGTAGCACCCAAGAAAACATCGTATCGCAAAGACTTTTCAATCTTGGTTGGCGTAGTTATCACACAATATTTTAGAGTCTTGTTAATAGCTACTGCCGGAATTACCTTATAGACTAATCCCTTTTCAATCTTGACCGCCCCTCTAACATCATAAACTAAATCCTTTTGAACATTAGTCGCACCCAAGAAAATGTCATAACGAAGCGACTTCGTTTTCTTTTCCGGAGTAGCTAGAATGGTATATTTTAAGTCCTTCTGAATCGTAACCGGTGAAGTAATATCATAAACAAGCCCCTTCTGAACCCCAACCGGATAAACCACATCATAAATTAAACCTTTCTCAATCTTGGTTGCCCCTAAGAAAATATTATATTTTAATTCCCTTGTCTTAGCAGAAGGCGTTGTCTTAACGCAATACTTTAGCGTCTTGTTAATCTTTACTGCCGGAGAAACTACATAGGCGAGTTCTTTATTGATAGTAACCGCACCCTTAGTCATATAGACTAAATCCTTCTCTGTCTTTACTCCACCTCTCGTCTTATATATCAAACCCTTCTCAATCTTGCTGTCAGTAACTATCGTATATTTCAAAGACTTGGTCGGCTTGGTGCTAGTGATAATTTCGTAAATCAAACCTTTCTCTATCTTAGGACTTCCTAAAAAGATATTGTATTTTAAGGACTTTGTTATTTTCGTTGGCGTAGCAATAACGCAATACTTTAATGTCTTGTTAATTGCTACACTTGGTAGAACTTTATAGACTAATTCTCTTTCTACTTTTACTCCTTGCCTTGTTTTATAGACCAACCCTTTTGTCTTTGCTGTTGGCGTAGTTAAAATCTGATACGCTAATTCTTTTTCTTGTTTAGCCGGAGTGGTGATAACAGCATATTTCAAGGACTTAGTCTTGCCGGTAGGAGTTTGCTTGATTGTATATTTTAATTCTTTCTGAATATCCGTAGGCGAAACAACATCATAAATCAAGCCCTTTTCAATTTTGGTGCTTCCTAAGAAAATGTCATATTTCAAAGACTTCTCGATTTTAGTCGGAGTGGTAATGACGCAATATTTCAAGGTCTTATTTATCGCTACGCTAGGTAGGACTTTATAAATCAATTCCCTTGTTATAGGAATCGTTGGCTTAACCTTATAGATTAAACCTTTCGTTGTCGCTGTCGGTGTCGTTAATACTTGATACTCTAATCCCTTTTCTAGTTTAGCCGGAGTTATGGTAATGGTATATTTCAAAGACTTTGTAGTCGCACTTGGCGTTGCTATTACACAATACTTCAAGGACTTTTCAATCTTGGTCGGAGAAACTACATCATAAATTAACCCTTTTTCTATCTTCGTTGAACCCAAGAAAATATCATACTTCAAACTCTTGGTCTTTGCGGTGGGCGTGGTTATGACACAATACTTTAATGTTTTCTGAATCGCTGTTACCGGCAAGGCACAATACCTCAATGTCTTTTCAATCTTGGTGTCAGTAATTACATCGTAGATTAAACCCTTTTCTATCTTTTTAGAACCAAGAAAAATATCATACTTTAATGACTTCTCTGTTTTAGCCGGTGTCGTGATCGTGGTATATTTTAAGGACTTCTCAACCTTAACACCTAGCTTAGTTTTATATACTAATTCCTTTTCTGTTTTAACGCCTAAAGCTACTTTATAGATTAAGCCTTTTTCAATTTTAGTCGGACCAAGGAAGATGTCATACTTGAGAGATTTTTCTAGCTTGGTCGGCGTTGTGATTACACAATACTTCAAGGTTTTGTTTATGGCGACTGGGTTCAAGCAAACATATTTAAGAGATTTAGTAGGAGCCGAAGGTGTTTTTACAATACAATACTTTAGAGATTTTTGGATCGTCTCAGTGGTCGGACCCCCTGCTGTGTAGTCTATTTCCAAAACAGAATAGTTTGCTGTTGGGTAATCAACCAACCGATCTTCTCCCCACCCATCACCAACTTGAGTCAAGATACCAAACCTTATATTATTACCAGATACCCAATTATCCCTATTAACAATTTCTTGAACTATATCTGTTGCCACTATGGTTTTTGCCCCAAGTGCCGAGATGTTTCCATCTGTGTGTGCTGTTGTCTTTGTTATGTTTAGTGGACCATTATTATCTGCCCACGCCGCCGCAGAATCTACATCATCACCATATAGTTTATAACTTATCCCCCCTTCGTAATTATAGTAACAATTTACTTTTAGATTTGCCAAATCTATTGTGCACCCCTGTGGTAGATCAATCGTCTGGAATCGTAATCCACCACTCCAGTAGACTATGTCGTCAAATACATATAATTCAATTTGGTTATTGTGCCAGTTCCCATCACTTACACGCTGGCTTCCATCGTCATTATCAGCAACGATAGACTCATTAATATCAGGAATATCAATCAAGAGGGGATACTTAATGTTATCAGTCCAAGTTTTTACCCTTGTCTTTTTATCTAAAATTTCAGCAACCTGAGGAAAGATTTTTTCAACTAAATCATATTTCTTTCTTCCGCTGACTATTTGCTCATTTCTTATTTCTTTTTCTAGCCTCACTTGATTTCTATCAGCGTCTTTTCCTAAATGTTTTTTATTAACCCCTAAATTATGATGTTCATCTTCCTCTATTTCCCATCCAATTTCTTTTAACCCATTGGCTGTTTTTACAACTTTGAAAAATTCTACGCTTGCTGGATTCAATCTTAAATAAATATCTAAATCATTAATAACATTATCCCACCAAATTTTGTTTCCATCTATTCTCGGAAAAATACTCAATTTTAATTGTTCAACAGAAATACCACCAATTGATTTTAATTTTATTATAACATTTCCTCCTTCCTTAGAAGTATAAAATAATCCAATCTCGTTTTTCAGTATTTCTAAACTGTAAGGGGCTTTATCAATAACAAATTTATCGCCTCTATCCTCTGGAGTTAAATCAATGTCTTTCCATTTTTCATTTTCATTTTTTGGATTTTCTTTATAATGAACCGCTCCCATTGCTTTTATCAATCTAAATTTATTTCCACCCAATGAAAAGGTTTTAGAACCCGATGTCCTTTTTTCAATAACTTCTACGCTATTTTTCGGTTGTTTAATTATTTCTGCTGGTTTCATATTCCTATCGTCAAATTTTCTAGCCTGAATCTACATAGTTCAGGTTTTACTACTGAAACGCATTCCTCAACATCAATTTTCCAATCGTCGTCTTTTAATTTCTGAAATTCTTTGTTCGGATTATCTATTACATCTCTATAACTTAAAACTACCAACTGAATATCTTTTCTATTTTCCAAGTGTTCTATAATATATTTCATTAACTCATTGTATTTGACTGTCGGGAATTTCCTTTGGAAAAATGCCTCAAAACTTTGCCTAACTTCTTCTTTGTTTCTAAGCATAAAAACTATTTTGTAATTTCTAATCGGTAGATTCAAAACATCATTGAACATAACTTTTATCAATTTGCCTTTTTGTTTCTCCATAAAATCGTCTTGCCTAACCTTTCTCATCCTCTCAATTTCGTAAAAACCATTTGGGTTTGGTTTGTAATCTTTATCACCAAATCTATCATTCATTTTATCTCTTTTATCGCTTCTTACCGCCTCAAGTCCTCCTGTTTCTAATGCTTTCATCATCATTGAAGTTCCCGTCCGCATATATCCTGATACCACATAGGTTGTTTTATTTTCTAAAGTAAAATTTGTCTTTTTCATATTCGTAAGGATAATCCTTGTGCTTCTTGCCTCCTTCTAAATAAATGAATCCACAATTTGTTATCTCTTGAACCTCCTCCCTCAATTTCTTATAAGGACAAATCAGGGCAACAATTATGTCAAACCCTTGTCCTTCTATCATTTTAGCCATCCTAGCTACTCTCATATTATGTTCCCAGCGGTCTTTTTTAGAAAAGCCAGTCGGGTAAATCCCCCTTACTGTGTCACCGTCTAAAATAATAGACTTATCTGTTTTTAATTGTCTGGCTAAAGTAGTTTTCCCCGAGCCACTATTGCCTGTTACCCAAATTATCATTTCTTATTTTCGTTGCTGAAATGTCCTCTAATTCTTTTGGCAATGTTATTTCTCTTATTCCCCAACCGACCTTTCTTCCGTAGCAAACTTCCTCAATATCAGGGATAGATATTATTTTTACTTTATCTTTCCATTCTGCAAGAGCTTTTTTTATTACCCTTTTCCTTTCCAATACAGTCAAAGGATTGCTCTCTGAAATGTCTGTATTTCTAATAGCAATCAAAACCGATTTCCCTTCTTTCAAGACAGTTTCAATCAATGCCTTATGTCCTTTGTGGAAAGGCTGCCACCTTCCTACAAATAATGAATATATTTTCTTTTCGTCTTTGGGGGTAAGTTTGTAGGTAGTATCGTTAAGTTTTGTTATTGGAGTTTTCACTTATTCTCTATGTAATTCAAGCTTAGGCAAATCCACATTATTCTTGTCGCTAATAACTATCCGGTCATCGGGCAGAATAAAATTATAGCAAGCGTGCTTCGTGCCTTTAATCTTGTAGCCAAAGACATAGGCCTTGACTGTGTCTTTGAAGTTCTTGAAATAGTAGGCGTGGACATTCCGGTAAAAGTGGAACACCTGCATATTCGGCAGAACCAAGAGGTCAATCCTCCTCTTGATGTCGTCAGACTTATACATCGTAAACATCTTGACTTTGTTCCATTTTATCTCTCTGATCTGATGGAAAACCCCGTCTTTCCCGAACTGATGGAACTCCGAATCGTCCAAATAAACCACCCCCCAAACCCAGCGTTCGGGAGTAATTTCCTCCTTTTTGCCTTCTTGGCTTGTAAATGTATATTTCATAATAATAAAAAATAATCCTGCCCTCTCTTGAGCAAGATTATTTTCGCATTATATTGCTCATAGAGGTATTGTATTACCTATTAA
>Ga0315547_1001047_pt1 | contig 23363 bp, 22 predicted proteins | sample SalMarSW160240MG_2_FD_202542 | JGI IMG/M metagenome (GOLD analysis project Ga0315547, IMG submission 202542) | Salt marsh sediment microbial communities from the Plum Island Ecosystem LTER, Massachusetts, United States - Salt Marsh Sediment SW1601-240 ...
GGATCGGCTATCAACTAAGGGTTGCCGAGCGAGTCGAATGCCAAGAGAAAGAGCTAGATTTCATCAGTTGGACAATCGATCCTTTATACGGCATCGAAGCCCATCTTACGCTCAACAAACTGGGGGCAATCGCACCTTCCTATAGGCGCGAGTACTTCTCCGGCATGGCTGACTCTTCCAAACAAGGCTTCATAACAGATCAATTGGAAGTAGAGTGGTGGATCAATTCCCCGCGTGTCTCGGCAACGGTGGATCATGGCAAGCCTCCTCCTCAGTTTCGAATCGGCTTTGAACAAATGGAGGTAGTCACAAAGACTACACTGGTTAATACTGTCACTCGACGCTTAGCACAAATTGAGAGTAGACCAACGAGTGACTATCTTCTGTTTGAGATTCCGACATATCTCGAACCACTACAAACACACTATCCCGAATTGACGCAGGATTGGCGACTTAAGACACGAGATGCATTTGAGAATTTCTTTCACCAAGGATATGTGATATCTGCTTTCGTTCATGAAGCCGGACGCAGTTTTCACTTGTTCGAACGTACAGAAAAACGAACACTATTGAAAGACACAGGGTAAACAAGAAGAACAAACATGACGCTACAATTAAGAGAAAATAGGAGGAGAAATGCGCAAGAAAGAACTCGCGAAGTTCATTGATCACACAACCCTCGGCCCAACCATTTCTGCAGAAAAGATCTCCACTGTGTGCCAGGAAGCAAAGGAGTACGGATTTGCTTCCGTATGTGTGAACCCATGTCATACCGCCGTTGCCCGGGAGCTCCTTGCAGACGTACAAGTAAAGGTGTGCGTGGTGATCGGTTTTCCTCACGGAATGAACACAAGTGAAACAAAAGCATTCGAGGCACAAAGAGCGATTGCCGACGGTGCGGATGAACTAGACATGGTAATAAATGTAGCTGCATTGAAGGAAGGTGACTACGAAACCGTCCTCACGGATATCAAGGGTGTATGTGCGGCCGCAACAAAGGCACCACAAGAAGTGCTAGTCAAGGTAATACTAGAAACGTCTTTACTAAATGACAACGAAAAGGTTGCCGGTGCAATCCTAGCCAAGGCAGGAGGCGCTCATTTCGTTAAGACATCAACCGGATTTGGCCCCGGTGGAGCTACGGCAGAAGACGTCACCTTGCTGCGCCAAACTGTAGGAGAGAGCTTAGGAGTAAAGGCAGCTGGCGGAATCCATGATTATGATACCGCAATGGTATTGATCGAAGCTGGGGCAAGCCGCATTGGTGCTAGTCATAGCATTGATATCATTGCCGGAGCACCGGACTAGATTGGCACTGGTTCAAGGCACAGGTTTTGTTCTACGGATCCGTAAGTTCGCGGAATCTGACCTAATTGTTACCCTGTTCACCGACAAATGGGGAAAACGGACGGCAATTGCTAAACAAGCACGGCGCCTGAGCTCTCGAATTGGCGGGGTCTTTGATCTGTTAAACCAAGTGGAAGTTGTGTTCTACGAGAAGCCGGGCCTTGATCTAATTAGCCAAGGATCGCTCATTCAAGGTTTCCTTGGCCTAAAAAGCAACCTTAAAACGGTATCGGTCGCCCTTTCCGTCGGACGACTCCTAAATCGCCTTCTTCCATCTTGCCAACCCGAAAGACAAGTATACGCCCTATTTAGTCTCTTCCTTAAAATGCTGGACTCCGGGGATGTTCCGATGGATCAACTTCGAATTGCCTTTACCATGAAGGTACTAACACTTCTTGGGCATCGACCACACCTTAATTCTTGCCTTAACTGTGACGCTACAACAGACTCCTTTTCGTTTATCGCACATAGGGGCGGAGTCCTCTGTTCGAAGTGTTCTCAAGGAAGGGGAATCCCTGTTAGTCGTGGTCTTCTTCTCTCGCTGGAATCCCTGCTTCGTTTTTCTCTTCCTCGAGCGGGGGTGGTACATCTTTCGCTAGAGGATATTCAACTAACAAACGAGATTCTCACCTTGTATGCCAACTTCATTAGCCCTTGAACTTAACCGCTCCTGTCTTATATAGTTTTCATATTAGGGGGCATAATGCGTTGTCGATTATTATCAGCCAGAAGAACCTTATTCGATGGAGAATCAGAAATGGTGGTTGCCCATAGCCCACAAGGGCAGTTCGCTATCATGCCTAATCACGCCCCTTTTCAGGCAACTCTTGACTCCGCTCCTCTTCGCATCAAGACCCATGAGGGTGTCCATACGTTTGCTATCTTAACCGGGGTGCTGCGTGTTTCAAGAGAAGGAGTAACAATAGTCTCACCCGAGGTTATCTGTGCACAAGAAATCGATCTCGCTGTCGTTAAGGCAAGAAAGGAGACAGTTGAAAAGAAGCTGGCAGAGGCTCAGGATAAGGCTGCCCTCTTGCATGAATTAGCTGCCCTGCAAGCGCAAGAACGTGCCAAGAAAGGCAATGTCTAGGCGAGTAGTCGTTACCGGAATAGGACCGCTTACCCCTATCGGGACAGGGAGAAATCAGTTTTGGGATGCCCTACGCACTGGGCAGAGCGGAGTCAGGCGAGTAGATAACCTAGTGGATCTTTCTGGGATCGACGTATTAATTGGTGCACCTGTGCTAGAATTTGACCCGCTTAATTACATGCAACCTCGGCGAGTCCGGCGGATCAATCGAGTTACACAGTTTGCGCTAGCGGCAGCTAGTCTCGCCTTCAATGATGCTGATCTGGAGCTGAGTACACTTGACCGAAAGCGGATAGGCGTAGTCGTGGGGACGGGAATCGGTGGGTTAGAAACAATGGAGAGGAACTTCACCGCTCTCTCAGATAAGGGCCCACGCCAGGTGAGCCCGTTTTTAGTCCCACAACTGATGCCAAATGCTGTTGCTGCACAGATAGCAATTGAACATGGATTGCTGGGAGCTAATTTTGGGGTCTCCTCTGCATGTGCCAGTTCGGCACACGCTATTGGGATAGCCAGCGAGCTAGTTCGCGCAGGCTTCCTCGACTGCGCTGTAAGCGGAGGAGCTGAATCAGTTCTGTTACGTATTGTCTATGCCGGATTTTCTCAAATAGGTGCCATCTCCAAGCGAAATGACGAACCAGAGCGTGCGTCACGCCCGTTTGACCGCGATCGTGATGGTTTTGTCATCGGGGAAGGAGCAGGAATCCTTATCCTTGAGGAGTATCAACACGCACTAGCTCGCCAAGCACACATCTACGCCGAACTGATCGGATTTGGAATGAGTGCTGATGCAGAGCACATTACCGCTCCCGCTGAAGGAGGGAGAGGCGCAGCGCAGGCGGTTTCTATCGCACTCGCCAGGGCTAATATTCCCGCACAAGCGGTTGACTATATCAACGCTCACGGTACCTCCACTATACTAAACGACAAAGCTGAAACCGAAGCGATCAAGATTGTCTTTGGCAAAGGTGCTTACAATGTCAAGATCAGCTCCACGAAATCACAGATTGGTCATCTGTTAGGTGCTGCCGGAAGTGTGGAGGCAATTGCTACCCTTCTCTCAATGCAGAATGACTATATCCCCGCGACCCTGAACTATGAACATCCAGACCCTGAGTGTGATCTAGATTACACTCCTAGGGCGGTGAGCACCCCAATTAAAGTGGCTCTCTGTAACTCATTCGGGTTTGGTGGTCAGAATGCCGCTCTTGTATTCCGCAAAACAGACTAGGATACGGTCAGCTATCAGCAAACAGCTATCAGCAGTCAGCTTTCAGTTCGAGCTTCCTTGCTTAACCAATCAACTGCCTACGTAACCTTCTGCCTTTCCCATTCAACCATTTAACTATTTCCCCATTTAACTGCTTCACCGCTTCTTTTTCTTTCCTGTTTTCGACTCCAGACTCGTGACTGTCGACTGCAGACTGGCTTTTCAACTCAACGAACCCCTGCCCCGTGAAGTGACTTTAGTGGTTATACTTCTATGGGGCAACAAACCCTACGAACTGCGAACTACGAGCCACTAACTACCACCTACTAGCCGCGAAGCCATGAGGGATCAGAACTGGGTGATAAACCGTAGGTCATTTCCGAGAAAGGTACGGATGTCTTCAATGCCATAACGTAACATAGCCATGCGCTCAATGCCCAAACCAAAGGCAAAACCGTTGACTTGTTCTTCATCGTAGCCAACTTCAGCAAGAACAATTGGATCAACCATTCCTGCCCCCATGATTTCAAGCCATTCCGAGGAACCAGGAACGCGCATGTGCACCTGCACGGAAGGCTCAGTGAATGGAAAGAAATCTCCCGACAGACGCATTTGGTACCCCTCACCAAAGAACTCATGCACAAACAACTCAATCATGTACTTTAGGTTAGCCAAGGACAAGCCCTTCTCTACCCATAATAGTTCAACTTGGTGGAAAACAGGGGAATGGGTTGCGTCCTGGTTATCACGTCGATAGCAACGCCCTGGGCAAATGATCCGCACCGGTGGATCAGTGTCCTTCATCACCCGTATTTGCACCGGCGAAGTGTGTGGTCGCAATAGATGGGTCTCATCAATGTAAAAGGTATCCCATTCATCGCGCGCAGGATGGTCTGCTGGAATGTTGAGCGCCTCAAAGTTGTAGTATTCATCTTCGATTTCCGGTCCACTAGCAACATTGAACCCCATCCGTAGGAAGATCGACTCAATCTCTTGTTGTACTCTTGTAAGGAGGTGCAGATGCCCAAGACGGTGGTAAACTCCGGGAAGGGTAAGATCCACTCTCTCCTTTTCTATCCTTCTCCTGAGTGAAGCTGCATTTAACTCACCTTTGCGGATGTTTAAGGCACCGCTCGCCCTCTCCTTTAGATCATTTAGGAGCTTGCCTGCTTTGGCACGTTCATTGACATCAAAATCAGGAAGGGTCTTTAATAACTGACTAACACGCCCCTTACGCCCCAGATACTCAATGCGGAAAGCCTCTAGCGCCTTTTCGTTATCGAGTTCTTCCAATCGAAGCCCAAGGTCAGCCTCCAAGGAAGCAATTTTCTCCTTCAATTCTCCAAGTCCGTGCATACGAGGGATTATAGTGTTCCTGCTAGTCCTTGACAAGGCTCTTTCATCGAGCATATCATTGTTCAGTAATGTAAGAAAGGAGAAAAATGATCGACTACAAGAAAAGAATTACGTCCTTGCTCGAGCGAATAGAGGCTGATACTTTCCTGGTTTTCAACCTAGAGGGAACAGACAGCGCAAGCATGTACTACCTAACCGGGTTCACCGGTGAAGGGGCGCTAATAATTTCGGGAAGCGAAACACTCCTCCTAACTGACTCCCGTTACACCGAACAGGTTAAACGAGAGGTCCCAGAAATAGCGTCAAAAAAGATAACAGGGAATTATCTGGACGCAGTAGTAGGTACAATTAATAGTAAGTCTATCCCTAACCTTGTAATCGGCAGTAGTAGAATTAGCCACTACTTTGTTGAGACCCTAAAGAAAAGAGTGGAAACAGTAATCGTGTCAATGAAAGATCCTGTACAGGAACTGCGAAAGGTAAAGGACCCAGAGGAGATCAAACGAATTAGGGCAGCGGTTAATCTCACTCAAGCCTCTCTTAGCGAACTGATAGAAGGGATCAAGATTGGGATGACCGAACGCCAGGTTGCCCTCCGTCTTGAGTTTATCATGCGCGAGAAAGGAGCAGAGAAAGTCGCTTTCGACTTGATTATTGCTGCGGGGGAAAACAGTGCCCTCCCTCATTATCGTCCTAAAGATCGAAAACTAGGACAAGGAGACCTTCTTCTGTGCGATATTGGAGCACAAGTCGATGGATATTGTTCCGACATGACACGTGTCTTTTCAATCGGTGAGCCACCGACACAAGCAAAGGAAATCTACAACATCGTTCTACAGGCAAATCGGGCAGGGCGTGACCAGGTCAAAGCCGGAGCAACAGGGATCGCAGTTGACGGTGCAGCTAGAAGAGTAATTACTGATGCTGGCCACGCTGATCACTTTGGCCATGGACTAGGCCATGGCGTTGGAATAGAGGTACATGAAAGCCCCCGTCTTTCCCCGCTAAGCAAAGACATACTGGAAGCCGGGATGGCAGCTACAATTGAGCCGGGTATCTATCTACCAGGATTTGGAGGGGTAAGAATAGAAGATCTGGTAATCGTAACAGAAGAAGGATGTGATGTCTTAACGAGTTTCCCCAGCGATTGCCTAGCGCAGATCGGATAACTCGACAGGGCAAACAAAACGCAAGAGACCATTGCGAAACTAGCAAAATAAAATGGTTCTTCACACTCCAGGCAAGGTCTTTCTCTCGCCCGTTCGTTTCACTCACTCAAGACACCAAGATCGCCAAGGGTTATTGGTTTTTACTCTCTGCGTTCTTTGCGCCTTTGCGAGAGGCAAAGTTTTTGAGTCTTTCTCTAGGTCACCTTACCTTAACTGCGAGGAGCCAATAAAATGTTACCTCTAAGAATCAAGCAAGGCTGTGTGTCCTATTAGGCTATCCGATGCCTGTCTGGCAATGGAGCAAACAATCTGTATGTACTCCCCCATCCGGTCTAGAGTTAGACGGCTAGTCGGTGCAGTAATACTAATAGCGGCTAGAATTTTCTTCTCATTGGCATAAATCGGGGCAGCAATGCACCTTCCACCACGCTCTGCTTCCTCATCATCAATGGCATAGCCCTGTATCCGGATCAATTGGACTTCTTTGCGTAAACGCGTTGCATTGGTAATCGTCTTCTCTGTGTGCTGTGGTAGTCCACATTCGTAGAGTAACGCTTCAATTTCTTTGTCTGTCAGCACGCTCAGCAGCATCTTTCCCACGCCAGTACAATGCAGATCAAGGGCAGAGCCAATGGGAGGAACTCCCCTGATGATACTCTCACTCAATACCTGATCGATATAATACGCATGGTTTCCGTTGCGCATGGCCAGGGAAGCTGTTTCACCGGTCTCGCGTGCCAGCTGTTCAAGAAAGGGATGAATAACAAGCGGAAGGTTCAACTGACGCTCCGCTGCTTTACCCAAATGAATAAGTGCCCAACCTAGACGATACCGACGCGTCTGTGGATCCTGTTGAACAATTCCATGGTTCCGCAATGTCCCCAAGAGTCGCACAAGGGTGCTCTTAGGGATACTAGCTTGGCGAGCCAGACTTCCCAGGTCAACATCCGTTGTTGCCTGCGCCAGAAGCTCCAGGACCTTAACTGCCTTGACCAGGGAACGCACAACAGACGTATTTGTCTTGTAACCCTTCTTATCCATCATTTGATGATACAACAAATGTACCAACTAAGGAAGCCTGTTTCCCATCGCTTTCTCATGCTCGGTCGGTTACCAACGCCAAAAGTGCCATACGCACAGGGATACCATTAGCTGCCTGGCGAAAGTACGCTGCTCCTGGATAGCTGTCAACCTCAGTAGCAATCTCGTTTACTCGCGGGAGCGGGTGCATTACGGTCATGCCTTGCTTTGCCCTGGCAAGCATCGCCTTGGTGAGGATATAGGCGTTCTTCAACCGGTCGTACTCCGATGGATCATCGAATCGCTCCCGCTGAATACGGGTCATATATAGGACATCGCTTGCGGCAACTGCCTCGGCAAGGCTTTCGGTCTCAGCAACAGATACGTCTTTTGCCCTGAGCTTCTCCACGATCTCCGACGGCATGCACAGCGTCGCCGGCGAGGCAAACACGAAGTGCACGTTGTAAGAGGCGAGGAGATCGGCAAGAGAGTGGACCGTCCGTCCATGCTTGAGGTCACCAGCCAGGGTGACGGTCAATCCTTCGACCTTCCCTTGTTCCTTCTCTATGGTGTAGAAGTCGAGCAAGGATTGGGTTGGGTGCTGTCCGGCGCCGTCGCCGGCATTGAGGACTGGCTTGCTGGTTGCTGCCGCTGCTTCGGCAGCCGCTCCAATCCGCGGGTGTCGCAGTACGATAACGTCAGCGTACCCCTCTACCGTCTTTATCGTATCGTAGAGAGATTCTCCCTTTGCCGCCGAGGAACTCTTGGCCTCAGCAACGCTGATCACTTCTCCACCCAACCGCAGCATTGCTGCTTCGAAGGAAAGGCGCGTGCGTGTGCTGGGTTCAAAGAATAACGTCGACAAGATCTTTCCGCGCATTGTCTCCAATGCCTTCCCGCCATCGAGCTCGTGTTCGAACCCACGTGCAGTTTCCATAATAAGGTGGATTTCTTCCTTACTGAATTGATCCGCGCGTAGCACATCTTTTTGCGCAAGCTTCGACATTATCATCCTCCTTGTAGATTGTTTGCGCCGCTTCACTGTCCGGTCACAATACGAGATAGCTCCTTGTATTTCGCCTTATTTTACCTCATCTTTCACGATATGAGTCCCCGTTTCACCGGCCAGGGCAGCAACGGCTCTGTCTAAAGAGGTAATTACCGCTCTTTTGCCACCCCACTCAAGAAATCGAATACATGCCCTAACTTTGGGACCCATGCTTCCTGCCAAGAAATGTCCTTGATCTGAGTATCTCTTTGCCTCAGTCAGCGTCATCTTGAAAATGGGTTTCTCGTCAGGTTGCCCGTAATCAAGCTTCACCACTTCAACATCTGTAAGAACCAAGAACTCATCCGCATTGATCACCTCGGCGAACCTCTCTCCGGCCAAGTCCTTGTCGATCACTGCTTCCATGCCCACATAGCGACCCTGTGCATCACGTACTACAGGTATCCCACCACCACCGGAGGCGATAACGATAATACCAGCATCTACCATTCGTTTAATTGCCTCGGCTTCGACGTTGGCAATGGGATCAGGAGAGGGAACGGTGCGCCGCCAGGTCTTCTCTCCATTTGGTTTGACCTTCTTGACGATGTACTCGGGATGCTCACGTTTGAGCTGCTCGGCCTCCTCCTCGGTAAAGAAGTTGCCCACAGGCTTTGATGCCGTGTCTCCGAAGAACTCCGGATCGTCTTTATTCACGAGAACCTGGTTTACCACCGCACATACAGGCATTATCGTCCCCATGTCAGTCAAGTAGTTCATCAGTGTCTGTTGTAGCATGTATCCTATTTGCCCTTGGGTCATCGCTCCCACGACATCCATCGCCTGGGCAGGTATTCTCTCTTTACCCATCTCTTGCTGTACGAGAAGATTCCCTGCCTGTGGGCCGTTCCCATGAGTAATGGCCAAGCGGTCATCTGGCCTCATCTTCTTGAAAATCTCAGCGATCAACTTTGTGGTCACTTTGCAGTTTGCGAACTGCTCAGCGGTGCTCCCTTCTTCATGTGCCTGCTTTATTGCATTTCCACCCAGCGCGATTAGTAACCGCATACCCTCTCCTTTTGCAACTAAAAAGTGTCTAGTACTTGTCCTGTTCTTGCTTCTTCTTCGCGAAGAAACCTCCTGTGCCGTCCTTTGTATCTGTGCGCAAGAATTTCCCATGCCCAGGAGAGGTGTGTAGAGTTCCTTTCTCCAAGATTACCTCTCCACGCTGCATAGACAAGATCGGCCTACCCAGGCATGTTCGTCCTTCATACAGCGTGTAGCTAGCGTGGGAATGCTGCGTTTTCTGCTCAATCCTATGAGTGAGAGCTGGATCCACAATAACAATATCGGCATCGCTTCCCACCTGCAACGTCCCCTTCTGTGGGTAGAGCCCAAAGATCCTCGCCGGATTCTCACAAATTACTTGCACCAGTCGTGGAAGTGATAACTTTCCACCGTTGATTCCGGCATCGTAGACTACAGGGAACATCGTCTCGGTCGAAGGAGAACCGTAAGCCGCCGCAAAGAAATCATCCTCCTTAGTTTTCTGTTTGGGAGCATGGTCGCTAGCAATTGTGTCGATCACCCCTCCGGCCAATGCCTTCCACAACGCTTGGTTGTCTTGCTTCCCCCGCAAGGGAGGTCCGATTTTGGCAAGCGCTCCCTGCCCAAAGATCTCCTCACTGGTCAGAGTAAGATACTGAGGACAGGTCTCAGCGAATACCCGATATCCCTTTTCTCTCGCTCGAGCCACCACCTCAACATCCTCACTAGCAGTGAGATGAACGATGTACAAAGGACAGCCAGCCACCTGCGCCATTGCAATCGCCCGGTTCACCGCCTCCGCCTCCAGCACCGCCGGACGCGTAGCGACGAACACTTCTTTCGGATCTCGCCCTACTTGTAGGTACTTATCCTGGAGATAATCCGTGGCAAGCCCATTCTCCGCGTGAACCATCCCCATTCCACCAGCCTGGCTGATGATATCAAACGTGCGCATCAGTTGATAATCATCGGTCATCCACTTGAGTTTAGCATAGGTCATGAACATCTTGAATGAGGTCACACCAGCGGCCACAGCCATTGGGATCTCTTCTGCTTGATGTTCCGGATCGAACAGTCCACCATGCAAAGCGAAATCGAGGACAGATCCACTTTCTCCATCCTGGCGGAACTGGTTAATCGCCTCCATCAGTCCCATCCCTGGCTTGGCGTACGCATAGTGAATTACGGTGGTGATACCCCCATGTGCTGCTGCCTCTGAAGTTCCCTGAAGGTCATCCAGATAGACAGGGTGTGTATGCACATCGATGATTCCTGGGAGAATGTACTTCCCATGTGCATCGATCGTGCGTTCGGCCGCCTCGGCAAGGTCAGCGGCAACCGTGACAATCTTACCGTTCGCTATCGCCATGTCCGCACGGCGGATAACCCCTTGATCAACGACTAATCCACCTTTGACTAGATAATCCAATTGCGACATAGTCACTTCCTCCTTGGCTATAATCTCCACCCGTACATTACAAAATCTTGCTCAGGAACTCTCGTGTTCTTGCGTGAGTAGGGTTGTCGAAAATCTGATCAGGCGGACCCTCTTCCAGAATGATCCCGTGATCCAACATCATGATCCGTGTGGTTGCCTTACGGGCAAACCCCATTTCGTGAGTGACCACAATCATAGTCATGCCCTTGCCAGCCAGATCCAGCATCACATCCAGTACCTCCCCGATGAGTTCAGGATCAAGCGCAGAAGTCGGCTCATCAAACATCATCAACTTCGGATCCATGGCCAGGGCACGAGCGATGGCCACACGTTGCTGTTGCCCCCCAGAGAGCTGCGCAGGCTTGCTTTGGGCCTTTTCTTCCAGTCCAACACGTCTGAGCATCTTCATTGCCCTCTCTTCGGCTTTGTTCTTATTGAGCTTGCGCACCTTCATAAGAGCGAGTGTACAGTTCTGCAGAGCGGTCATATGGGGAAAAAGGTTGAAATGCTGAAAGACCATCCCAATCTCGCTTCGCATCTCATTTAGGTTTGCCTTAGGGGCTGTGATCTCTTCACCGTCAACAAAGATGTGACCCTGGGTAGGCTGTTCTAATCGGTTGATGCATCGCAGCAAGGTGCTCTTACCGCCTCCTGATGGACCAATCAGGCAGACAACTTCACTCTCATGAATCTGCATGTCGATACCTTTTAGGACTTCTAATTTACCAAAGTGCTTGTGCAAATCCTGAACGTCAACAAGAATCTGAGTCATAGTTCTTACCTCCCTACAACGTTTGGTTCCCTAGATATGCAACGGGACAGATAACCACACCTGCCACAAATTCGTGCTATCCCGTGTCGCAAAACTTCCCACCTCAAAAGCCTTGAAATTTTCCCGTGACCTATCTGTTCACGCAAGTGCACCTTCTCACCCAAATTTTCTCTCCAAGTATCCCGTCAGTCGAACTAGCGGCCACAGAAGCAACAAGAAGATCAGGGCAGCTTCCACAAGAGGAGTGGGATTCGCGAACAATCCATGAGCCTGCTGTGCCTGCTTCAGAAGTTCAGGAAGCGCAATCACGGAGGCTAACACCGTGGTCTTAATCAGTTCCAGGCTATTACTGGTAGCGGGAGGCAGAACGACTCGAACAGCTTGTGGGAGGATTACATGGCGCATCGTTTGCGTGAAAGAAAGGCCCAAGGCTTTCGCGGCTTCTGTCTGACCCTTACTGATCGATTCGATACCTGCTCGGAAGATCTCTTCAAAGTATGCTGCACCGTTGATTGTCAGTGTCAGGACAGCGGCCCCAAACGCGGGCAAGCAAACACCAAGGTACGGTAGAGCAAAGTAGACAAGCATGAACAAGACGATTGTAGGCAAGGCCCGAAATAGGTCCACGTAGATAATTATCAGGGCGTCGAACACCTTGTTGTGGAGGTTGCGCAGCGAAGCCAAGAGCAGTCCCAAAACAATGGCGAGCACTAGCGAGACCGCGGACAGCTGGAGAGTAACCTTAAGCCCCATCCAGAGGAGGATCCGCGCCCTATACATAACCTCAACGTTGAAAAAGTTCTGAATTAGGGCTTCCAATTATCCTCACCTCCTTTTGGAGATCGTCTGTACGACTGACTATTCGGCCAAACACCGCACGTACTCACTGAGCCAGCCGCCTTTCTAAGTACATGGAGATCCGAACTAGAGGGAGAAAGACAAGCGTAAACAGGAGGGCAGCGGAGATCAACGGGGTAGGATTTGCCAAGAACGCTTGAGCTGCCCGCGCTTCCTTCAACAGATCTGCAACCCCAATCACTGAAGCCAGGCTTACGTCTTTGGTGATAGCAATCATCCGACTGGTAAGTGGGGGAATAGCTACACGGAATCCCTGAGGAAGAACTACATAGCGCATCATCTGCAAATAGGATAGACCGAGGGAACGGCCTGCTTCCACCTGTCCCAGATCAATGGACTCTATCCCCGCACGGAAGATCTCCTCAGCGAAGGCAGACATCACCGCCACGAAGGTTAGCACTGCTGACCAAAACCGAGGGAGATAAATCCCAAGGTAAGGTAAGGCATAGTAGATCACGACCAATGTAATCAACGGAGGAATCGACCGAAGGACATCCACATAAAGCGCGATTGGGAGATTCAACAACCGGGTCGGCCAGGCGTTAGTTGGACGTTTCACTGTCACTCGGATCACCGCCAAGATCAGCCCCCATACAAAACCTATCGACACGCTTAGGAAAGCTATCTGAACGGTGATCCAAAGACCGTGTGCAAGCTGGGGTAAAGTGTCAAGGAATACACGACCATTAAAAAAATAATGGATGAGATTATGGATTTCCATCAACTAATCCCCCCCCGAGGCATGCCACTTCTTCTCAACATAGCCCCTCGGGGTCTTACGCCGAGGGGCCACCTTCTCCTTCTTTAGTTACGGTAATTCGTGATACGTAAGTTCAAAACCCGGAAGGCCGAACACACCGTATCCGATGTACACCAGAGTCGCGGCACTGCCAAGCTCAGCCGGACGGCCGAACCACTTCTCGTGCACCTCGGCCAGGGTACCATTGAGCTTCAAGTTCTCCAAGGCCTGTTCCAGCTCGTTCCGGAACGGGTCAGCTTTCCGGCAGGGTAGCCCGTACTGCTGGCCAGTCGGAACAGCGATCGCGCCAAAGAGCTCCGGTTTGTCTTTAACGTAGTAGGCAACAGCCTCGAGGTCACCGATCCCAGCGTCAATCCGGCCAACCTGCACGGCCATCATGGCATCGGGCATTCGGTCGTACTGATCGATCTTAAAGCCATACCTCTCCTGATTTTCCATCAGCCAGGTATGACCACTCGATCCGGTGTTAACACCGATCACCTTACCCTCAAGATCATCGAGCGTCTTAATCTTGTCCCTATCCTTAGCGTTAATCGCGATCAGTTCTGCAGTATCCATGTAAGGCTCAGTGAAGTCCATCTCCTTAGCCCTTGCTTCGGTGATGTTTGTGGGGGCAACGATGAACTCCACCTTACTTGCAAACAGAGCAGCAAAGATACCTGACCAATTGACGTCTACGATCTCAGCGCCAGGCCGACCAAGTTCTTCAGCCAAAGCATTGGCAAGATCGACAGCAAATCCAGCGGCTTCTCCCGTTTCAGTAAGAAATCCAAACGGAACAAACCCCATGTCCACCGCTGCTCGCAGCGGCTGATCCGACGGATGGTCATCCGCGAACGCCGGCAGTGCAAGCAACGAAGCAACAGCTACCATCATCATAACCACTATAACTCGTTTCATTATTTTCCCTCCTTTTGGGATACTACTAATTGACATCTACTCTACTGACTGATTCTGAGATTCTCTTGTTATCACCTCCTCATTCTCCAAGTAACCAAACTATGATTCAGTACCACTACTATCATTTAACAGATATGCAAAGCCAGTCTTGCTCCCTTGACTACACATCAGAGAAAGCGATCCTGTCTAATGTTGTATTGCGGCAACAATTGCCGGATAACATGTCAACGCCTCTGCCATGAGATTGATACTGACACGATCGTTATACGTATGTGCGTATGTCTCTTCACACGGTGAAAAACCGATTACTGGAATACCCAATTCGGCGAACGCGCCTGCATCGGTGACAAAGTCCCAAAATCCAATTTGTAGCTCCCGTCCGAGGACCCGCTCCACTGCTTGCTTCGTGGTTTGAAGCACAGGGGTGGCAGGCTCGAGGAAGTAAGGTTTACGCGTCTTTTTCATACTCAACTCCATACCCGTATAGCTCCTCAAATGTTCGGTAACGGCCTCCAACTTCATACTGGTACTCATGATCTCTCGCAGTTTCGTCATTACTGAGCCATCGGTTTCTCCCGGAACCTTCCTCCAGTCGAGGTAAACAATGGCTTCACCGGGAGTAACGTTACTGCTTTCTTGATCAGTGAAGTACAACGTTGGAGCAACGGTTGCCGTAAGTCGCGCAGCAGTACTCATAGAGAGCTGTCTCAGCCTGAGTAGAAACTCTGCCATTTCATAATGTGGGTTTCGCCCTCGCCCAGGAACACTTGCATGAACAGGCGTACCGATCGCTTTTACTGCGATCTCCACCCGGCCGCGGTGTCCGATTCGCAACTGATTGCTGGTTGCCTCACCGATGATTACCACATCTGGTGTGATTGCTTTTACGAGAAATTCACTCCCTGCTCCCCCTTTTTCCTCGAGGACAACCTGTGCCACATAAATGTCTCCGCTAGGTGGTGCTGTCAGGGCGGCAGGAAGGTAGACTTGCGTTGCAATCGCACCCTTAGTATCACTTGCCCCCCGCCCATAGACGTAACCATCAACGACCTTTCCCGAGTAGGGAGCGATATCCCATAGCTCGAGATCCCCCACATCTACTGCGTCCATGTGCGCTGTAAACATGATGGAAGGCCCATTGCCCTTGCCTTTGATCCGCCCAATGACATTGCCAATCTTGTCAGTCCACACCTCATCGTAGTCCAATCGGTGCATTTCCTCCTTTATGAGGAGGGCAATCTCAGCTTCTCTTCCTGATAAGCTAGGTGTTTGGATGAGGCGCTGGCAGAAGTGTACCATCTCATTGATTACCTGCTTCTTCATCGGCTATTCCTCCCTTCGGATAAACCCCAGTCTTGATAAAAATCACGTAGATAGCCGACAAGCTCTGTGGGAAAGTTGTCTCCCTTCGTAATCCTCATTTGGCTAGTAATAGCAGCACAGAACTCCCTTTCCAGGGCCTGTTCGTCAACGGTGAGCACCTTACGCTCGCGCATCACCACCCGCCCACCTACGATCACTGTGTCGACATCGCTTGCCAATCCACTATATAGCAAGAGGTCACGCAAATCTACTTCTGAAGCATAGAAAGGTTTGGCTACTCGCTCCAGGTCCACCAGGATCATGTCCGCGCAATAACCTGGTTCAAGGCGACCGCAACACCCTTCCAGCCCGATGACCCAAGCTGCCTGCTCAGTCGCCATGCTCAAGACATCCCAGGAATGGAGAGACTCCCTGGTAAAGGCGGGCGATTGACCCCGGTGCAGTAATGCAATGAGGCGCATCTCTTGAAAGGCATCCTCATTCTCTGAAAAGGGTTTGTCATCGAGACCCATCGCCACCCGCACTCCCCGCCGTAGATAGGCACCTACAGGGGCAATCCCGTTTCTCATGTTGAGATTGCATCCTAGATGATGGGTAACCGAGACCTTCCTCTCCGCCAACCTATCGATGTCCACATCATCCAGCCACACCGCATGACCTAGAGTCAGCCGCGGGCTCAAGAGACGGAGTGATTCCAAGTGCTCAATCAGGCTTTCCCGAAAGACCCGTTCTGCATACGCCTTTTGATACACAGTCTGCAGAGCGTGAAGATGGATACGGGTATCATGTTCCTCAGCAAGGCGCGCAACAGTCTCCAACAAAGAGTCACTACACCATTGCGGTCCAGCCGGACCAAGAAGCACGGGGCTGCATGCGGTGTTATAGGCGGCAAAGAAATCGGAGAAGAGTTCAGCAAACTCTCGCCTGATCGCCCGTTGTTCATCATGGGAGACCTTCTTAACCGAGTTACGTAAGTGGCAAGGGAGATATGACAGAAACGCATCGTCGTCGTAAGAAATGAGATTCTGGTCCTTAATCGAAACGGAAAACGCTACCCGTATCCCCGTGCTCTTGAGCGCAGAAACTCCCTGATCTATATCGCTCTTTAACTCCTCTAGGGGTATGCGGGGGATTGGAAGATAATGCATGGCTGTGAATCCGGAATGAATATGTCTGACGCCAGAGTACAGCGCATTTAGATACGAACCGGGGTTAGGGAGGTAAGCAGTTTGGGGAAGCCAAAGTTCCAAGTAATCGTACCCAAGCCCAGCACGAAGAGGAGAGAGCCCTCGTGCGTGGGAATGCGCATCGACAAAACCCGGCATGAGGAGCTGAGTCCCATCTCCAATAACCTCCTCGCGAGGATAGCGAGCATGCAAGTCAGACCAAGGAGCCACCTCAGAGATCCGCTCTCCTTGTATCCTAACAGCCGCATTGGAGAGAATCTCGGCATTGGAATCACCAGGAGCGGTAAGAACAATCTTCCCTCTTACAATCATCTCAACCCTTCCTTTCCACCTTGTAATAGGCCTATTTGCCCTTCCCATCAAGGAGGTCCCGTGGATGCAGGGTTCCGCTTCGTGTACAAACAAACTCTCCTTGTCTCGGCAGTGCGTGCAGTTCATCCTCTTCCAGGAGAACTCTTCCCCGCTGCATAGAAAGGACCGGCTTTCCTATCACCTCAAACCCTTCATAAAGTGTGTAGGATGCACGCGAATGTTGGGTCTCTTGGGCGATCTGATGGCGCTCTCCAGGATCAAAGATAATCAGGTCGGCATCGCTTCCGATCAAGAAAGCACCTTTCTTTGGATAGAGCCCAAAGATCCTCGCTGGATTCTCACACATCACCTGTACCAATCGTGGCAACGTGAGGTGTCCCTGATTGATTCCTGTCTCATACATCACTGACAGCATTGTCTCGACTTGTGGTGAGCCATACGCTGCCGCAAGGAAATCATCATTGCGTCCCTTCTCTTTCGGAGCGTGGTCGCTCCCTATCGTATCGATCAAACCCCTACTCAATCCCCGCCACAGGGCATGTTGATCCTCGGGATATCTTAATGGGGGACCGATCTTCGCCAGTGGCCCCTGGTGGTTGATCTCTTCATTGGTGAGGGCCAGGTACTGTGGACAGGTTTCCCCAAAGATCCTTTGGCCACGCCGCTTCGCACATGCAACAACCTCGACCGCTTCGTGAGAGGAGACGTGCGGAATATACAGTGGGCAACCCGCAACCTGAGCGATCGCTGCTGCCCTGTTGACAGCTTCAGCCTCGAGAACACCTGGGCGCATCCGCTCGAAGAACTCTGCGGGATCGCGCCCCTCGGCATGGAATTTATCAATCAAATAATCAGTTGCCAATCCACTTTCCGCATGTACCATCCCCATTCCGCCTGCCCGAGCGATGATGTCAAATACTCGCAGAAGTTGATAGTCATCGCAGAGTCTTCCCAACCTCGCATAGGCCATGAACAACTTGAACGAGGTAACCCCCAGATCTATGACGTCGGGGATTTCTTCTGCTTGATGAGCGGGATCGAACAGGCCAGCATGAACACCAAAATCCAGAACGGAATGTGCTGCTGTGTTCTCGACAAAGTCTCTGATAGTAGGGGCCACCTGTTTGCCATGATCTGCATATACATAGTAGATGAGGGTAGTCACTCCGCCATAGGCAGCGGATATGGCCAACGATTCGGCATCATCCACGTATAGGGGATGCGTGTGCGCATCGATAATCCCCGGAAGAACATACTTTCCCTTTGCATCAATCTCCCGGTCGGCAGCCACGGTAATCTCCGTCTCTAAGGCAACAATCTTCCCGTTCTGGATCGCCATATCCTGCCGGCTGATCCGTTGCCCCGTAACTAGCAGCCCTCCGTGAACCACTACTTGATATCGTTTAGCTATCATGTCATACCTCACTCTCCCTTATTTCTTAGAAAACGAAGAAAGGTTGAATGGTACCCCAACTTCTTCTCCCTTATCACGAAGGGATCTAACAACCGCTTCAATGAGAGGGATACCGTTGTCACGATAGTCTTCCATCCGCTCAAACTCCTTCTCGCCATGGATGAAGATCCGATCATGCCCTAAAGCCTTCGGAGCTGCTTTGAGTTGCTCAATCAGCATATCCATATTGGTCTTGAATTGCGCGACGGGCTGAAACACATTCACATCAATCGCCATAAAGAAGTGGCCAATATCGACCGGAGGACCTTCCACGCTTCCAGGGCTTCCGATATTCGTTCCATAAGCAGCTCCGGCGAGAACCCCACTCAAGATATCCACAAGTAGTGCCAGCCCGTATCCTTTGTAACCGCGCATCACATCCGTTCCACCCAGAGGGAACAAGCACCCTCCATCATGGATCACATGCGGATCACGAGTTGGAGCCCCTGCACTATCCATCCCCCATCCCAGCGGAACCGCCTCTTCTTTCTCTTGGTAGAACGTGATCTTACCCATTGGCACAACACTTGTTGCCATATCCAAAACGTATGGCTTCTCTTCTCCCGCTGGCACAGCTACCGCAATCGGATTTGTACCTAGAATGCGTCCGTTACCATATGTTGGCGCGATCAGGGGTTGAGAGTTAGTAAGGCTGATCCCAATCATGTCGTGTTCTAGTGCCATCATGGCGTAATAACCCGCTATGCCGAAATGATTGCTGTTGCGAACAGTAGCTATTGACACACCAGTGTCTGCGGCCTTCTTGATACACGCCTTCATTGCCCAGAAACCAGCTACCTGTCCTAAGCCATTTTGGGCATCGAATACTGTTACTATCTGAGTTTCCCTGATCAGACGAAGCTGCGTCTGCGGCTTGATCAGCCCAGCTCGAAGACGATCCCCATAGTATGTATGCAATCGGCCAATACCATGGGAATGCACTCCACGCAGGTCTGCGGTAATCAGTGCATCTCCCACAATGGACGCATCTTCTCGCGGAACATTAAAGTGAGTAAGAAAACGACCAATGTATTCCTTCAGGTCCTCTGATCGGAAGCGATACTCATTTACCATCGCAACCTCCTTTCCTGTCCGAAAGGCATCTCCAGTACCTTTTTCTCTCCGGAGGGCTTTCCGGGATCACGTGATGCGTGGTAGTACATCACCGCCTTTGCGAATGACTCCAACAGTTGCTGTTGCTCCTTTCACGGCACGGGCTACTGTCAGAGCAGTTGATACACTTGGAAGGAGACGAAACCCGAGATCCCGAGCATCTCTCTCCGTCAAGCCCGGAGAAACACAGAAAACCTCTGCGATTTCCTTTGCTAGCGCGTGTTGAAGCAAGGCGCCAGCGCAAACTCCATCAATTTCTTTCGCTTGCGCGAGATGAACTAGCTGGTCTCTGTTAATGTTCCCATACTTAGCCAATTCTGAATGAGCAGAGGAGATACCATCGAGGAAACGGGCAACAAGGATGACGATTCCGCCACGCTTCACCGCCAAACACCCCACAGTGAGCGGTTTCAGTCCTTGCCAGTAGTCAAGATCAGCTGGCTCTGCCTCCACAAGAACAATATCCGCACGGGATGGAATCGCGCGCAGGAAGATATCTTGCGCGATTGCTACACCTTGACGATGTGCTACTACCGGATCACCCGCAACAATTGCCACTGGCTCGTAGGAACCGTTAAATACTACATTCACGATAAACTGCAATCCCACTTCGCGGGCAAGTCGTTCCATTTCGCATCGAGCAGGGGTTTCAACCTCCCCCATTACCTGCAGGTAGTTGGGCTGCTTAGCGGCAAGCCAGTGCATCGCGGATATGGTCTCTGCGCCACATACTCCCGGAAGGACTATCTTCGCACCACCGGCCCAACCAACCTGCGCATGGGGTACGATGCTTCCACACCCGATCACCATATCTACTTCCAAGACCCTATGGTTAATAACGATCGACATTCCCGACGGAGTATGTCCCCACAGAACCAATTCATGGTCATTCTTATAGTCATGGTTGAAGATTGACACGCGCAACGTCACCTGAGGACCGAATCGTGCCTCGATTTCCTCCAGCGACATCTTGCGATGCGTGCCCAGAGCGATGAGAAGCGAAATGTCCTTATCAGGGATTCCTATCTTGTTAAGCTCGTCTAGCAGTACCGGAATGATGATGGCTTGTGGGGTGGGACGCGTCAGATCATCAACAAGTATGAGAACGCGGCCTCCTCGATGGACCAGATCACAGAGCAGCGGACTTCCACTAGGTTTTATCAACGCTTGTTTCACTGTCCAGGCAGGATCGCTTAGCGAAGAGACCCTACGGGGGCCTACGACATAGATGAGGTTCTTCTCGGCCGTACAGATCTCATCTATTGCTTCCCTCAATGACTGTTGCACAGAGCTCTGTCTCCTCCCTCTTTGAGAACATCCATAATGCCTTCCACCTGTCCCCCTTAGAGAATCCTCCCGAGGAACTCCTTGGTCCGCTCGTATACGGGGTGTTCAAAGACTTGTTCCACTAGTCCTTACCTTTCAGTACTTTTTGACTTGTCGAAATAACAATGTAAATTCCGGATCTCTAAGCGGCAGTCACACACCTGCCTTCATCCTCTTCTCAAAAAAGGTTACTAGTTGCACAAGCGGCAGTAACAAGATAAGGTAAAGAACAAGTGCCCCCACAAGCGGCGTAGCGTTGAGTGTCGTCGATTGTGATTGAAGCGCTTGCCGAAGAAGATCTGGCAGTGCAACTGTTGAGGCGACAGCACTTGCTTTGATTAACTCCAGTGTGTTTGTTGTCAACGGAGGAAGCACTATACGCAATGCTTGCGGCAGTGTTACATGGCGCATTGCCTGTAGATAGGTGAGGCCAAGCGAACGCGCAGCTTCTCCTTGTCCCTTGGAGATTGCTTCAATTCCAGCACGAAATATCTCCGAGTAGTAAGCGCCGCCATTGAGGCTCATCGCCAATGTTGCTGCCCAAAAAGCAGGCAGGCGTATTCCAACGAATGGCAGCGTGTAGTAAATGAGCATTAAAGTAACAATAATTGGCACAGCTCGTACTATGTCGACATATACGACAATAAACGGGTTCAAGAAGCGTTTTCTGGCATGCCGCAGAACAGCTAGAACAAGGCCAGAGCCCATAGCCAGGATAACGCCCAGCCCAATTAGTTGAAGTGTCGTGCGAAAGCCGATAAGTAACAGATGGCGAGACCGGATCAACACGTCTATGTTGAAGAAGTTCTCGACGATGTTATTCATGTTATAATCCTTTCCCCCATTTCTTCTCCAAGAAGAGAGTCAATCGCAAAAGCGGCAGAAAGAGCAACACATAGATAATGGCTGCTTCGATAAGTGGAGTAGGATTAGCAAAGATCCCCTGCGCCCAGCGCGCTTGCTTTAGCAAATCAGGAAGGGCAATTGCTGAGGCCATCGAAATTGCCTTGGCGATTGCCACCCCCCTATTTGCCAAAGTGGGAACAGAGATACGTACCGCTTGAGGGAGTACCACAGCGCGCATGGTCTGTAGGAAGCCAAGCCCCAACGAACGTGCTGCTTCCCACTGCCCCTTGTCAACCGCTTCGATCCCTGCCCGAAATATCTCCTCAGTAAAAGCAGATAGGCAAGCACCAAAAGTGAGCACCGTTGCAGTAAATGTGGATAGGTTGATCCCCGCGAAGGGAAGGGCAAAGTAGACCAGTGAAAGAAGAACAAGATATGGACTAGCGCGTAGAAGATCTACGTAAATGCGGATCAAAAGACCGATTGGTTTCCCAACATATCTAAGGTTCGTAGCCCGAATGACTGCAAGGATCAAACCTAGCACAAAGCCAATCACTATCACCAGGAATGACACTTTGACTGTAACCCACAATCCAGAAGCCAGGAGAGGGAGTGCTTTCTGCATAACCACAGGGTTGAAGAAATACCGCCCTATTGCATGAAAATCCATTGTCGCTCCATGGTTTGTTGATGATAAGGGGGCGGCAGCGCCGCCCCCACTAGAGTCCCTACCTTACTCTGGGAAATACGGAGTGTGAGACAAGTTCGGTTCAAAAGCCCGTAATCCCGGACACCCATAACCTACAAAGACCATGCTGGCATAGTCATCTGGAGCCGGCAGGCCAAAGTATTTTGCCATCAGGCTGCGCAGGGTTCCGTCAAGCTTCATCCCTTCAAGGACGCGTTCAACTTCGTACCGATAGGGGTCATCCTCCCGAAAACCAAATGAATAGCCCGCGTGTCCAAGCCCAAAATTGGTTGCTGGTGAGATAACAAATGCTTTGCTCAGCCCTGGCTTTTCCTGGATAAACGTGCTCATTGTGGCATCCTGTGCGAGAGCAGCGTCGATCTTCTTCGTAATAAGGGCAAGCACAGTATCATCGATCTTGTCGTAGCGTACAACCGAAAATCCGTATGTGGTCCCGTTATCTGTAACCCAACCATCCGCTACAGATCCTGCATTCACCCCAATCGTATATCCTTCCAAAGCGTCTGGTGAGTTTAGCGTTGCCGCATCGGCTTCACGAGCAATCATCATCAACCCGGAATCCATCACCGGCTCAGTATAGTCAAGGAATTCTGCCCGCTCCTCGGTAATATTGAGGGTCCAGAAAATTGCCTCGTACTGTTTCGCAAACAACCCCGCGAAGATTCCGGACCAATTGACGTCAACAACTTCCATGCTTGGCCTACCAAGCCTACGGGCAATCTCATTAGAGACGTCAACTCCAAACCCTACTGCGTTACCTGCTTCATCGTAGTAATGAAAGGGTCGGTAGCCCATATCAAATCCAAGCTTGAGCGGCTGATCCGACGGATGATCATCCGCGAATGCCGGCAGTGCAAGCAACAAAGCAACAGCTACCATCATCATAACTGCTATAACTCGTTTCATTATTCTTCCTCCTTTATTTCTTTGCGGAATTCTCTTACGTCTCCTACCTTATGGTTATCCACTTTCTCGCCTGATGACCACCCCCTTGGCGCTTGGCCTTAGATTGTCTAGTGGAAAGAGTTGCGTATTACTGAATTACTATACCCAAAAGCAGCCATCATGCAAATCATAATTCCACATTATGGAACAAGTGATTGAGTTCTGCTGTTAGTGTCTTGTCCACTTACCTTTCC
>Ga0315547_1001048_pt1 | contig 23351 bp, 28 predicted proteins | sample SalMarSW160240MG_2_FD_202542 | JGI IMG/M metagenome (GOLD analysis project Ga0315547, IMG submission 202542) | Salt marsh sediment microbial communities from the Plum Island Ecosystem LTER, Massachusetts, United States - Salt Marsh Sediment SW1601-240 ...
TCTTAACCTAAAAAGTCATCTATTGACTGGGTTTACCGTAACGGACAATTCACCTGTGGCAGGTAGTATTGCTTGGGCCAGTTGCCACATAGTATATCAAGGGACTGATGTTACTATAACTGATGGCGATAGTGATCTGAAGTATATTTGGTGGGACTATGATGCTTCGCCGAACACAGTCTTTCAGGAATCGGCCGATAAGCCTACTTTAACTGATGATGATGTTCTTGTCTTTATTAACGAAGATGGGACTCATCACACAGTAATGTCAAAGATGCCTCCTGGGGCGTTTTTGTTAGGTACATCTATTTCTGCTCTTGAGCTTGGAACTAATGCTGTAACTACGATTAAAATAGCGGACGCTGCCGTTGAGGCCGCTAAGTTAGGCGCTTTAGCTGTAGAGACGGCTAAGATAAATGATTTGGCTGTTACTGAAGGCAAGTTAGGCGCTGGCGCTGTTACAAACGCGAAGATAGGGGATGGCGTTATTGCTACCAGTAAGCTTAACTTACTGGCACATATGTTGTATTAGAGGAGTTTAGTTTGAACGAGCTGGAAGATGCGATTGAGAGGGTTCTGAGCAAGAAGTTTGGCAAATACTTGAAGGACATAGAATATAGACTCAAGTCCTTGAGGGGCGATGTGGTGCCTGCTTCTAAGTTGAATCTGAAGCATCACTTGCTAGATGGCTATGTGATTACAAACAACGACCCTCAGATAGGATACATATCATGGTCCGACCTCCATATTGTTTATGAGGGGACTACATATGATATAGACGATGGAAATACCAATCTGCGATATATTTGGTGGGACCTTTCTTCTCCAACGGTGCTTCAATGCACTAACACTGTTCCTACGCCCTACTCGCTAGTTATCTTTGAAGATTGCGAAGATGCTTGGAATGAGCTTGTAGACCCTGATGTTACCTCTGAAATAGATGTTGATGATAAGAAAGCAGGAGCGGCGTCACTTAAACTGACGGTTGGTGCAGACGCAGCTGCAGGTGACATCTTAGCTACTGAGGCTAAAGCTTCGTTTAACATAACGGGTTACGAGAAGGTATTTCTTTGGATTAAAACCAGTGTGGCGGTAAGCGCAGGCGATTTGCAATTGCTTTTAGATGATACACCTGAATGCGCGTCTCCTATTAAAAGTTTGGACATACCAGCTTTGGAGGCTGACACTTGGACTAAAGTTGGGATAGACTTAGGGGATGCTTCTGGACTTACTGCTGTAGTAAGCGTTGGTCTGAAGATGGTGGTTGACAAGGGCGCGTTTACTGTTCACTTGGACGAGGTTTATGCTTTTGGCCCTGGCACTTTAACTGAGGATGATTGTGTGCTTTTTATCAATATGGATGGGATATGTTTCACCTTGCCAAACACGTACGTGATAGACGGATCTCTCATAATACCAGAGTCTATATACACCAACGCACTGAGAACTCATTGCGTAACCTCGGAGAAAATATTAGCAAACTCTATATTGTCTATGCACATAGGCGTAGATGAGCTTTCAGCGATAACTGCTAACTTAGGCACTGTTACAGCGGGATTGATTAAATCCTTTGATGAAAAGATGCAGTTGGATTTGAACAACAACATCTTAACCTTGCAAGATGCAAATGACTACTTTAGAGTGAAGCTGGGATTGATGGGTGGAGACTACGGGATAAAAATCAAGGACGCTTCAGATGATTTGATGTTGTCTTCCGGAGAAACAATGGCTCTTTCTGCCAAGTATGTAGATAAGCTAAGGGATTATTTGCAAGGAAGTGGGTATATTACACCGACAGATAAAGGAGCATCGTCTGCTCAAGCCAAGGAAGATGAAGTAAGAAGTAACAGTGGCACTGCGTATAGTTCTAGTGCTGGCGGTTGGGTCGAAAAAGGAAGCACTGGTAACATCAGTTGCAAAGCGGGAAGCGACGTCAAGGTTGAAGTAAGCTTAAAGGCGCAGTGGTCTGGCATTCAGCAACAGTATGCGGCTGTAAAGGTTGCTCTGTGTGATTCAGCTGGTAACATTAAAGAGAGCTATTGGTGGCAGCGGTCCCTCACTACGTACAAAACTTTTGAAAGGACGTTTGATCTATCGACTTACTTCAGTGAGGGAGAAAACTACAAGATTAGGCGATGGCTGAGGGGTGGAATTGACTTGGAAAGTAGCTCTTTCCTTGCCTATACTAACGTTCTCAAGGTTACTGAGCTGGGCGAGGGTTATAACGCTCCTAAAGAGAATACGGTAGATGAGCCTTCAGGAACTCCTGCTACTTTTTGGGAGCCTGATCCTTCAAATGAGGCTGGAGCTTGGGTTTCCTGGGACTTAGGAATGTCGAGGTCGGTGGATGGATGCAAATTTTATTGGGGTGCAGCTGAAGCTTATAGACCTACTGATTATAAGGTTTATACCAGTCCTGATAATTCGGACTGGACAGAAAAGGCACATCAGGAAGGAGACCCTGGCGCAAGTGCATGGAAAGAACACTCTTGGACTAAAGTTGCTGCTCGTTACATTAAATTTGAAGTTCAAACAGATGGCCACGGGGCAAGTGGAACAAAGCTCTATGAAGCTAAGATACGTGTAGTTGATGAGGGATTTTTAGGGCTAAGCGACACGCCGAGTAATTATGCTAACGATGGTGAAAAAATCGTAGCTGTAAATGCAGGGGAAGATGCTTTAGCATTTGTTTCAGACGAACAAGGCGCTTTAATAGAAATGGATACATCTACAGATGTAATTTCTTATTATACTGTAAGTCCTAGTTATATTGTTTTTTGGCAAATAAAGACATACAATCCTGGGAAAAAGATATACTGGAGAGTTAGATTCTTTGCTCAGAGTGGTTATACAGCGTACATAGGCATAAAAATCAATGATTGGGTACAATTAGCAAGCACGGCCGAGACCTCACCGACTGTCATACAGGGAATATATCACTGTGCAAATCTTACTGGACGTAAAACTATTCAACTTGGAATTAAGGTAAGCTCTGGAGGAGCAGCAGCTTATATTCGCGCGTGGAGTGTTTCGTTTATAGGGAAAGAATATTCGGATAATTTATCTTCCGGGTAACTGGAGTAGTTTGATGAATCTCTCAGAAATTGAACAAAGAGTTTTGGATTTTTGCGGTGAGACTAATTATGACCGCTATCTACAAATAGAGGTTGACAGATATATAAATAATGCCTGCAAAGATATAGCATCTATTATTGAGTATCTTGAGGGGCATACTACTGAAGATACAACTTCTGGAATTCGTGGATATTCTAAACCTGCTAATGCAATTAGAATTAAAAGAATTGAATATAACAACGAGCTGTTAGAGAAGGTCTCAAGAGAATATCTTGATGTAAATGTTGATGATTGGGAAATTGCAACTGGAGCGCCTTCAGGCTGGTATCCAGGGGAAGAAGGAGGATATAATCTCTATCCTATCCCTGATGGTGTTTATACTCTCACAATTCATTATTCTGAGGAAGAGACTAAAACTTTATCTGGTGCTGGAGATACTCCTGATTTACCTGATATTATGGGACTTCATTTAGCAATTTGTTGGTACGCAGCAGCTTCACTATTAACCTCTGATGACCAAGATAAAAAGGCATCAACCTATTGGGGTAAGGTAAAGGGTAAGTTAAATCAAGTGATAGGATTAAAAAAAGAGGAAGAATTAGGCAAACAGCCTGATATTAAACTGGAAGAATGGAGCTAAAAACTTTAAGTTTGAGAGACTGGAGCAAGGGAATAAATAAAGCAAAATCTGACTTTGAAATAGAGACAAAAGAGCTTATTGTTGGAGAAAATATCTTTGTTGAAGAGGCGGCAATTATTAAAAGAAAGGGATATACAAAGCTGACTTCTTCTCCCATTGTTTCTGGTAAAGCTGTTCTTTCTATTTATGAATATTATAAAGAGTCAACTGGAGATAGTTTCTTACTTGCGAATTGCGGGGGAAAACTGGCTAAAATAGACACAACAACTGGAGAGGTTACCAACATAAAAACAGGACTCACAGATGGTTATATGGTAGATTATGCTACTATGAATGACTATGTTTATATGGTGAATGGGATAGATGCTGTGATGAGATATGACGGAACTAATCTAACTACTCCTGCAGGCTGCTCTAAGAAGACTAAATTTATTATTAACCACAGAGACCTGATGTTTTACATAGCAACCTCTGGTGCTCCCAACACAGTTTATTTTTCTCAAGCAGGAGACCCCGAAACAATAGATGCTGATGCTTATTTTCAAGTTTCAACTACTGATGGAGATATTTTAACAGGAGTTTTTTCGCTCTTTGACTACTTATTTTTACCTAAAAATTACTCTATTCATAGACTCCAGGGATTGCAAAAGTCAGAGCTTTTACTTTCTAATAGCCTGGTAGATGCTTTCCCTAAAACTGGCTGTGTATCTTATAAATCGATACAACATGTTATTGGTGGAGTAATGTTCTTGGGGGTAGAGAATAAACAGCACAGTATTTATTTTATCACTCCCTCAGGGCTTTTGAAAGTATCTGATAATGTAGACAAGTTTTTAGACAAATTATCTATTGCGAATAGAGACCAAGCAGCAGGATTTTGGGAAGGAAAACATTACAGATTAGCTTATCCTACGGGGGCTAATGCTTACCCCAATGAACAACTTGTATTTCATTTTCCAAGCAAAGCATTTACCTCTTTTACCTACGGGATGACTTGTTTTTGCGTAGGTAGAGGTGGAACAATTTATGCTGGAGGCTCTGACGGAAATATTTATAAAATTGATAACGGGTTATCTGATAATGGTTCTGCCATTCAGATGAATGCACTTACAAAAATCTTTGACTTCGGTAGTTTAATCTCCCTTAAAAAGGGAAGCATTGATGTAGATGCAAATTCTGATGTGAATTTAGCAGCGATTATTAATAGGGGAGAAAGGAACTGGTCTAAATCTTTTAATCTGGTTGGAGGAACGACAAGCTGGGGTGATAACAACTGGGCAATTGATGCTGGGACAGTATCAGTTACAAATGATTCTGCAATAGTTATACTTGCAGGAGCAGCCTGGACTTTAGTTCAAGCAGGAGATAGTTTTAAGCTGGATGGAGATGATACAACTTATACTGTTCTCTCTCTTGATTCTCCTACTCAGATTACTTTAACCTCCAACTATGAAGGAACAACTGCATCGGGGGAAACTTATGTTATCTGGAATGAGGATACTTTGCTTTGGACTGAGGCTTCAGTTCAAAAACAACGTTTCTCTTTTGGTAGGGCTTCCATGGGAAGAAATGTCCAGTTCCAATTACTGGAGAATGCAGATGACAGTGAAGTTAAGATATATGGTGTAGATTCAAGATTTACAGTTTTGACAGGAGAAAAATAAAATGGCCGACGTAAGCAAATCTTTTACATTTACAGGTGGACTCCCAGCAAGACCATCACAGGTAAATCAGAATTATGATGAGATTATTCAGCAAATTAATGATTTGGAAATTGCCAATATAAAAACAGCTCTAATCAATGCTGCCAATGGAATAGTTCAACTTGATGCCTCAGCTAAAGTTCCTGTTGCTTTAATACCTACTATTGTTGAGGCAATGATAGGAGTAGGAGCTGTTACAGAAGGTAAAATAGAAGCAGGAGCAGTTACTCAGGGAAAAATAGGCAATAGTGCAGTAGGCCAAGCACAATTAAAAACTACTACCGGTTCTGTATATGTGTCGATGGGATCGGCGCACAGAACTTTGCCAGGGGGAGGGTGGGCTTTCTATCCTGCCACCAAAGGCAATGCTAATTATATTATACAAATAGCCAAAGGTTCTACCATTAGTAGCTATGCTACTATCATATACATTTCCTGCCCTACTGGCACAGGAAATGCACAAGTTAATTATATTCAAGCATCACCGCCTTATGAAATTGAGCATTTCATCTATCTGCTATTAGAGAAGGGAAACATTATCTCCGGTTGGGAGGCTCCTGATCCACCTTGGTATGGACAGGGGTTTGAAGATAAGGCTACAGAACAGGATTTTCCTCATCCATTCATAGACAAAAAGGACAATCAAAAGGTAATTTTGGTTAATCCAAGTGCAGCTTTTATGAGTGAGCTTAAAAGTAAGAAAAAACAGTTTAGAAAAAGCTATCTTGAGCTTATAAATGAAGGTAATTATATGATTGAAGATAAATTAGAAAAAGCGAGGGGAAAGGTAACAGAAAAACTTATTGGCAAGGGAATAGAATTCAGAAAATTAACAAAAAAGTAGCGGAGGAATAATATGGCTGTAGATTATGTTTCTCAAGTGTTAGGAGGCTATCCCCAACTTCCGATTGAAGATATCATGTCTGCTTATCAGACTCAGCAAAGGAGTCTATTGAGTGAGTATTTACCCCAGCTAAGAACAGGTTGGGCAGAGAGAGGTTTATTAAGAAGTGGCATGACAGCAGCACAAGAACTTGAAGCTACAAGGAAGGCTTCTGAAAATGAAGCTATGTTTAGGGCAGGGCTAGTGGAAAAGCAATGGCAGGGAGATGTCAACAAATGGATGACAGAATTTCAAGGAGAGCTGCAAAAAGAGTTGGCAAAAATGGGATATAGTGCACAAGAGCAGCAATCTATTTGGAGTGGCATGGGTTCATTGTTAGGGGTAGCACTTCCCTGGATTCTTGGAGTGCCATCTATGGGTATAGAAGGATTATTTTAAATAAATTTATGGAGGTAATAACATGGATATAGGAGCTTTGTTAGGTGGTTTAGTACCTGGGGCTGAAAAGTTTTCACAAGCAAGTATGAAGGAATATCAATTCGGGCAATTACCAGAGGAAATTAGAGCAGAGACAAAAGCAAATCCAAGTGATGTAGCTGCTATCAAAAACTTTCTTGCAGCATCTTCATCACTAACTCAAGAAAGAAGAGATAAGGAGATAAAGAAGCTCAGGGATAGGATAAGTTTAGAATCGGTTGATTATTTCAACTTAAAAATGGGTCAGCTTGGACAAGCACCTTCTCTTGGTATGGAAACTTGGGGTGCACCAGAGGCAGCAAAGAATATTGTTCAACAAATGCTAATGGGAACTCAACCCGGATTCCTGCAAGAGCTTGCAATAGGTCAGCTTCCAGTTGGGGAAAGAGCAACAGAGATGGGAAGAAGAACTGGAAGAATTGAGGCACGTTATCCTGGGGCAACAGAAGTTGGACGAGGTATAATACCCACTGGGACTGAAGGAATTTTAACTTCAACAGAAGCTGCAAGACAAAGAGCAAGACAAGCTGGGGAATGGGGAGGAGTTACTGGTTTAACTAAGGGTTGGACAGGAAGAATGATGCCGTTTGCAAAAATGGAAGATATTGACAATGCCTTGTCTAAGGGATTAATAAATGATAGGCAAGCTAGTGCTGCCAGAACATTTGTTGATAGAACTCGTATTCCTGGGTGGGGAGCAAATCTTAGTGACACTCAATTGGATACAATAGGTGTGACAAAACGAAATGGTGTATTGGCAAATAATCTAAGTGATAACCCTGCTATACAGAATGCTCAACTAAATTTGCGAGATATTTACCAAGCTGATGGAAAAACTTTAGCAGATTGGGATACCTTCCCGGTATCTCGTCAGGAACAGATGCGTATGGCTGCTTTTGGGAAAAACGTGCTTACCTCTGCAGATGCAAGAGCAATTGATGCCGGTGAATCTCGTTTTTCTCCTCTATTTACAGCGGTTATAAACAATCCACTTGCCAGTCATGCACCATTTACTCCTGGATATAACTCAGCGATGTTGAATCTTCTCGCAGTTGGTTTTTCTCTTTCAGAGATAGCTATGATTTCCTCGATTGCCAGCGACCCAACAATAGTTGGAGGAATAAACGTGCTTGTTGATATGGCTACGGCACAGAGTCAGGGGTAAGGTCATGCAGTTAGGAGAACTCTTGTCTTATGGTATGAAGCAAAGTGGGCCAGTAAAAGGTAAAGATAAGTCTTTTGCACAAATGCAGGAGTATGTTGAAAAAACTTATCATCTCAAACCTGAGCAAATACAAAAAGGAAGATCAAAAAATTGGTTTGGTAATCTCCCTGGCCCAATTAAACCATTAGCTAATATCCTTATGGCCGGGCCTATGGCGATTGCATCATTGGGCAAACTATTTACTGGAAAGAAGGAGGAGGAAAAACCTGCATCTTATAGACAAAGAGCAACAGAGATAACTCGGGACCTGCAGCTCAGAGGATATGATAATGATGATATTCAAAGAATATTAACTAGATTAGGAAAAGCTTACGATCAGGAGTCTTTTGATGTCACCAACTACCCAAACTTCTAAGGAGGAGTCTTTATTTGAATGGTTTACATCTGAAAAAGAGCCTAAAAAAGTATTGGGAGAAATTCTGCAAACTCCTGAAACATTAGAGAAGCTGCGATTAAAAGCACTTAGCTATTTAAGAAGACCACAATTGGCAGTTAGCGCTGGCATTAGGGCAGGCATCGAAAGACAGCCTGTCCTACCACATATAATCGGGGGACTAAAAGGGGAAGAGGAAACTCAAGGAAGAGATATATTACAAGCAATAGGCGCTCCTCTTGACAACCCTGATTGGATATTAAACCATCCCGTTCAACATTTCCTTGTAGAGTTTGGAGGAGCAGGAATAGAGTTTGTTACGGACCCTCTTGTTTGGATATTCTGGTTTGCTCCTGCAATAAAAGGTCTAAAACCTGTCCAAAAATTTATAGCTAAAAGACAGGTAACCTCTATGGCAAACCAGCTACGAGCTGACTTGTCAGTTAAGGGTATTAGCACGATAGAAAGGACACCAAAGCAAACATTTGGTTTATTTAAAGATACACTTAGCGGTTCAAAATATACTAAATATACAAAAATGCCCTGGTATAAATCCTTTGTAGCAAGTATGGGAAATGCAGAAAAAATAGCTAAAGCAAAAACTCCCCTAAAACTTTCCTATGTCTTCTCTGCTGGCTTACCCAAGGAAATGATAACTAAAGAAGGGATTAAAGTAGCCTCAAAGTTTGCTCCTCTTATCACTAGAGCTGGTGGCATCATCCCTAAACTTGGCACTGGAAAATATATGGAATACTGGAAATCTCTTACTCCAGAGGAACAAAAACTTGAGACTGAAAGAAGGAAACCAAAAGAAACCCTTTTTGCTCCAGAAGAAATAGCTCCTACAAAGCAAATGGATATGTATAAAGTAGAATTGGATAAAATGAAAAGGGCTGGAATGAATACAACTGATACTAAAATTAAAGCAGAGGCTATGAGAATAGCTGGGGAGAAATATACGAAGGAAACTGGTAAACCAGCAGGAGTGCAAACAGAGTGGCAATTAGGAGGACCAGTTTTGAAGGGACAAAAAGAGTTTAAACTTCCAGAGGGAAAGACAGTAGATGAGATTACTCTATCTGATACAGTCTGGGAATTTGCTCATCCTGATGCCAAAAAATATAGATACAAGAAATTAAGTGAACTAACTCAAACTGAGACTAAGGATTTATTGGCACACGCTGAAAGTTGGGAATTGTCGTCATCTCGCGGTATTTCTGCCGCTGGTAGAAGACTTGATGTAGCATTGGCTGGGTTGAAAAAAGAATTTATTCCTAAAGCAAAGATAGTTCCTACTGAAGCAAAAGTTTTCTCTGAGTTCAATTGGACAGAAACACCTCCTCCTTTTGTAGGTGTTGAACGAATCCCAGGACATTTTTGGACAACATTCAGAGGTTGGGCAATAGAAGATAATCAAATGCTCAAAGGGACACAAGTTAGGTATCATATCCACGCTCCAAGAGGAGGAGTTATAGCCACAGCTGCAACTCCTGAAGAGGCTATGCTTAATATTAGCAATAAAACTGGAGGATTAACTCCAGAAGAATTTAATTATCTCTATAAAAGGGCATATCCTGAATTAGCAATGAAGGAAGGTTTCTTTGCTCCAGAAGAGCCTAAGATAGAAGTATCCCCAGTTGATAAGCTAAAGATTGGCCAAAACAAAGCAATTGAAGAGGACATATTAAATACAGGAAGTTATCCCAATGAGATCAAGCAATCTGTTTATATCCATAATCTTGCAAAGGAACATTATGCTAGCCTTGAAGAGCAAGAAAGAGTATTTGAAGATTTATTAAAGAAAAACAATCCTAAAGCATATGAATGTCTTACCACTGGAATTCCTGATTTATCTTTAGAAGAGATGCAAGCAAAAATAACTAGTTTGGATAAGGAGATAAGCAAGATAAAAAAAGGGGCAGATGCAGAAATAAAGGGGATGATAGAGTGGCTTTACTCCCAAGCCACCACGGAAAAACAAGAATCATTGTTAGTCAAAGTAAAAAAACAAGGTGGGATCAAACATACCTCTGCCATAGATGAGTATGGCACTAAGAAGGATGAAGGTTGGAATGCTTTGCCTTTATCCGTTAGAAATAATAAGACTGGCTTATCCTTTGATATATTGGCAGAAGTGGTGTTACATATGGAAAAAGATGAGCTCTATGATAAATTGGTAGAATATCAGGGAATGCCTAAAAAATGGGAACTTGAGGATGAAACTTATGGATTTATGGAGACTCATTTGGAGGAATTTCCTAACTATGCTAAGAAAACTGAACTGGAAGAACAAAAGGAGCAATTACAAAATGCACTAAATCGAGTAGAGGCAAAGGATAAACCCTTTGATTGGGAAGAGGACGCCACAGAACAAGTTGGGAAAGAAGTTAAGATTGAGCCTGAAAGTGAAGAGGAAGTCCCTTTTGAAAAGGAAATTTTGCCTGAAGAGGAAAAAATCATTGAAGAGGAAAAACCATTTATTGATATTAATAATATAAAGGAGGCAGAAGACATGCCCCTTTACTGGAAAGATATACTTGCGAGGGAGAAAGTGAAACCACCCATTGATCTAGATTCACCTACGGGTGGGGAACAGCTAACTTTCAGCAATATTTTGCCCCCTGAAGATGGGGCCTGGGACAAGGTAGATAAAGTTGAACCCTGGCCTGAAACAAATGTTGACGTAGGAGCTTTGGGTTGGTTTAGAAGAAGTGATTTCTTATTTTCTGATTATGAGAGAGCTTCAGGGATTCCTATTGCATCTGAAGGGGCTTATCCAATAGCTGACGCTTCCAAATTAATGAGAAGGGAAGAAATGGTTTATAGTGCTACCGTAGGGCAGGTATTAAAACAATTTAGCAAGGAAAGAAGAATAGCTATTGGTAAAGCAATGGAGGGGAAAAAAGTCAAGCTGAATGAGGATGAAAAACAAGCTGTTGAGAACATGCGCGATTTCTACAAGTTTTTAGGCAAAGAATTTAACATTCCTGAGAAACAAATGCTTGAGGATTATCTTCCCCGAATTATGAAGTTTGCTTTTAGTGGAGATCCTACTGTCTTACCTAAAAACATGCAAGCCTGGTTTAAAAAGCATAGAATAGGAAAGCTTAGATACAAACTTAAAGACCCTTTAGAGATTACTCGCATTTATATTCACTCAGGATTAAGGGATAAGTATCTGTATGAGTCAGGACTTATTCCTAAATTTCTTACTCATATTAAAAACTTACCTTATGGGATTAAGAAAAAGATTGAGTATTGGCTAACTCATAGAATCTTGCGACACCCTACGCCTGTTGATGCTAATGTAGATACTTCCATTAAAAATTTGATGAACCATTTTCCTGAAGCTAATAAGCTCTTTGATAAATGGGGAACAACTCCTGAGAAAGCAACAAGAAATGTTACTACTGCTGTTACTCAATTGATTTATTGTGGAGGAATCGGGTTTAGAGTAGTATCGGCAGGAAAAAATCTTACTCAGGCAATTCACAACCTCGCTATTTGGGGACCGTATACCATAAAAGGGCTAATGGATTGTTCTAAACCAGAAGAGAAAAAGGTTATAGAGTCCCTTAATATCCTTAGGAGGTATGGTGCGGAACTGGAAAGAAGAGGAATTGAGAACCCAGCTTCTATCCCACAAAAAATAGTTGATGCAGGTAACTTTTTATTTAGGTTGGCGGATTCATTGCACAGAAGGGTTTCCATGGCAGCAGCAAGGGACTTAGTAAGAGATATGGATATATTGTTCAAAAAAGGCAAAATTAACCAAGCAGAATTTCTTAACAGAACCAAGTTCTCTGTGATTCCTTATGGCAGACAAAAGGAGGCTTTAGAGCTTATAAACAAAGGAGATATGGAGGGATATGCTAATCTTTTAGGCAAGGAAGGCACATTGCTGGGACAATATACCTATGAATCAGAGGATATGCCTTTGGCCTTTGCTGGGAATGCAGGAAGACTTGCCTCAGTATTTATGTCCTGGCCCATAGAATTTGCCGAAATGAATTATCACTTTTACAAAACAGGCAATTGGAAAGCATTTATTTATTACTACTTGGCAGCAGTAGCAGTCCAAAATGGTTTAAGGCAGGCTGGGATAGAAACTAACCCTTACGGATATGGAGATATTAAAGTGGGAAATACAAGAATAAGCTTAATCCCTGGCGGTTGGTTCTTAACTGGTTCTTTTCCTACTGGGCCGGCCCCTGCTGTTCAAATACTGATCAGTGGCGAGAAATTAGCAGCTCTTTATCTGAAAGGAACATCTAAATATAACTTAGCAATAGCTAAAAGGGATTTCTTTCGATCTCTTAACATAATTAAACCTGCTGGTCTTGCCTTGCAAGACGCTAAAGCTGCCTGGAAAGATATTGAACTTGGCATAAAAACAGGCAAATATGGTAAAAGGGATAAGAATGGAAAGTTAATATATATCTCAAATTTACCAGAAGTAATACTAAGGGGATTAGGATTTACCACTCCAACAGAGGCAGAAAAGACAGGGAAATATTCAAAGCCTATATTGGAAATAAAAGGATTACCAAAAACAGGTGGACTCACAGAGGAAGAAATAAGGAGACGATGGGAGGAAGCAGGAACCCAAGATTAGTGAACGTTATATATTACATTTAAAATAATCTCACGAATGTAGGCCCAAAGATAATATAGCATAAGAAGCGTAAAGAGAATTTCCCATAGTTTTTTCTTCATCTTTTCCTCCTGAAAAAAGAGCTGACTTGAGAAAATTACTGGGGTTTGGTAAATTTAAGGCATACTTTTGAATATGTTCCAAACTGTACCATCGATAGATTTAACTAGATTATCGATAGATTTAACGTGCTGACTAATCGTATCTAGCTGACTAATCGTATCTGGCCAATAAATGTTAGATAATGTTTGTTCAATAGATGCAATCTGAGTAGTAATTGTATAAAGTTCAGAAAGCTGGCTAAGCATAGAGCAAACATCATTTAGCGTCTTTTCGGGGTAGTAGGCTTGGGCTGTTACTGGAGTAAAAACAGGTTTAACCAGTATCCCCACTAACGCAACAGCACTTATGGTAAGGATAATTTTAGTGTAAAGATCAACTTTCACTTTCTCCTCCTCTCAATTTTGCGAGCGATTATATCAGATTATTTAAATTTGTCAAGCACTACTAATGCCCGGGACTTTTCCTGTGGGGTCTCTCCTTGCCCCACAGGTTTTCCTCCCGGCAAAGGATAAAGGAATGAAACTAAATGGTAAAGAGATGAACAATAAAAATATCATCATAGGAATATTAGCTACTGTTGTGGGAGGACTTCTTATCCTCACTCTTACCCTTGTGTTTAATCGCTCAGGAGAAGCGCTCTCTCAATCTCGCGAAGCTTATAATCTTGCAGTTGCAAATAGACAAAACATAGCAGTGATAATGTCTCGTCTTGAGGGGATTGAGACAAGACTTGAGGAAATTAAGGGACTTATTAAAAAGTAAAATTGCAAATTTAATTAAAAAGTGAGGTGAGATAAATGAATATATTTTGGATTGTGGTTGCTTTGGTGGGATATTTTGTAGTAAAGGATAAGATAAACAAGCACATAAAGGAAATCCAAAAGTGGATAAAGGAAAACAAGGACAAGATAGAGGAATGGGGTAAAATATCTGCGATTAAAAGGGCTTATGATAGCTTAGTGACAAAAATTAACGCAGCACAGTTGGATAAAAAGTGGACAGTTTGGGAGATCATTGGTGTCTTAATTGCTGCGTCAAACTTGATTAACTTGGTCAAAGAATATGAGGAGGGAAAGAATGGTTGAATCAGCAAGAAAATTAGTTAGACCTATAGTAACATTAGTTCTGACGGGCGCAGCCGTGTATGGATTTGTGGTTAAGCTAATCAGCGCTGATGTGTTTATTCCCTTGGTTACAATGGTTTTTACTTTTTGGTTTGTGGATAGAACCAAAAAGAAAGAAAAGACCGAAGGAAAGGGGTAAAATGTTACCTCAACTACAAAAAATACGGAGTGAGCTTTTAGCATTACAAGACCTTTTAGACAGAGAAACAATCGTAATAGAGGAAGCTGTAAAAGGAATGCTAAATGTAAATCACAGAGTATTGTTGTTAGCAGTTGAAATTGAGAAGCTAAAAGCTTTGTACTATAAGGAAATAAGAGAAAAATTTGACAAAGCAACAATGGGGAAAAATTAGGTATTTTTCTCCAACTGAGAACTTTGGCGATCCTACAAAGATGAGTTTTATCCTTGTAAAAAAACTTGATGCCCTGAGGCAGTATTGTGAGTTCCCAATAATAATTCACTGTGGATATGCGAGGTCCGGACACTCTCAGCATTCTCAGCATTACTACGGTAGGGCTGTGGATTGTGATTGTGATAAGTTATCCCTTTTAGACTTTTATTTGGCGGCGGAAAGATTTGGTTTTGGAGGCATCGGCCTCTATGATAAAAGGGCTTGGTATATCCCAGGGCTGCACTTGGATATTAGACAAATTAACCCCTACCAACCAGCACCCCGCTGGGCAAAAATAGGCGAAACATATATCCCTTTAACTGCCGAGTATATTAGAAATGTTAAGGAATGATATTATACCTCTAATTTATTCTACCCCCCTAAATGAGCTTAAAATGAGGGTTTTTTAGGTGCTTCCCTGATGGATAAACTTTTACTCCCCCCCAAACTTAAAATTAAGGCACTTGACAAATATTTTATTTCGTATATAATACAACTACAATGAAACAAAAAATGTCAAATGAATTTAGGGAAAAGCTAACCCCCTCCCTTCTTAAGTTCCTTCTTAAGATGGAGGATTGGAAGTTAGTAGAAGTTGGAAGACTATTTAATTTGTCAAGACAACGGGTTCATCAAATTAAAAAAGACAAGCTTGACAAAGTGAAATAATCTGCTATAATAAGAGAAAATGAAAAAAAGGCATGAGATGCAGTACGGAGTTGGACAACACATACTTAGGAGGAAGTGGAAGATATATCGGAAAAGGTCTCATCGGAAGCTGAGGAAAAAGTTTGTCTCTTTAGTAAAAGCGAAAAGTTCCAATAATAATATTTCTGTTCTTTCTCCAAAATAGCCTGTGGCTTGGCTCTTCACAATTTAGCTTCCGAAGTTAAATATTATGTAAACCAAAATAAAGAAATGACCTTTCCTGAGAGCTAACCAAAGGCTAACCCCTGAATAAACTTAAAGTTAAAGTAAAAATCTAAAGTAGGACTTTAAGATGTATTCCACTAGTTCACTAAAAATTAATAATAATGTTCTCAAATCTTCTTACATCTCTATTGAAACACGCAGAAAAACCCTCAAAAGAGACGATTCTACCTGTGTATTTTGTGAGAGTAAAGGTATTAGTAGTCTATGCCATTTAATCCCCCGTTGCAGGGGCGGAAATGATAGTATCAATAATTTGGCTGTCTGTTGTAAATCTTGTTATCGCAAGAAGAGATACCAGATGCCATTGGAGTTTTTCTTTGATGGATTTTTTGGGGACTCAGAATTTGAAATCAAAAAGGAGGTGATGAAGTTTAACGACAGAACAATCATGGAAGGTTTAGGGAAGCTGTTCATAAAAGGACAGGAAGAATTTATAGAAGGAGAAATAAAAGTGCTGGAAAGTGGATGGGTGAACATTAACGATAAGTCTTATCCACGAGAAGACACACATATAGAGTGGGAAAAAAGATGAAAAATATCTCATTAAGGCAAAAGGAAAAGTAATGAGAGGGAGAAATACTAAAAAAGGAGGATATTTTGGGGAGTCGTCAGGTAGCCTTATCACTTTTCCGCCTGATAGACTCCCTTTTTTTTGGGTGATGGGACTTGCTATCCCCTACCCTATCAACTTAAAAAGGAAAAAAGAATGTATATGTATGGTGCTATGTTCGTAGGAAAAGGCATGGATGTGAGGATTACCAAGGATAAGAGCGAATCTTATCCTTATAATCTCTATTTCGGCTCAGAAAAAGGGCACATAACTCTGTATGTTTCAGTGGAAAAACTGGGAAAGTTGCGAGATGCAATTGAAGCCATGAAGGAAAAAGAATACCTGGAATCAAAAGATTATGACAAAGATGTGGAAAGAAGTTTGGAGCTGGTGATGCATGGTTAAGATGAGATTAAAGAAGTTGAGGCTCAAAAATTTCAAAGGACTAAAATCCTTTGAACTCAACACAAATGGTGGCAATGTCTCTATCTACGGAGAGAATGCCACCGGGAAAACAACACTCAAGGATTCTTTCTTCTGGCTACTTTTTGGCAAAGATAGCCAGGGTAGGACAGACTTTGACATCAAGACCATTGACCCGACAACAGGAGAAGCAATCCACAACCTGGAACATGAGGTTGAGGGAACACTAGAGCTGGACGGGAAAGAAGTTTTGCTAAAGAAAATCTATTATGAAAAGTGGACCCGAGCAAGAGGTTCAGCAAAGAAAAGTTTTACCGGTCACACGACAGATTATTTCCTGGAGGGGGTGCCGGTGAAAAAGAACAAGTATGACACCAGGATCTCAGAAATAGCAAGGCGGGATGATATCTTCAAGCTCTTGACCGACCCTGGATATTTCAATGAGCAGCTTCACTGGCAGGAGAGAAGGAAGGTTCTCTTGGAAGTGTGCGGGAACATCTCCGATGAGGACGTCATCACCTCAGATGAAATGCTCACCAGCCTAAAAGATATACTCACCGAACGAAGCTTGGAAGACCACAGAAAAATCCTGCAGGCTCATAAAAAAGAAATAAACAAGGAATTGGAAAGAATACCTGTGAGAATTGACGAGGTCACTCAAGGACTTCCTGATGTATCAGACATCCAACCTGATAAAATCAAAGCAGAGATAGAGAAACTCACCAAAGAAAAAAAAGAAAAAGAAACAGAACTTCTTCGCATTCAATCAGGCGGAGAGATAGCCAAAGAAACCAAACAACTGCGGGAAATAGAGTCTGAGCTAATTGAGATTAGAAACAAACATCGGGAGCAAAACGAGGGAGAAATAAATCGCCTGAAGGATATCTTGTTCGATAAGAAAGATAAAGTCCAGGAACTTTTGACCAGAAAGGACGGAGAAGAATACCACATCGAATTGAATGAAAGAACTATAAAGGACCGCGAAGTGGAGATTGAGACACTGCGTAAAGAATGGCATGAGGTTGACTCCTCAAAACTTTCATTCTACCAATCCGATACCTGCCCCACCTGTAATCAGAAACTCCCGGAAGAAAAATTAAAGAGAGCTCGGGAAAAGGCGAAATCTAATTTTAACCGGGATAAAGCGCAGAGACTTGAGGAGATAACTGCTAATGGCAAAAAGGACAAGGAAGAGTGGGAAAAACTCACGAATCAAAATGTGGAGGTTGGGAAAAAGATAAAGGATATCAAAAAACAAATTGTCAGCCTTGAGAAAGAGATAGAAAAAATTCAGAAAGAAATAGATACTCTCAAGGAACAGACCATAGATATATCTGAGAATGAGCAATATGTCAAAAAGATTGAGGAAAAAGAGGAAATAGAAAAAAACATAGCTGCTCTGGAAGAAGGCAATGAGGAAATATCTCTTGAGGTTACAAACGAAATCGAAAGATTTAAGGATGAGATTAACTCTTTGAGTTATTCTCTATCCCAAGTTGAGCAGTGTAAGAAAGGCCAGAGTAGGGTCGGAGAACTCAAGACTCAGGAAAAAGAACTTGCCCAGGAATATGAGAAACTGGAGCAGGAATTATATCTACTGGAAGAGTTCACCAGAACGAAGGTGGACCTGCTGGAAGAGAAAATCAACAGCAAGTTTAAGCTCGCAAAATTCAAATTATTCAATCTACTTGTGAATGGTGGTATAGAAGAATGCTGCGAGACTATCTATGAGGGTGTGCCGTATGGAACGGCACTTAATAACGGGATGAGGAAGAATATCGGGATAGACATTATCAATACGCTTTCAGAACACTACGGGTTCACCGCGCCTATTTGGTTCGATAACCGGGAAGCGGTAACTGAGCTTATCCCAACCAAAGGGCAACTTATCAGCTTAGTTGTCTCAGAAGATAAAAAGCTCCGTGTGGAGCAAAATGGAGGTAAAATGAATGAGTGAAAAGGTTGTAGCCTTTAAAGAGAATATTGTTGAAGTGGTGGGCAAACAAATCGATTTGCTGCAAAAGAAGGATGAACTTACCCTCCCTCCTAATTATTCCCCCAAGAATGCTTTGATGAGCGCATGGTTGATACTTCAGGAGACAGTAGATAGAAATAGAAGTCCTGTTCTATTGTCCTGCACCAAAACCAGCATTGTTAATTCTCTCTTGGACATGGTTATTCAGGGACTCAATCCAGCGAAGAAGCAATGCTACTTTATCGCTTACGGGAAACGGCTGACCTGCATGAGAAGCTATTTCGGCAGTATGGCGATAGTGAAAAATCTTGTCGGGGCGAAGGATGTCTATGGAGAAATCCTCTATGAAGGGGATGACTTCTCCTATGAAATTAAGAATGGGAACAAAATCATTTTGAGACATGTGCAGAAATTCAAAGATATTGATTCAGAAAGAATAGCAGGTGCATATTGCACTATTGTATTTGAGGATGGCAAGGAATCAACAGAGGTCATGTCCATACAGCAGATAAAGAAGGCCTGGAAAAAATCAAATATGGACCCGGGAAAAGAGGGAAGCGTGCATAAGGAATTTGCAGAGGAGATGTGCCGCAGAACGGTGATCAATAGAGCCTGCAAGAGGTTCATCAATTCCTCCAGTGACAGTGCTATGCTGGTTGGAGCAGTCAATAGGGCTGATGAAATCGCAGCAGAGGCGGAGGTTGATGAAGAAGTTAAGGAAAAGGCAAATAAAGAAGTGATTGATATTAAGCCTGGCAAAGAGGAAAGCAAAGAAAAAGACAAACCCAAAGAAAAGGATACACCTAAGAAAAAACCACCCACCTTGCAAAAAACTAAAGAACAAATAGCCAGGGAAAAACGAGAAACTGAAAGACGGGGTATGTTTGAAGGGCAAGCTGTTTTTAAGGAAAGGAAGCTAACGAATAGAAGGCCGGATTTCTGATGATTGAGATAAAATCCCTTGCCTCTGGAAGCTCAGGTAATTGCTATTGGATTAGTGATGGTAACACTGCTTTGCTTCTGGAGGCAGGGATTAAATTCAAGGAGATTCAGAAGGGATTAAACTTTCGGGTATCGCAAATTGCTGGCTGCCTTATCTCACATTCTCATGCTGACCATAGTAAAGCGGCCAGGGAGCTTGTAAAAGCAGGAATTGATATCTATACCTCCCAAGGAACTGCCGAGATCCTAAAGTTACAGGACCACCGTATTAACATTATTAAATCCAAAAAGCAGTTCAATATCGGGACTTGGAAGGTAATGCCATTTGATACTATCCATGATGATCCGGAACCGCTTGGTTTTCTACTGATCAGTGGTGAGGAAAAAATCCTCTATGCTTGTGATACTTGCTACCTGCGGTATAGGTTTGTGGGGTTAACGCATATCCTCGTCGAATGCAATTATAGCAAAGAAATTCTGTTTCAAAATAGGGAAAATGGTTCTCTATCATTGGAAAGGAAAAAACGTACCATCAGGAACCACTTTAGCCTGGAAGACGTCAAAGAGTTTCTGAAGGCAAACGACTTAGGTAAGGTCCGGGAAATACATCTCTTGCACCTATCGGACAGTAACAGCGATGCAGGGATATTTAAGCGAGAGATACAGAGTCTCACTGGCAAAGAGATTTATGTTGCTAAGAAATAATATCCCGCTGTGGCGTTTGGGAAACGCTAAATTGTCGATAAATTGCACCCCTGTATCAGGGGACAGGCCAAAAAGTGCAATATAGCAGGTTCAATTCCTGCCAGCGGGGTAAAAAGAAAAAAAAGGAGTTAAGGAGTTTAAAATGTTTTATCTTTTTTATCAGTTTTTGGTGGTGGCATTATTTCTGGTAATGGTGGGAGTGATTAAATAAAGGAATGATTGATGGCTAATCCACAAAAAGAAAATGGACATATTGATATAGCTAATGAGATAGCTGAAGCATTAGCAAGAACAGAACTGTCATCTTATGAAAGTAAAATTTTATGGGTTATTTTTAGACAAACATATGGATGGCATAAAAAGGCAGATGTTATTACTTTGAAATTTTTTAAAAATAAAACAGGAATGTATAAATCCCATATAGTTAGAACTATTACTAAATTAGTTCTTAGAGAAATTATTACCCGTTCAGGTAAAAAATATAGTTTTCAAAAAAATTATGACAGATGGAGAGAGCCTATTGGTAATTTTATTACCCGTTCAGGTAATATTTATTTTATTACCCGTTCAGGTAAAACCTTTACCCGTTCAGGTAATGTCGTTACCCATACAGGTAAAAATGAGTGGCTGAAACTTAGAGCAGGAAAGCGAAAGCGAACGCCTAAAGAAACTTCTTCAAAAGAAACTTCTTCAAAAGAAACTTCTTCAAAAGAAACTTATAGTCTTTTTGAATTTTGGAATTCTCTAAAAATCGTACAGCATAAAAACATCAAAAAGTTTGAGGGTGCGCTCAAATCCGCACTTAGAGATTATAAGTCAGACAAAATCAAAAAGGCTATGAAAAATTATGCTACGGTTTTGAGAGGGGAAGAATATTTCTGGACCTACAAATGGACTTTAAAAGAGTTCTTGCAAAGAGGATTAGATAAATTTTTGGATATCAATAATCCTTTGGAGAATTTTTTGAAACAAAAAGGAGGAAAACAAATAAATAAGGCGAGTAAAGAGGATTGGCGAAATCTAAAGAAGGCAAGGATAGAGTTAGAAAGGCTTGCCAGTGAGGAAAGGATATATAAGTGGTTGAAAATACTTCCTGAGAATTTGCATGGTAAGTTGGCTATGTATCTCAGGAGAATTTATCCCACTGGTAAAAACTATGGAATTGCAAAAGCAAGATGGGATAGAGAAAAAGGGAGAAAGTAATGTTAATGTTTTTATTAGGTTTGATCATTGGAGGAATAGCAGGGGTTTTTATAATAGGCATTTTAGTTGTTAGCAAGGGAGGGAGAGATGATTAAACTAACAATTCCTTATTTACCAGAAAGTGGAAATTATCTCCAGAATATACATTGGACAGAGAGGGCAGAGTATAACGTACGGTGGTATGATGAGGTGTCTCTTGCCTGGAGATATTATCGTGAGGAGAATAGGATACCGAAAAATTTACCGTTCAAAAGGGCTAAAATTATTCTTACGCTATATTTTGGAGATAAGAGACGGAGAGACAAAGATAATTATATCAGAGGATTAAAACCAACGGTGGATTCACTGATTCACGAGGGGATAATCCAGGATGATAGATGGGAAACTGTGCGGACTGAATACAGAAAAGGATACGATAAGGAGCATCCTCGCACTGAAATCAAAATTGAGGAGATAAAATAATGCCAAAAACTAAATTAGGTAATTTTGTTAAATGGCGAAATAGAGTGAAAGAATACGAAAACAAAGATAAAAGATGCAAATTTCCTTTTAGAATTGATATATTAGGTTACTGCTGGACTTTTGCCCTTTTTGTCGATTACAAGGTAGGGAGGATAACAAAGGAAGAAGCAGGAAGATATGGAGTTAAAAATTATGAGGAATTTTGTAAAAATTGTAAATATTGGGAGGAAAAAAAAAGATGAATTATGCAATTGAAACACTAAGAATTGAGGAGTATAGGCTTAAGGACCAGTTGAGGACTATTGAGAAGAATTGCGATGAAGCTCGGGATATCGTTGGAGATCCAGATGGTGTCCAAGCAAATCTTCAATCGATTGAAAAGGCCATTAAGGTTTTGGAGAGGAAGGAACAAATAGAAACTAAGGTAGAGAAAATAGCCAATCATATCATAGCTATTCAGGCAGACTCCGCCGATCCACAATGGGAATGTCAAGAAGCTTTGAGATTGTGTGACGAAATTGAAAACCCTTCAGTACAGGACAGGTAAGAAAAGGAGGAAAATGATGGATTGTAAAAAAATGGTAAATTGTTCAAAATGCGGGGATGAAGCTATCCTGGTAGGCACTTCACAAACTGCAGATGGTAAGATCTTTTGTGAATATCAATGTGGAAAATGTGAGAATCAGTTCATGATAGATAGAAAAGAAAATTCTCATGATGAGATTCGAAGAATGAAGAGAAAGCTGGCAAGTATCGATAACAGAATTAATAGAAATGAAATCTCAGCAATCGAGGCAGTACGATTATTGGGTCTGATTGTATATCAGATTGTGGAATGGCTTTCTAAAATGGAAGATAGGAGATGAGACAATGGCTGAATTAGATGAAGATTTGAAATACTATCAACAATTTAGAAGTGAACTGTGGTTGCTCACAAAGAAGTTTGAGGAGACCAGGCAGCTCAGGGATCTCCTAATGAAACTGAACGGCAAAATTGAGATGCTTGAAGAACTTATGGGAAGGGAGACCAAAAAATGTTAATGGGCAAATTAAAGGTAGAGGATAAGATCCAACTGGAAGGGGATCTTACCCGTATGTTGTATAATCTTTTTCGTCACAATTGGAACAAGTTTGAACTTGCTATGCGAAAGGTAGATATTATCTTGGAAAATTATGAAGTAAGGAAGGAATCAAAATGCGAACAGAAGATTTAAGAGCAAGGATAGAGAAACAAATCAAGTGGGCTTATGCTGGAGCTGATGTTTGGGACCATGGAGAACTGGTAATGGATAAGGGAAAGGTGTTGAACGATGAATGGTATGAGGGTATGGTGAGAAGAGCCATGAAGTGGAAGAGAGGGCATAGATGGTCGCGATCAACAACAAGGGTGAGAGATAATGAAAGCAAGAAAGGTCCTGAGCTTGTCCCAGGTGGGAGAAATATCTCAGGAAGCTAATATATTCTATGAAGATGAGGAGCAGAAGCAGTTTAGATTACGATATCATGAGAAGATGGAGAGCAAAGTGAGAGATTTATTATTTTTGGTAAGACATTTAACACAGAGGCAGCAGCATATTTTGAGGCTATA
>Ga0315547_1001049_pt1 | contig 23331 bp, 22 predicted proteins | sample SalMarSW160240MG_2_FD_202542 | JGI IMG/M metagenome (GOLD analysis project Ga0315547, IMG submission 202542) | Salt marsh sediment microbial communities from the Plum Island Ecosystem LTER, Massachusetts, United States - Salt Marsh Sediment SW1601-240 ...
TAAAAGCCGCTCTTTCAATAAAAGGAAGGATTCTGGAAAGTCTTTTTAATAAACTTAGGAAAAAATATATTTTACAGTGAAAACAAATAACTTTGGATATACCACTAAAATGGGAAGATATACAATGAAAGTTTGGATATAAACAAGTTAAGTGAAATTGACTACGGACGCCTTTTTGAAATTTACTGATACCAGTTAAAATACCAGAATAATAATGTGATATTATGCAAGAAAACAGAAAAATAATCAGAGGAAAGAAAAATATAGAGGATACAATCAAATCCCAGCTAAAGAAGGAAAAAGAATCCCTTAGAGAAGAAATTAGAGGGCGGGAAGGAAAATTTCTTTTTATGGTTTTATGGGTTATGAACTATATTTATGGACCCGCTTCATTTAAAAAGGTTAGCGATGCTTATACTCGTTGTAATTTAACTTTTTATCAGACGATTGTCTGCCTGAAAGGAATCTTAGATACTGTTTTAGAATATAAGATCTCTAGGATAAGAGCACCTGCTAATGATGAATTTGAAACAAGTTTCAATTCATTCTTTGAAATATGTCTTAAGTATTTTGGGATAGCTCCGCTTCATAAAAAACTGGAGATTATACAAAGTGGAAATCTTAGGAAAATAACAATTGAGAATGGAAAAAGTATGGACTTGGAAAATTCCAAGTTATATGGAGTACTTGGTAAGTGGGTAAATATCAGTAATACTGACCCTGAGTGGATTGATTGGTATTTCACCAACAAGCCTGCAGATCGACAAAAAGCAGGTAAATTTCTTGAGAAGGAATTTAAAAAAGTATACGGTTTAGAACTTCAAGATCTTATTGATATCGATGGATATTTTGAGTATGTTTCTGATCAATACGTTAAAAGTATCTCTACAGTTACCATTCCAAAAGGTACACTTCAATTACTCCATATAGAACAGAGAAGATTACTTCAAGAATTTTCAAATAACATGAGTAAAGATAAAGCAAATAGATGGATAGAAGTCTTAGAATATAGACCATGGACCGATCTTAGAAAGCAACCTCTTATACCTCTAAAAGCTAATGGAAAGAAAATTTATACTATGATGTATTGGTTTTTTGCCCCCTCAAATAACTTCTTTGATGCGTGGATCAGTCCTATGATGCTAGGTGATACTAAAACCGCTGGGAAGATGCGGCAAAGTTATGGTAAGGTTTTCGAGTTGTATGTTGATGAAAAACTAAAAAATGCCAAAATAAATGGTTTGGAAAATCATGGAAAAATGCGAATAGATTCTAATAATTTTCCAGAGATAAAACCTTATTTAGATAGGCTACCTAAGCAAAAGGAGGGATTTGAAGTAGATAGAATTTTGATTAAAGAGAATATAGCTTTTGTAGTTTCATGTAAAGCAAGAGATTTTGCATTTCAAAGAAAAATCGGGAAAAGAGATTTTTTCATTCCTCTTTCAGAAACTAAGGAACAAATCTCTCGGAATGAAGAAGACTTGAAAGAGATCCGCATGGAGGCTGAATGTATAGCTGCGAATCCTGCGATTATAAAGGGGAATGATATTGAATTAAAAAATCAAACGTATATTGTTCCGATTCTATTGACGTCAAGAATAGAGCCATTAAGCATCAAAGATATTAAAGAACATTTTTTGGAAGATGAAGAAATCAAAAAGATCCCTGTAATGGCAATTCCAGAATTCATAAATTTGCTTAGAGAACCAACTACGAGTATTATAGACAGAGTAAAATACTTTGTGATTAAATAAATTATGCATAATAAAAAATTCTAAAAAGTCTTTTAAGTAACTTAAGAAATTACACAAGTAGATAGAAATATGATTTGTAGAATCTGCGGTGTGAATGAAACAGATAATCCTGATGGGATCTGTGATGATTGTAAGTTTTCAATAATTAGTGATGATGATATTCCTCCGAATTTTTAATTTAGATTATTCTTTTTCAAAATCATTTGTAGTAAATTTTAATGTTTTACAATTCTCTATGATTGTTCTAGCGGTTTTGTTTGGTATTCCATCTGGTATCCTTGCTTTTATTTCCAGTGATATATCAACCTCTGCTGAAGGTAATGTTGAGAGATGTTGTATTATTTCTTCTGCTATTAGTCCAACATCTCTTGCAAGTCTTGTTGAATCAAGTGTGGTCATACCATAAAATCTCTTGTAGATCTCTTTCTTTCCATCTTTTGTAGATTCACCAAATTTTTTAGCCGGTCCTCCATTTTTGATTTGCATTGGTTTACCATCAGGTGATACTATCCGTTTTTCATCTATTTCAACTTGTTTTAAGGCAATATCTTTTTTAATAAGGATGCTCATCGAATTAAGTATTACGCTTGCACCTGGATTGCCAAATTCAAGACCTAAATATTTACCAGATTCATCAATACTAGTTGCATAGCCAAAGAAATCTCTACTTCTCAGTCCATCTCTTATCGCTTCAGTTAAAACAAATGAGTCTTTTAGTCGGGGTAAATAGGGATATGATGCAAAGCATTCCCATAATTTTTGAATATTTATATGATTGTCTTCTTTCCATAGCCATTTGTCTAGTTCGTTTTTGAGTAATGCAGGTGACCATTTTATAATTAGTAATTCATCATTTCTCACTTGTTTTGATGCTCTTGAAATGAAACTTCCATCTCCCCTTGTTATTCGTATTGGTTCTAATGTTATTGGATTAGTGCCTTCTTGTGTTGGTATCAATAACCACACGTATGCTTCATTTAATCTGATATTTACTGTTTTTTCCATTTTTTCTGCGCTTTCATTTGCTTGCCTTCGTTGATGGGCATCAAGGTTTAATGCTTCTTGATCATCAACAACTGATTGCCACGCAAGAAATCTTCTTACATCACTATCAAGATTCAAAATTATATCTTCATCTGCTGCTAAAAAAATAAGCATATTTCTATATTGTCTAGGTATGTTTCCACGGTTATCTAAGATTTCTTTTGCTTTGTAAGTAGCTTCTGATAATTTTGAATTCCTCTTAAATGGTGTTTTTGTTGATAATACAACAAGTCTCACTTCATCATCATCTGGTACATCATCACTTGATGGAGCAATATGTATTCCTGCAAAATCTCCTTTTTCTCTGAATTTTAGAAGCCTTCGAGATATCTCTGCAAACGCTTCTTCTTCGTGAAGTCTTCCTGCTCGATCTTCAACTGTCTTTCTTAGATTAGGGTGAGAATCGTACCAATATCTATTTCCCTGAAAATATAAGTATGTTAACTTATTTGATAAAGAAGATAAAGCATCTCTAAAAACTGAGACATGTTCATTTGGCTGGATTGTGCCTAGCATTATTCTTACGTCTTCGATTCCTCTATTTTTTTGCTCTTTTGATGATGGCGCACTTCCAAGTAATATTGTTCTTGATACTCTTCTTGCTGCACTACAGACTCCAAATCTTTTATTCGATTCATCTAAAGCTTTTGGTCCAGATCCTTCTCCATCAACATCGTTATCAACTATACTATTCCATTCATCTGAAAGATATCGGGTTAATTCATCTCTTACTCTAGATGAATCAAGTGGAATGTTTCCAGGCATTATCATTAGTGATTTGTCATCTTTTATCCATAGTTCATGAATGGTTGCAGCCATTAGTCTAAGTACGCCTCTTGTCCTCTGAAAACGCTCAAGTGTAGACCAATCTTCATAGAGCCTATCAAAAACCTCTGGATGAATTGGGTATGCTTCTTTTAATCGCTCTAGATATGATGCTTCTTTTGTCTCTGATGGGAAATCAGAACTATCATCTGAGTACATTCTGCTGAATGCTTCACATACCTTTTTTCTTGTTTCTTCATCTTTTACTGGTTCAAATAATCGTCTCCTTACAATTTCAAAACTCTCTTTTGCCTTAACTGGTTTCCAAATCGCTTCTAGACGTCCAAAAGTATTCTCTATTCTTTCTAATGCTGCTTTTCCACCTTCTCCACCAATTTCGATATTAGATTCAGGTATTGCTGCTATTACCATACTATTTTTGCTTCTCTTAGTTGCCTCTGTCAGGTTTTGTACAAAGGTCATAATTGAATCAAAAGAGCCACTAGGCAATCCTTCTTTTTTATAGATATTTCTTGTATATGCTACTAATTCATCTATTAGAATAACACATGGTCCAAAGGTATCAAACAGTTCAACAAGTGTGTCTGATCCTGGAGCGGTTCCTTTTTCATCTGATTTTCTTACAAAATCATATCCTTTTTTATCTCCAAGTTGAAAGGCCATATATCCCCATAATGTGTTGATTTCAAGACCTGATACTTTTTTAGGTCGTGCTGGATCTAATGCGGTTCCAACTAAAACAGCAATTTTTGCATCTGGTATTTTATCAATACTAGAATAACTAAGAACTGATTTAACCACATCATGATTCTGTACGTTTTTATCATTAAAAATATGATATAAAGCAAGCATTGTATGTGTTTTTCCACCGCCAAAAGCGGTTTTTAGTTGTATGACTGGTTCACCATTTATGTTACATGCTCGTTTTAATGAAGAAGCAATAAGGTGCTTCATTCCATCTGTCATATAAGTTCTATTGAAAAATTCGTTTGCATCTTGGTATTCTATCTCAGCGTTGCCTGCTAAAACTTGAGCAAGGTCTGCTGCGAATTCAGCTTGCTGATATTTACCAGATGCTACATCTTTATGTGGGATTATTATTTCTCTCCAAGGTTTCAACATATTACACACCTTTATCTTCAAATAGTGTTTTTTGTGATTTATCTTTTAGTCTTTTTTTATCTTCTTTTGATATTTTATCTCCAAATTGAGCTTTATCAGTTATAGTTTGCCAGGAAGATATAAGTGAATTATATATTAATGCGTCTTCGCCCCATCCATGTTTTTCAGAAAGTGAATATAATCTATATGATAATTCTTTAACTGATTCTGATAACCCACCGATTTTTCTTAATATTTTAGCAGCACCATCTTCCCCGTCATGTTCTAAGGCTCTAATCATATGATGAACACATTCCCATACTGTAAGTCTTCTTTTTGTTGCCGGATCCCATTTTTCATTGAGATCATCCTGATTAAAAAGTCTTACCTTTCCAGCTTTTGCAAAAACTACACCTGTTTTTTCAAGAGCGTTAACAGCAGTGCCTTTAGCAGTTGCTAGAATATTTGCATCGCCAAAAGGGCCTTCCGCCCATCCATATTGATCATACCAAGAAATACAAAATCTTGTTACATTGTCCATATCCGATTCTTGTTCTGTAAGATATGTGTCAAGCTGCTGATTGATTATTTGTAATGCAGTTTTTATACTCATTGGTGTACCATCTGCCTCCAATATTTTAGAATATCTTGAAAATATTGCCATCCCTGGTCCTATAACTGATTGAGCTAAATCAACTGGAGCGATACCTGCATTTTGTAGATTTTTTAAAGAAAGAGGAAGCTCATTTTTAAGGGTACTAATAAATTCACGCCGGGTAGTGAGCGATATATTCTCAGGTTTTAATCTGCATACAATAATAATAGATGAGGCTAGAGCATTTGATAAATGACTTCTTTGTCTCGCTGCCCTTTCTGTTCTCATCGGCCAAGTTCCTGTTATCATAAATCCTGATTGTAGAAGCCCCTCTAACATTTTTTCCCAACCTGTTGAAGATCTATTTGATTGACCCATCTCATTGAATTGTTCTTCTTGTTTAAATGCATAATAAACTGTTAGAGGATATTCAGGATTAATTTTTTCTCGAATTAGTTTGAAAAAAGAAACCATACCTTTTTCGAAATGGTCTTCAGCTTCCTTTTTATTTCCTTCAAATCTTCCAGGATCTGCAATCAACTCATTATTCTTAGGGGACATAAGTGTACTAAATATTTCTGGATAGTCCTCTTTTAGAGTTCTTCTTAACCAAATATAAAAAAAATCTGATAAGTTTGCATACCCAATATTGTCATAATATGGGGGATCTGTAGAGCAAATAATATTATTTGCTTCATATATAGTTTGAGTAGCATCCAGCTGTTTGGCTATTCCTTGAGGCATTTTCTCAGGGTATTGATTTAGAAATTCTGAAACCCACTCAACATGGTTAAACCAATTTCCAGGTGCCTTCTCAAGAGGATTTATCTCAGTAAAATCCCAGCTCATGTTTAACGTTTGTCGAGGAAAAGTCCATTTTATACCTTCGATAGAAGGAATCCATGAACATAACGTAGAATTCCATGCTGCTAGTTTATCTAAAGCAAATGAAAGATAAGTTTTAACAGCTATAGAATATTCAATGTCGCCTCCAGAGTCACTGATAATTTTTTCACCTACTTCTTTTATCAGATCAGAATAAGTTATTAAAACAACAAATTGTCTTTTTGTGAATAATTGTGAAAAATTATTAATTCCATATTTTTGTATTCGGAAACCTAATGCTTTTTGAGGGATTTCGCCATGTACAATTGATTCTGTATCTACGTTTTTTGCTATTTCTTCTTCCTTTTCATCAGATAGTCTGTATTTCCTTCCTTGTTTTGTATTTTCGATAGTTACAATTAACTTATAATTAATTTTTTGATCCATTCCCTGTGTTCTTATGTAATCAAACGGTATTGTAGAGCCGCAACAAATACATGTTGCCCCTGCTCTGGATACTGTAGCCTTTGGGACGGTACCTTCCCCGTGCATAATCTGGTATGAGTGTATCTTATTTTCTTTTATTATTGGTTTGATCCAACAAAGCCTATTTTTTCTTTTTGATAACCAAAAAGATGCTGTTAATGGCATGTCACAACCACATGCTGGATTTGGACATTTAATGGTTCTTACCCAAATATAAACACACGGTTTCCTTTTTAATTCAGGTATCTCAAATAGTTTTTTTAATTTTATCTCAGCTTTATTTTGTATCCATTCTCCATAATACTTAACATCCTCAGCTAATCCTTTGCAACCATTCCATTTGCCATCTAATTTTGATTTTTTTGCATTTGGATTGATTGGTGGTTTTCCAAGATATTTAGGTGGAATTTCCACGACTGCTTTGCATATCATCGTTGATATAGGATTATAATCGCTTGCACAAACTTGTAACCCTAATCTTTGAGCTTCCAATGCAATATTTCCCCTTCCGCTAAAAGGGTCAATGAGTGTTATTTCTCCTTTATCAATATATTTCTCAACTTCCTTCCTAGCTATTTCTAAAATTTTAGTATCTTGTCTATTCTCCCATTTTACTAATTGTTCAATAATATTAAATAATCTTTTTCTCTCCCGTTCAGCTTCCTTTTTATTTAATTTATTTCCAGGATCATCAACAATAGAAGAAAAAATCACTGCAGCACAAGCCGCCAAAGGTCTTTTTGCCCACCAAGGATGTAATGTTGAGGTGTGTCCTCTTCTTGGAACTGAACTTTCTTTTAAACATGCATCATTTATTATCTCAAGAGGTAAGGATACTTCGATCAACTTTTTGTTAGGTGTTACATTTATATTATCCATTTTTATTCCTTCGTATCATTTTCCTTAATTTCAGTATTTTTTTCTTTTTGGACAATTTTCCACTGCCCTGGACCTATTTTTTCAATTCTATTCCATTTTGCAAGTTTATGTAGCCGATTTGAGACATATTTGTGAAGACTTAATTTTGGGTATCTTTCTTTAGCAACTTTACTTATTTCAGAATTACTTGCTTCTCCGCCTAATTCTTCCAATATTTCGTAAATAATACTTTGGCTCATATTTTTTACCTTTATTAAATACTAACTTGGATATTCAGAATTTTTTAGCAGTTTTTTAATATCAAAATTAACGCTTGTTTCTGTAAATCCAATTTCAGTTTTTTCAAACGGAATTCTAACATAACGTGGTTTTAGTACTTCATCGCCATCTACTTGAACAATTGCCAATATATATCTCTCAGGATATTCTTGAGCCACATTTTTACCTGTTTTAATCTCATTACTCGTAATTGTAACAGTAGATGCATCAATTGCTCTTCCTTTAACCTCAATGAAATATATGTTTCTTGTTTTTGGATCAATACTTTCTATATCCCAACCAAAATTGCTCTTTGATACATCAACTGGAATTCTTCCAAGTCTCTCTTCAACGTCCATGACTGCATCCATTGCAAGTTTTTCAACAATAGCACGACTTTCAGCATCAGCAACTGATTCTTTTTTATCCTTGGAGACATATGATTCAGGGATAACAAGAGCACCACCAACAATAAACGGCTGGCGATTAATGAGTTGTTTTTGTTTCTCAAGATCTGCAAGTCTTTTCTTCATTCTATCTTCAAGTTCATCTGCTTTTTGTCCAGCCTTTCTAGAAGAAAAACCACCTCTTGTTTTACCAGATAATTCTTTTTGTTTTAGTTCATTTGCACGTTTATCCCAATATATAATTTCCTTGGTAAGCCTTTCACGTACTGCTCTTACTGTTTTTTCGATATGTTCTTTACGTCTCAAAGAAATTTTCTTAAACTCCTCAGGAACAATATTTGTTAATGCATAGTCAATAATTCTTTTTTCAGGATTGTTTTTAATCCATTCTTCATCAAGTATCTTTTTTGCTATCTCCCCAGGTTTTGGAATTCTACAATCCAAATATGGAGCATACCCTGCAGAAATGACTTTTCCAGATTTAGTCAGATACACAAAATCAAGTTGTTTAGACACAATCTCATTTGTACCATCACTTTTTCTACGCTCATCACTTATCTCATGCTCTAAATAATATAATATTGCAGGCTCCTGAAGTTTACCCGATGTATCAATAAGAAAACTACCTTGACGTAATAATGATTGATACTTATCCACTACAACATCCAAAACCGAGTCAAACAAAGGATTCCCCGGACATAAAAAAAATGCAGAAGGTTTACCTTCAATATCAATAAGATCCTTATTAAAACAAACACGCTCATACTTCTTTAGAATTCGTCGATAATTTAAATTCCCCTTTTGTCTAAATAAAGCAGGAACATATCTAATTTCATAGCGATCCTTTTCACGTTCAGTAATACTACCACCAAGATGAGTAAAAGATTCAATGAAAAATGCAGCAATAAAATGAGGTTGAAGTTTACGAGCGTTAGCCCGCTCCATCTCTTCACGTATTTCTTGAATCTCGGTCTTAGATAGAGACGTCTCACCAATAGCATGTTGTTTCAAAACTTCTTGAATATGTTCTATATCAAGAACACCTAGAACACGTTTTTCAAGTTCAATTCTACGCTGAGGATCTTCACCATAACGAACGGCTTCAATTAATAAATCCTTTAGACTCTTTTCTCTAAAGACTTTTCCCAGAACATCAAAAACTCTACCATCAAGAGCCTTTCTTTGCTCATCAAGTTTTTCAAATAACTTAATAAAAACGTCACCTTCACGAGTATCGGATGCAATAAGATTCCAGAGGAAACACACCTCTTTTTGACCGATTCTGTGAATCCTACCAAATCTCTGTTCAATACGATTTGGATTCCAAGGAATATCATAATTAATCATCAAATTGGCACGTTGAAGGTTTATACCTTCCCCTGCAGCATCAGTTGCAACAAGAATTGAAACATCCTTATCCTGAGTGAATTTTTCCTGCAGCATCTTTCTATGTTCTCTTTTCACACCACCATGAATAACAATAACTGCCTCAGGTTTACCAATTAGACGTCGAATGCGGTTCTCAAGATAGACAAGTGTTGCTTTATGTTCAGTAAAAATAATCAATTTTCTACGATAACCTTTCGCATCAAACATTTCTTTTGTATTGCCTAATAGATCACGCAGGGCATCCCATTTTGAATCTTTCTCACTGTATCTAAGTGTTAATGCTTCTTTTTCAAGAGATTCTAAAGTAGATATTTCCTTTTTAAATTCTGGTATAGTCTCAGAAGCAGTCGCCTGATCAACAATTCGCTGTTCAAGTTCTTCAGATTCAAAATCTGGATTATCCTCATAATCTTCAAGATCTTCTGGTGAATAATAATAAAATGGATCTTTTTTCTCCTCCAACTTACCTTCTTTTATCAGATATAATTCATCAAGTCGTTTCTGCAATCTTTCTTTTCTACCTTTAATTGACTGATAAATTGCTTCGGGGCTTGATGCTAGTCTTCTTTGAAGAATTGTCAATGCAAAACCAACGACGTTTTTCTTTTTATCTCCTTGATTTTCCGCTCTTTTAAATTCATCTTTAACATAATTTGTTACCCGAATATACAATTGCTTCTCTTCAGGAGATAAATTAAATTCTTTAGTGTATGCAATTCTCTCAGGGAAAAGTTTCTTTTCTTCAAATGTTAGAAGGTCTTCTTTTACCATTCTCCTCATAAGATCAGATACATCAACCTGATGTACCCCACCTCTAAATTTACCTTCAAATCTATCCTTATCGAGCAATGCTAAAAACAACTGGAAATCTTCTTCTTTTCCATTATGTGGCGTTGCAGTCATTAACAAAAGATGGCGTGTATGATCACGAAGTATTTCACCAAGTTGATATCTTTTTGTTCGTTTAATTTCATTTCCATAAAAATGAGCAGCTAATTTATGTGCTTCATCACATACTACAAGGTCCCAATCATCTACAACAATTTTCTGTTTTAATTCTTCATCTCTACTAATCTGATCTACTCGTGCAATAACTCTATCAAGTTCTGTAAATGGATTACCTGTTCTTGAGTTATTAATTCTATCTCGGGTAATTATATCAAAATCTAACTGAAATTTTGAGGATAGTTCATCCTGCCATTGCTCAGCAAGACCCCCAGGACATATTATTAGGCACCTATTGACAGCCCCTCGAACCATAAGCTCTTTGATGAGCAAACCGGCCATGATAGTTTTACCAGCACCAGGATCATCAGCAAGTAAAAACTTTAATGGCTGTCTTTGTAACATAACATCATAAACACCAGTAATTTGATGTGGTAATGGACGGATTTTTGATGTATGCACTGCTAGTAAAGGATCAAAAAGATAAGCAAGTTTGATTCTTTTTGCTTCACTAGCTAATCTAAATAATTTAGAGTCAGCATCAAAAGTCCAAGGAATATCTACCTTTGAAATCTCTATATTTTTTTCAATTTCTCTACTAATAATCTGTTGATCCAAATGTCCATTCAAATCTTTATATGTAACTGTTACCAGATCATTTCCATGCCATTCTATATTGATAATGGAAACTGGTCCAAGTGATGAAATGCCCTTAACGGAACATCCTGGTTTTATGTCCTCAAGTTTACTCGTATTTTCACCTCATCTTCTGAATAGTAATGGTTATATGATTAGCTGCTACAGCTTTTCTCCCCATAACAACACTTAGGTAATAGCAATTTGTTTATAAATCCTATTTTAAAAAATCTGCTAGGTATTGATTCCAATATTTAATCATTTTTTATTTTTCGATCTCCGTAATAGCATCTTCCGGATTCTTTAATTTGTAAATTCTTTTCCTAGAATCATCTGGATGTAACGTTATTGTTAGCCAACCATGTCGTTTTAAATCAGATAAAACAACACTAACCAATCGTTCTTTTTTCTCTTTTAATATACCAGTGGCTTCATCATGATCAAATTCTTTTTCTTTGAATGTTTTCCAGAGTAATGAATATCGTTCTGTGAGCCATTTAGGTAAAGGTTTTGTCATCGATTGTCCTCACCTTATCGCTGTCTATAGCAGTTATTTGGCTATAAATGTATTGTTTTACTGTTTTATCCAGTAAATCACAGATACATTTAAATAATAGATATGTTATATACTATACTAAATAGTTAATAACTGTATAATATAGTGAAGGGAAATGATGTTAGATCCTACAGAAAAACATGAACGAAATACCGATAATCGTAATTTTAACATTAATTCACACCAAACAACAATCACTCTTTTCAACAACCAATCCTATTCATATTCCACAAACTCACAACAACATGAGTATGTAGGAGGTAAAGACCAAGAATGGAATATATTAGAAGATGCAAGCCAGAACCATGTCGAACAACCAAAATCCCCATTGGATCGGGAGGACATGGGTGAACTGGAATATGTAGAAAAACTAAATAGGTTTGATTGCCCAATAACGTTGAATCCAAAAACGGCTTCATTTGTCGACGTCGGCATTCATGCAGCATTAAGACAAAGACTTGGTAGATCAACAGTTGAAAAACATTTGAGATACGCACGTTTTATGGAAAATCATGTTTTATCTGTTGATTTCAGGAACCCGAGCTACGAGAACTTCATCAGACACATGGACTACAGGGAACAGATAGAACAGGCCTCTCCAAATGCTCTGAAACATGAATGGAATGCTATGAGGATGTTTCTTAGATCTTATGGTATTTCTGAATGGAGTTATAGATTGCCGACGGCACCGAAATCACACAAAAGAATACTGCCATTTCCAGATGTTGTCTATAAGTTCTTTCATCATCAGTACTCAAAGGACAAATACGAGAACACTCTCTTTCAGTATCTCTTCTATCACAGCTTTATGATAGGGTGGAGAGTTCCAAGTGAAATCTGTGAGATGAGTACAAACGATGTAGTACTAAATGGTGACGGAACAGGATGTATAGTAATTACTGAGCCGAAAAAACACAGGTCACAGAGAACAGTATTTCCAAGAAAACAAATTCTTGATTCAAGAACGCATAAAAGCTTCAAAAACTGGATAGATCACTGGCGGCCAAAGGTTGAAAATCAGTACTCTGGAGATGCATTATATCTCTGGCCAAGTGGTAGACCTATAACTGTGAGAACACTGGGACACAAACTCAGTAAATATGGTAAACAGGTATGGGAACCATTTAAACCCTATGACGTGAGACACTGGTGTGCGGTTAGCAGACTGATTGAGCAGAAGGTAAACACTGGTAGCTTCGATGTTTTACCTGTTAAAAACTGGCTGGGGCATGAGAAAATAGAGACCACAATGAATTATATTCGATATTCGGAGCAGTACTACAAACAAGCGCCGTATGACTGGATTAAACGTGTCCTCAAATTCCATGAGAATGTGGAAGGGGAAAACACGTTAAAATCAAGATATGGCCATTTTACCTTGGTTTCGAGTGGAAACTCTCCGAGAGAGCTTAGTGGGCCCGGCAGGATTTGAACCTGCGACCAACTGGTTATGAGCCAGTCGCTCCACCAGACTAAGCTACGAGCCCTTAGAAAAGTATAAGGCATAATACAATTTCTACTACTTAAAATTTAGAGGTTGTCCATATCTCATTCTCACTCAACGCTAGGGGTAAAGTTCATTAACAGATCGATGTTAAATATTGAGGCATATTATGGTGGAGTTATCAACATTAGCAAGGTATCCTTTCTTGAATGCAGCGAAAGCCTATGTCAAAGATAATGCACTTTCTGTTGACGAATTATTGGATGATCCACTTTATGATCGCGCTAGAGCCATTGGTGTAGAAAGACTAGACAATGCCTTTAAAAATCGAGATGTAGGCAATAGAAGTCTTGCCACTGAATCTGATTGTATTATGGAACTTCTTTCCTATCCAATAGCACGAATGGTAGCAGTTTGCATCGAAGATATCTATTTCAAACGACGATATGCTCTTGGAGAAGCAGTTCATGTCTATAGAAATCTGGTTAATGAAGCAATTCCCTTTCTACTTGCTATTGCAAAAGAGTTTAACTTGAATGTATCACATGAAGAAGAGATAAACAGACTTAGCATCCACTTTACAGATTATTTACATTACGCTCCAACGAGATACAAAGAATGGAAGATAATCAACAGAGAGATGAAAGATGGACTCATTCGAATATCTCAGAAAGAGCTTGCACGTTTGATTCAAGAAGTATTGCGAGAAAGAATCAATGAAGAACTCGATAGCAAAGCATGTAACAAAACCATCTATAATACGTTTTCATCAGATATCAAACGCATTCAAAATACAGTCATGATGCACCGGAAAAAGATTGAGACTACTCCAGTCGGAAAACTTGATATTAACAAATTACCTCCTTGTATGAAAGATATTTTGGCAGCCATCCAATCAGGTGAAAACGTTCCTCACATGGGGCGATTTGCACTTGTCGCCTTTTTGAGTTCACTTAAGCTAAATACAAATGATATCCTTAAACTCTTTAGCCGGGCACCTGATTTTGAGGAGGAAAAAACTCGTTATCAAATAGAACATATTACTGGTAGCACATCAGCAACAGCCTATACGCCGCCAGGATGCGAAAAAATGCGTACCTATGGCATTTGTCCAGTAGAGAAAATTAACGATCTTTGTAAAAAGAAACGACATCCGCTGAGTTATTATAAAGCAAGATGGAAAGAGGAGAAAGACAAGAAATGAAACGGTTTGTTACCTTTGAGGGAATTGATGGATCTGGAAAGTCCACAATTGCAAAACTAGTGTGTAAACGTTTAACTTCTGAAGGATATGATGTTGTTGAGACTTACGAACCGACTGATAGTTGGATTGGAAAACAGGTCCAGCATTGTATTGAGACCAATACCGACCCATTTGTCACTGCGTTTATCTTCATTGCAGATCGCATTGAACATTGTAAACGAATCAAGACATGGCTTGATGAAGATAAAATCGTTCTTTGTGATCGTTATGCTGAATCAACTTATGCATATCAGGGTGCACAAATGCAGGATTTAGTTGATAACCCGATAACATGGCTACAGGAGCTTTCAAAAAATCGAATTATTATTCCAGATAGAACATTTGTTTTTGTAATAAATCCTAAAGAATCTCTTGCTCGTATTCAACATCGGGATAAACTCATTCCGTTTGAACGAGCGTCATTTCTAGAAAAAGTACATAAAAATTATTTACTGTTGGCAGATGGAAAGCATTTTTTAAAAGTTGATGCTACTAAAACAATAGATGAACTTGTAAATATTTGTCTTAATGATATTTTAAAATAGTGCTCCCGTTGGAATTGCACAGGTCAACAGGAGAAATTTTTAGGAGAGTTTTGCAAATTAAACAGACTCTTATCCTAAATTAGTTCTATTTAGATCATGGAACGAACATTAATTTTAAAGAATAACCTATTTTAACAATATTTATTCAATGCTTGGCCAACGCACTAAGCGTTTTTTTGTGACCATTTACTATTTTAACGATTTCTCGGAATTCTTCTTCAGCAATTTTTTTCCTAGTTTCTTCTGAAATGTTATCTTTCAAATTTTTTGATTTTGCCATTCATAATCCACTCCTTTATTTCATTTTGAGAGTAATAGTTTTCTCTTATACCAATCATTACCTTAACATTATTTATTGTATCAGGTATATTAAATTTTCCTTCGTTCTTGAGGACAAACTTTTTTGTTGAGAGAAAAGCGGTTCGTTTGTTTCCACTCTCAAAAGCATGTATGCGTGTTAATTCACTGAGTAATCGTGCCGCTTTATCATATATGCCTCCTGGATTCATTTTTGCCCCATCTATAGCTTTTTGTATGTAAGAAACACTAATTGTTTTTGCTTGATCCTGTTTACTTTTTCTAAACATTTCAATTGCAATAGTGTTATTATACTGAATCTCATCAACAGTAGGATACACAATTCCAACCATAAAAGAGTTAAAAGAGAGGGACGCCTATAATCTTTGCGTTTATTTAAAAATTGTCTAAATTTCAACAGTCTCCCAATCAAACCATTGTTGGATTGAAATCAAATATCCAAATCTCCCTCTTCTATGCTCATATTAAAGTTAGTGCTCCCGTCGGGATTTGAACCCGAGTCTAAGCCTCGAGAGGGCTTGATGATTGGCCGCTACACTACGGGAGCAAAAAAGCATTAACCGCCAGAGGATACTTGTATTATTGCAACTTCCTGACCGTCTTTTAATGCATTGTCAATTGGAATCGGTACGTTATTACTCATTACGATAAGCGTATCTGGTTTAAGATTCATCTTTCTCAAGAGATCATTAACTGTTGATTCTGTTTCTAAATGTATCTCTTTTGTTTCTTTCGTTCTTGATAACTTAACTGTTATTTTCACCTGAATCGATAGGAATATAAAAAAGCCTTTGATTAAGCTTTTGACGGTAAACATCTGTTGCTGGGGTAGCCAAGCCCGGTCCACGGCGGTGGTCTCGAAAACCACTGGTGCTCGCACCTCAGGAGTTCAAATCTCCTCCCCAGCGTACCATAAATATCAAAATATAGCATTTTTTATAAAAATATATAATAAAATTTATATACTTTATATGCTACTTATAGGTATGAATTAGGTGTTAATATGAATAAAAAAATCATTATAATTGTATTACTTGCAATATTCCTTATGGCTACAATCTCTTCCACGTCGGTCGTAGCAAAAAATACATCAGAAGATGCTGGACTTGCTTTGGTATCACCAGAAATTTCTATCGAGCTTGATTCACAACTAGACAAACCTATTGCCACTTCGGGCACAAAAACAATCGATATAACTGTTAAATATAGATTAGATATAGATGATTTGACTGCAAGACTCTTTTTCAATAGACGAATAGGTAGATTTCTCCTATTTGGTTTTGGATACATTCTCAAGATTAAAGGAGAACCTCCTGCAAAGATTGACCTTGGTGTAGAATGTCCAGATTGGTGTACGGTTAGCGTAGAACCCTCAAATGTTACAACAGAAATAAGCAATGCGTTCAAAGAGGCAGAGCCCGCGCAACTGACGATTTCCGTTAATGAGGGTGCACCTGCTCTTGAGCCGGGTGACATTACCATAACAGCAGAAAGCAAAGCCTTAGGTGGTATAGCTAAGTCTACAAATGAAACAACGATCTCAGTTATGGCATCTTATGATTCATCATTAGAAATTAATGCAACATCGTCCATGGAAATACCTCCAGTTAATGAAACGATTATCCCAATAAACATCACAAACAATGGAAATGGAGAAACAATGGTGCAAGTGTCGGTAGTAACCTCTCCAGAAAATTGGAACATATCTTTATATGAAGAAAATATAACAATTGATGTTGGAGAGACAAAACAGATAGATCTTATTGTCAAACCTGTCAAGTCATTTGAAAATGAAACGATACAGCTTAAATTTACGTCAACGTCAACTTCAGATGAAGATGTAAACGACACCTACTTGCAAGGAGAGACCACGTCATTAAGTATAGCATTGTCAAACGATGGTAGTCTAGAGGAAGAAAATGGTGTTCCTGTATTTGAGATAGCAACTCTTGCTATTATCATCATAGCTATTATCGTTATCATTATGTTGTTTTTGAAACGAAGAAAGGATTAACCGTTCATCTCTTTCCTTTTCTTTTTTTCTTTACCTTAAGTTTTTAAATAAGAAACAGTATCGTGTTTTTCTACTGTAAGAAGGGGTTTTATGTCATCCAAAATAGAACACATTGATGAGATATTCAAACTGTTACATCAAGAATTGGGCAAGTATGTCCAACCTGTTGTTTCCCGCTCAAAATGGGATGAGATCGTTAATACTCCCTTCACAACTTTAATCTCTTGTATTCTAAGTCTGAGAACCAAGGATGAAGTAACAGAACAAGCATCAGTCAGACTGCTTAAGAAATATAATACACCTGAAAAACTTCTACAACTATCAGACAAACAAATAGAATCATTGATCTATCCAGTTGGTTTTTACAAAACCAAAACAAAGAGAATCAAGGAAATATCAAAAACTCTCTTAGAAAATTATGATGGAAATGTTCCGGAAGATTTTGACGAGTTATTAAAATTAAAAGGTGTTGGTAGAAAAACCGCCAACATTGTTATGGTCTATGGTCATAAGAGACAAGGATATTTACCAATAGATACGCATTGTCATCGGATCCCTAATCGTCTTGGATGGATTAAGACAAAAACACCAGAAGAAACAGAAATAGAACTTAGAAAAATCTTACCAAGAAACTATTGGGATGATTTCAATCACTTGTTCGTTACGTTTGGGCAGACCATATGTGTTCCGGTTTCTCCTTTTTGCAGCCGATGTCCCATAAAAAATTACTGCAAACGAGTCTTTGTTACGAAAAGTCGGTGAAACCATTTTTTCATTCCAATGGTATCATTTGTTTTCCAAAAAACATTCTTAAAGAAAGCAGAGGCCATAGAATCATCATAGCAATTAGTAGCAAGGTTGGGATTATACCTATATGTTCAAAAAGATAGCTCAGTAGAACCACCGGAATCAGCAGGAATGCCAACCCTTCTTGTAACCCTTCATAAATAAGCATGGTATCTCTCTGCGAAATGGGAGTGGAGAAAATCTTAGCTACCAAATATAAAATTGTTACTGATAAAAGAAAAAAGGCAATACTTGGAATGGGAAAAGAATGGACGTAAAAAGAGGTAATACCAAATACAAAAGGCAACGAGGCAACAACGATATGCGCAATCTTCATACCAAATCCATATCCTTTAAACAAAACAGGAATATGTAGGCCACCATCCGTTGTTTTTACACCGAGTATTGTTGGCGTTGTCTTCACGCCCGTCTTTGCATCATACTTTACATCTTTCAAATTTGCAAATACGCCAACGCTGAATAACCACTGCATCATTGCAACAAAACTAATGATGATCGCTAAACTAGATGCTCTGTTAGAGACTGTTAATGCTCCAAATAACCCATAGGTGAAAATTCCCATTGCAAGTATGTATTCCATAGCAAATAGCTGCTTACTGTACTTATTGTAGATTGTTATTAACAAAAAAGAAACCATCAACACAAAGAAGGAGAGTAAGGAGAATAAAAACACAACGGAGATGACAGCAGATAATAAGAATGAAACGACCACAATGCCCATAGCTATACGCTGAGATATAGACTCCGTAACAAGAGGTCTGTTTGAGACATATTTTGATTTGCTATCTATCTCAACATCAAAATAGTCATTCTGAACAAATGTAAAGATATGGGCTAATATCCCAATAAAAAACAACATGGACAAATCCAAAAAGACAAATCCCCCATTACAGATTGCCCCAAAAACAGGAGTAAAGCCTAGATATAACATACCATACGGTCGAATAAGTCTGAGATACTCCATCACGTCATTCATATATAGTAAAATAAGTTCTAATAATTAAGTTCTTCAGTATTTATTATAAACTATTTCCTCAGGTGTAATTGTAAATATTCTTCTATCTCTCTAACGGTTAAATTTTTCTTATCCGTCATTATATCTACGAGTTTATCTTTTTCATTCCAATCCGTATAGTACTTTTTCTGCATACGGTTTAAATCAACTTTAATTCCTTTGTGTTCTGCAAGTTCTCTCAGTTGTTTTTCTGTAAGTTCATTTAGTAACTCTTTTTTTATTGACATTTTTTCCTCCTATTTTGCGAGTAGATGAAGATCCTGTTATATTTGTTTTTGTATGATATAACAAAAAACCAAATTAAACTTTTCTATGACTTTTGCGTGTCCATTTTTGTGCTAAAAAGAATCGATTGATTTATAAATAAGAAATAACATTCACCTTTGAACGTGAGTGGATGGGATGCAAGACAGCGGTAATAGTAGTTTTTCCAGAGCGGATAGTAGGCCCCTGGTAATTAGATCTCTCAGAAGAAGCAGTGTGAGAAAAAAGATCGCCGAATATCTCTTCGAGATCAGTCCCAGTGGGAGTTATACTTCTGAGATTGCCTATAATGTTAAAACTACACCCACAAATGTAATTGGCGCCATCCGGGGAATGGATACACGATATCGCGAAGAAGAATCACTCATGAGCTTAAATATCGTTGAACAGACAGATGTGGGAAAACACAACACAATTAAATTGTACAAACTCACTGATTTTGGAAAAGAAATTGTTGAAACTCTGAGAAAATAACATTCCTTTTATGATTTATATCTCACGTCCTTTTCTATTCGCTTCAAACATGGTTGTAACTAAGAAGAGGTTCAACTGCTTCTTCCGGAAGCAATTCCATATTGACACCTGTAAGAGTGCTTTTCGTGAATTGGAACGTTTTGGATTTAAGTTTGGTTTTGCTGGAAATCATGTTCACCTTTGATTTACACCAAGTGCTTATGTTGATACTATTATCGATCTACAGCCATAAAAAATGAGAAATTTGATTTAACATTGTTTTGCTAGATTCTATCTTCCAAAGAAGATTTTTGCGATCTCATATAACTCCATATCAACTGTTTTTAATTTAGACACAGCCTTGTTTAATTCAACAGGTACAATTTTGTTTCCATGTAACGCTACCATTTTTCCAAAGTCGGTGTTTTTGATCAATTCAACAGCCGCGATACCAAATCGTGTTGCCAGGACCCTATCATAGGCAGTGGGGCTGCCTCCTCGTTGTACATGTCCTAAAACCGTAACCCTTGTCTCTACATCCATGCGTTCCTCAATTAATTTTGCGATATAGTGCCCTACTCCTCCAAGCCTTAGATGGCCAAAATCATCTTTTTCTTTTGTATTCATAACTAATGATCCAATATGTTTAGGTTCTGCACCTTCTGCGACGACAATAATGCTGAAATTTTTACCGCGGTCATGCCGTTCTTTTAAATGCCCACAGACTTCATCTATATCAAATGGATCTTCAGGGATCAATATCTCATCGGCTCCACCAGCAATGCCACTGACTGTTGCAATCCATCCTGCGTGTCTTCCCATCACTTCCAACACCATCACTCGATGATGTGATTCAGCAGTTGTATGTAATCGATCTATGGCCTCGGTGGCAATGGATACTGCTGTGTCAAATCCAAAGGTGTAGTCAGTAGCCGAGAGATCATTATCTATAGTTTTTGGAACACCAACGATAGGGATGCCCATTTCATGGAGTTTTGATGCAACTCCCAGGGTATCTTCCCCACCAATAGCAACAATAGCGTCGATACCAAACTTTTTAATATTCTCAACAACCCTTTGTACATCCTCTTGTTTTTTAAATGGATTTGTTCGTGAAGTACCAATAATAGTACCACCCTTCGGTAAAATACCTGAGACAGAATAATCGGCGAGTAACTCCATCTCTCCATCTATCAACCCTCTCCATCCATTTTTTATCCCGATGATTTCCCAGTTATACTGTATTGATTTCCTTACAATGGCTCGTATCACCGCGTTTAATCCTGGACAATCTCCGCCACCTGTCAAAACACCTATTTTTTTCACAAGATTCGCCTTATTAAATTAAATCACCTACAATTACTCTCTCCTCGATCGTTTAACCTTAATTCTCTTTTAGTCTGTTTTAGCTTCTAATATTCTTTTTTATATCCTGGCTTTATAGCAACTATAGTGTTTATCCTTAGACACCCTAAACCCTGGCTAGAATCAATTAAAATAAAACCATCTTTATAGTCTACATCCTCAATGGTGCCTGTGACTACATTTGCTCTATCTTCTCCAGTTTCTTTAGTGACAATTTTACAGTATTTGCCTACCAGCCTTTCCAAATATTTTTTTTCCATTTTTTTCTCACCACCATTTCTTTTTCCACATTTCCATGCCAATATCAGGCATGTCAATTATTTTCATGTATACTGTTCGCAAGTGACACTATATAAGGCTTTGGCGGTAGAAAATCAAAATGAAAAAATATCTAAGTGGCAAAAATCACACTTTGATATTTTTACACTCGTACCTTAATGAAATAACAACATACCTACAGATAACCGACAAATTATGAAAATACTATGGGGCTCCACATCAACAAAAAATAGAAAAGATAGCAATAATGGTAAAACCGTTGATCAAAAGATAACACTCTTCTCAGAATCAGGACTACAAAGAACAATAAAACTTGAGGCACCAATGTTTATAAGATCTATTGTTTCTTTTGAATGAGAACTTCTTAGAGATCCTCTATATCTGACTCTTCGATTTTTTTTGTCTTCAGTTCATCATCTATCATATCCAAGCACTTATCAATCTCATCGCTTAATGTTAGTCTTCCCTCCAATGGTTGACTGGGCATTTCCATAGTTTTTTCATCGATCTCTAGCTGTTTTTGTTTTCTTTGGAGTTCGGATTCAACAAGGGATAATGCCGACCTTTTCTCTTCTAGTTCTGCAGTTAGAGTATCGAGTTCACTTGTTTTTGATGTTATGAATCTATTTGTCGTTTCCAGTGTTTTCTGTTTTCCTTCTAGTTGACTCTCTATGTCTCTTATTTCTTTATTTCTTTTCTCCAGTTTGCTTTGCGTCTCCGCCGTCTTAGTGACATTGTTTATAACCATTATCGAACCTTGGTGCTCTTCATTGCTGTCGGTAAGTGGTATGTGAGATATGTTTGCTAAGAGATTATCATCATTTTGATTTTTTAGATGAACAGAATTTACGGCAATCGATTTTTTACTGGTTTGACATTGATTTTGCGCATCAACTAACCTTTTATCTTTCATGAAATCAAGTTCAAAAATGTTTGTTCCATGGATTTTCTCCCGATCTATCTCCATCATCTGTTCTGCTTTTTTGTTCCAATCGGTTATAACATTCTCTTTATTTGTCAATAGTATGGGTAGAGGTATTGAATTCATTACGCTCTTAAAATTAGAACTTAGTTGGTCCGTCTCTGCTTTTAATTGATTGATTGCACTTATCTTGTTTTTTATCAACGATGTATGTTTTTCCATGAGTTGATTTTTCAATTCAGCGATAATGTTATTTCTCGTCTCCAGCTCTTGCTGTCTTTGTTGGAATTCCGTTTGTATCTCTTTCATCTCTGACTGCTGTTCATCCAGTTCTATAGTTCTTAATTCTAAATCATCATGTAACTCTTCAAGTTCTTCTCCTAATCCTTTTATCTCCTCATCCTGCCGGTATAGTTCTATGGTTCTTGTTTCAACCTCAAGTCGTCTTCGTTCAAGCGCTTCGTGCAATTGTTCCAAATCATTATTTATTATGCTTGATTCCTTCTTTTTCAGTTCCAGTTCTGTCAGTTGGTTTTTCATTTCTGCTATTATTCTGTTTCTTCCTTGCAAATCATTGACAATCGCATCTATTTCTTCTTGCTTTCTCTCTAACTCTTTGGTAAGATGTATAATAGTCTGAGATCCTTCTTCTTTATGTCTAATCATAATTCTTCTTTTTTTCTTCACTGTTTTCTCCATATTATCTGTTGCAGAAGAACCTTTTGACTTTTTTTTATCCTTTTTTAAAATCGGCATTCTCTGTTTCTCCACATGTTAACCATTATGGGTCACAATTTCTCTCCAACATAAGTAATGGGTCTTTCCATTCTTTAAGATTTTGCATTAGGTGGGTTAAATACCAGGATATTAATGATAATGGTATAAGAAAGCCGGTTAGTAACAGTAGATAGACACCCACTGCTCCGATCTCCATGCAACCAAATCTATGTATAGTCACTTCCTGTAAGTGTTGATACATTAATATGTGTAATATTAAC
>Ga0315547_1001051_pt1 | contig 23311 bp, 13 predicted proteins | sample SalMarSW160240MG_2_FD_202542 | JGI IMG/M metagenome (GOLD analysis project Ga0315547, IMG submission 202542) | Salt marsh sediment microbial communities from the Plum Island Ecosystem LTER, Massachusetts, United States - Salt Marsh Sediment SW1601-240 ...
CCTGTAATATCCGCCTGGTCTCTTCCGGTAGTTTCACTGCTCTCCGTGAAAAGCTGATCGAGCTTATTGACAAACGGTTCACGGCCTCCCAGCAGATCCATCAGGCCCGAAACATCGTGTGGAACAAAGAAGCTATACTGCCATGAATTGGCTTCCGTATAATTGAAATTCACCTCGCGCGGATCGAAGGGAATAAACCAGCCACCATTAATTCTGCCCCTCATAAACCCGGTGGATGGATCAAAAATGTTTTTGTAGGATTGTGCTCTCTTCAAGAAGTATTCATAATCTGCATCCTTTCCAAGTTCCTTTGCCATTTGTGCAATACACCAATCGTCGTAAGCATATTCCAGGGTTTTGGAAACCGACTCTGACTCTTCACTGACCGGAATATATCCATATTCCCTGTAGGCTTTCAATCCAAGATGATCCAGTTCTGCACTATGTTTCATGGCTTCGTAGGCTTTTTCAACGTCAAAATCACGGATCCCCTTGATGTATGCATCAACAATAACGGGAATTGAATGATAGCCGATCATGGTCATGGTTTCATTTCCCGAAAGTTCCCATACGGGCAGCAATCCTCCCTGGTTGTACTGTGTCAGGAAGGTCTTAATGATATCGACGGTCCGCTCGGGTTCAATGATCGTAAATAACGGATGTGCAGCACGAAAGGTATCCCAGAGAGAGAAGAGGGTATAATAATCGAAGCCCTCAGCCTGGTGAACTTCCATGTCCCTTCCACGGTACTGACCATCCGCGTCTGTATAGAGATTCGGATTCAGGGAAGCGTGGTAGAGGGCAGAATAGAATATCTCTTTTTGCTCCCGGCTACCTCCGCTAACATCTATTTTCCGGAGCTGTGTTTCCCAGGCCTCTTCTGCAGCGAGTCTGACCTCATCAAAAGAACGTTCCCCGATCTCGGACAGCAGGTTATTTTTCGCACCTTCAGCACTGACGGCCGATATTCCGATCTTCACGAAGATCACTTCACCCTCCGTGGTTGAAAAGTTGAATGCCGCTTTTACATTCTTCCCTTCTCCCCTGTCAGCATCCGGCAGAATGGTATCATTTTCAGTAATGATATAGGTGTCAAATGGCTTTGAAAAAGTTGCATAAAAATAGAGTCTCTGGTCCTTTGCCCATTCCCTTGACCTGCGATAACCGGCAATTTCCGTATCACTAAGGATCTCCAGCCAGGATTCAATTACAGGATCCCTGTGTTCCAGGTCAATGATTATATGGGACTCTTCACCTTGAGGAAAGGTATATTTGTGGTAACCATCTCGTTCGGTGACCGTAAGTTCCGTTAGGACAGCATAATCATCAAGCAATACTGAATAATACCCGGGAGAAGCCTGCTCTTTTGATTTCCTGAATAATGAACAATATCCGGTAGAAGTATCATTTTCATCACCTTTGTTAAATTGGATTTCTCCTGTAGTGGGCATAAACAGGATATCGCCATAGTCTGATATTCCCGTCCCGCTAAGGTGTGTATGGCTGAAACCATAGATTACCGAGTCGGTATAATGGTATCCTGAACATCCATCCCATCCTGTCAATCGGGTATCCGGTCCCAGTTGCATCATACCAAAAGGCATGCTGGGACCCGGGTATGTATGTCCGTGTCCCCCGGTACCGATAAACGGATTGACATAATCTATATTCCTTTTTGTGGTGCAGGAAACCAGCACCAGCATAGCAATACAAAAGATTGTAATCTTTTTTCTCATTTTACTTCAATTTTGTTGTATCATTAATGTGTTGTAGGTTTAATATTCAAGTATTACGCCCTTACAGGGCTTATATCTTCTATTCCACTAATACACAGGGCGATGCCCTGCGCTGTTATATCAAAGTCTTTCAGGCTTTTTATTCTTTCTCTTCTTTTTTTCGTACAGCGGTAACATCAATGACACCTTCAGCATAGCTGGCTATCCCTGTAAATTTCTCATCCTCAAATGTTCCGCTGATCTTCACTACATAACCCTCCAGGTAGAGTACAAAATCCAGTCTATTCTTCTTATACACCACTTCGCTGGCGGTAACCTGATAGTACTCATCCAGTGCAAATACCACACTATAGCTTTTTCCCTCTTTACCAATAATAAATTCCCCGGCAGCATACCCTTCGGGAGCGGTGGGGGCATTGAACTTCCAAATGCCGGTCGGATCAATTTTTTTGGCAATTGGTTCCATGGAGAAGGAGGTAAAAGCGAGGAACAATCCAATGAGGAACAAACTTCCTATGATTTTTTTACTCTTCATAATTAGTAATGTTAAGTATAGCCTATATTAGCAGCTAATTTATGCCTGTCTTTTTGGATTATTTTGATTTCCATACTCTACCCTCCTGATTGATTTGCCAGGTGTTTCCGGCAGTATATCCTGACATTGTTATCTGGTACATTGAGGGAGTTGAAGAGAATTCGGGCAGGGTTGGGTATCGGTTGAAATCCTCAGCTTGCAATCCCAGTTGTTCGAGGGAAGAAGCATATTTTCCCTGGTTTTTAAAATGGGATCGTTGCAAATGATACAATTTTCTCAATACCCATTTGATCTCTTCATCCTTCTCCGGCAGGAATGGAACCTTTTGTTCTCCTGCGAGATGATCGGAAAACTGCACATATCCCCATGTTTCCGGTGCATGCATATTGATCCGTTCCTGGGGTGACCAGACCCGGTTTAATGGCGGGAGGGTTTCTCCGGTATCCGGATCTTTTCTTTTTACATAGTCCCGGCCGATCACTTCCATTTCCCAGTCGACCCGGGAAAAATTCACTCTCCACTGTTCTCCATCGGAAGGCATTCGGTGTCCGGGGGCACACTCTTTCAACGTTTCCCATGGTACAGCAATCTCCACGGTCCAATTCCTGTCCTCAGATGCAGGGTCATTGATGGTTCCATCCACCATTACTCCAACCTTCAGTCCGCTAATATTCCAGCCGGATATGGCGGGTCCCCCATCCCGGTAAGGTTTTGCCATTAACAGGTCCCATACTGTTCCGAATGCATTCACCTCCAGTTCATAGTAGAGATGGGTATCCCCATCAGGGTCGATAAAGATCTCGAAATCATTATCATGATAGATCACGGTATCGCGCTGCCGGAGGGATGCCCAAACGTGTTTCTCTTCCATTTCTGCAGCGAAATAGAAGCAATCATCATCCCACAACATTTTTACACGGGATTGCTGAGTCGGCTGGTTGTCCTTGTTGCCTGTAATATCTACGAACGGATTTGTCCAACCAACCTTGCTCCATGCATCTTCACTGATCAAGCCATCTATTACCGGATCTGTTTCTGCCCGGGAACAGATATACGATTCTGGCTGCACAGGCAGGTCAAAAACTAATCCGGCAAGCGCTTCTTCGTTATTTTCCAGAGATCCCCGCTCTCCATTACCCGTTGTACATGCGATCAACAAAACCATAACAAAGAGAGAACCGAGGCTTAAAATGTTTACTAAACACTTATGATCGGGTAGATTCATACTGCTTCAGGGCTAAACAATGTTTCTCCAGAATTTTCGGTTCATGGCTCGTTCATTAAAGAAAGTCACACCTGCTGCACCACCGGTCATGGCAAATTGAACTGCCTGAGCGATGTTATCGGGGGAGAGTGCCGGAATAAAAAGACCGCTATAGAGCGGAATTCTTCCATTCAGTCCACGGGTTCCTTCCCGTGTAGCGGTTTCTATCCATGCAATATCCTTTTCATAAAAATTATGATAGATCATCGGATAGACTGCATCAAGGTTCCACTTAAGCCATTCCTGCCTGACCAGTTTCCTGGCAATCTCCGGAGTAGGGAATACTGCTGCCGTAAGTTTCTTTTGGTGATCCCTGGTAACCTGAGCCAATTCATTAACCAGGCGGGTTACAGAGTCGTACCTGAACTGGAGCCAGGCCTGGTGCCCGAATGGGTCTTCGATATCCATCGGATCGATCCCTTCCTGCTTTTTAAACTGGTCCCGACAGACATCACAATAGCAGAAATCAAATTCCGGGTACTCTTTATCCTGAACAAGGTCATATTTCGACCACAGCCCGATTGGAAGGATAACGTCGGAGTGCCGGATATAGTCGAGGTGTACTCCATCCAGGTTATCCATCATTGCCAGTCTTTTCACGCGTTCGGCAATAAATTCACGAACTTCAGCACGAGAGGGACAAAGCCAGCTATAATAATCAACGTAGGGTTGATGTTCGACCGTTGATCTGCCATCCCGGCTAATGGTAAACCATTCCGGATGTTTTTCCATGGTTTCCCGATTGCGGTGGTTCAGTACAACAATCCATGCATGGATTTCCAGTCCGGCTAATTTTGCCAGAGAAGCCATTTCCGGGTATTGCTCTTCCGAAGCCTGCATCAGTATTCCACTGACACCAAGACGGGCAAGTTCCCTGAATTTGTTTTTCCACTGTCTGGGTGAATCACCCCGGGCAGACATCCAGACCCAGACCGGCATTTCCGGAACGCGTTGAAGGGATCTGCACCCGCTGAGGAGAGGTGTTCCTATGGTGATTCCAACTGCTCCAAGGCCCACCATCCGGATAAAATCTCTTTTTTTCATGGTTATGATGCATTAAAATGGGTATTCGTTTTATGTGTGAAACCAATTATTTTTCTCCTCCCATTCTTTCCAGGGCAGAAAGGTAATAAGTAAGGCTTGCGGTACCATCCATTGTTGGTTCATTTGTTGAATAATCCGCAAAATCATCGTGATACACAACCAGTTTGGACTGGAAGGCATTGTACTCATCCTCTGATGCAAGGTAAAGTCCTTTCAGGTTGTTGTATATTGAACCATATACGGGACCGTCAATCAGTCCGCCGAGGGGTTGCTTTTTCAACAGGCGAACAGCTGCTGAGTGGGTATCCTCAGGGTAATCTCCATCCTCCGGTAATCCAATGATCATACTTGTTCCCCAAGGGTTACAACCGAATAACCAATCCCTGAGGGAAGCCTCCATCGGTTGATAGCTGTCATCACCTGTAAGCTCATGATAGAGTCTGCACTGGGTCAACATGGCCACAACCAGGTTATTGGAACACCAGACAAACGGAATCCCATAATAAAAAGCATTTTCTTTTCCTTTGCGGTACACGTTATCAATTCCATCCTTAATGTACTCAGTGAATGTTGAGCTAATTTCCTGATCGGGAACTCCGGCAAGGAAGACGTGCCCCAGGTTAACAAACGGGTACCACTGGTAATGTCTGGCTGTGTCGGCTCCCATCCATGGGATGACCGGTTCTGTATTTCCATTACCGGCTGCATCCGCCAGGTATTTCTCATCACCGGTCATCCGATAGAGTGTGCTTGCTGCCAGTTCCATATCATCCCGCCAGTTATCTTCCTCATAGAAATAGGGGGCTCCATGAGGAGCGGTCTGGCACACTCCCGGATTCTCCTCTCCAAACTCATATGCATCCACCGCTTTTTGTTTCAGGGCAGTGGAGAATTCAGGGTAAAAAGGCATCAGGATGTCAGCCCCCAGAGCAAATGCTGCAGCATATTTCCCGGCAGTAGAAGCAATGCCGGTTGCCCGGTTTTTGTTCTTCTCCGATCCCTGGACCCTGCCTGTACAATAATAAACCGGTCTTTCAGCACCACGACCATAATCTGCACTATCTTCTGCCGGTATTTTGAATCCGATATGATCCCGGTCATCAGCTATCTGATTAAACATCACTCCCTTTTCCGGGTTCATTTTGACCAGCCAGTCCAGACCCCATTTTGCTTCATCCAGAATATCGGGGATACCATTCATCCCGGGATGACCATCTTTATCAAAATCATCATGAAAGAGAGCGGGATTTTTCATGTAAGCAAAAAGCATCTGAAATACAGCGTTGGCCGATGTGGCCACATACTGTAAATAATCGGATGCATCATGCCAACCGCCCGTGACATCAATATGAGTGGAATCCACTTCCGGATCGGGATGAAAAACAATGAATCCATCATGCATATGGCAGGAATCGTTGAAGAAGGGATTATAACCACACCGCTGTTGACGCATGTATTCCAGAAGGAAATCTGCTGTTCCGTCATAAACATCATCATCGATTTTGAACTCCGGAGATCTGGTATTGCCTGCCATGATATAAAACTGCCCCTCCTCCCGAAAGGCAGAGAAATCAAGTCTGCAGGTAGAGCTGAAGGGTCCGTATTCACCAAAGGGCTGGATGTCTTCCGACTCCCATACGGGTTTGCCTGATTCAGCTTCACATACCCGAAACTCAACGGGTTCTTTTGCACTTTTACTCACAAAAACCGCAATTTTTTCGGTTGAAGGAAGATATCCAAGCTGGTTTATTCTGATCCAGCTATTCCTTTCCTCTCTTTCACAACCTGTAAAATAAAACAACAGCAACAGGGTAAAGGTCACAGCAAAGATCTTCCCGTATAGTCTCAAAAAACAGTTTTCCGGAGAGAGTGGATGATTTTTTTTTCGTGCCCGATTTAACATCTACTGTATCGTATTATGTACAACCAATTCATCAATAAAAAGAACCGCCTACTGCAATGATCCTTTATTTTCTTTTGGGTTGAACGCCCCGTTGTTTTGCTGCTGCTTCAAGCCGCTGTTGCCACTTTGATTTTTTCTGGGGTTTCTTTTTGTTCTCTTCCATTCTCTTCAGGATGGCTCCTTCATCAAGAAACTGTTTGGTGATCAGGTTCTGTCCAAAGGTGATCAGGTTTGCCAGGAAGTAATAATAGGTCAGACCGGCGGAGAAATTATTCAGAATCAGCATAAACATGATGGGCATGATATACATCATTCCTTTCATCCCGGGCATTTGACTGCTTCCGGATGCTGAGGGGCTATTAATTTTCATAGTAACTATGGTAGACACTGTCATGAGGAGTGTAAAGAGGCTTATATGGTCTCCATACATTGGTATGTTAAAGGGAAGGTCAAAGATGGAATCGTAAGTAGAAAGATCATCGGCCCAGAGGAATTTTTGTTGTCTCAATTCAATTGATGCGGGGAAAAACCTGAACATGGCAAACAGGATGGGCATTTGGAGGATCATGGGCAGGCACCCACCCATTGGACTCACTCCGGCACGTTTATAGAGAGCCATGGTTGCCTGTTGTTTTTTCATCGCATCTTCCTTCTTGGGAAATCGGGCATTGATCTCGTCGACCTGTGGTTTGAGGACTTTCATTTTAGCCTGTGACATATAGGACTTCCAGGTCAACGGGAACAAACCCATCTTGATGATGATGGTCATCAGCAGGATAATGATTCCATAGTTGGCAATGTATTTATTGAGCCAGTTGAAGATCGGGATGATCACAAACTGGCTTATCCACCGAATGATATTTCTACCGAGGAATACCAGTTCTTCGAGTTCCACTTCATATTTTTTTAAGGTATTGAAATGGTTTGGACCAAGGTAAAACCGAAAACCGATCGTTTCATCACTACCTGCCTCGTAAGGGATACTCAATTCAGCCCTGAAATTCCTGAGATAATCTTCTGACTCAGGAAGTTTTCTGGAGCTTACATACGCATTGAGAAAATAATTGTCGGCAATCAGAACGGAAGAAAAGAACTGATCTTTAAACGCCAGCCATTTAACCCGGGTGGTTATTTCATTTGTCTCTTCGTCTTTCTGCGATCTTTCCCTGAAGCCGTCAACTTCTCCCTGATCGTATTTATATTTAAGTGATGTATAATTGTCTTCGTTTTGTCTTCCTTTCTCCTGCTGAGGCAGGTAAATTTCCCAATTCAAATCAAGTGAATTCAGGTTTGACGGGATAATATCCGTCATTCCAACCAGGTTAATATCGAAATCAACCATATACTCACCGGGGTTGAGTGTATAGGTATATTCTATGTATTTCCCGGGTTCCGAGACCAGTCGCAAGGCAACTGATTTAGGGGATTCTGATGCATCGAGATGCCTCTCGCTTCCCAGGGGTTCAAAATAGAGGTTACTGGTCCCAACCGGTCTGTTTTCCCGGGTAAAGAATTCAAATCCAAAGATGGTTGAATCGCCATTGAAAAGGATTAATGGAAGTGAATCGTAGGTTGTATATTTTTTCAATTGTGCGGTATAGATCCTTCCTCCAAGTGTGGAAATGTCCAGTTTCAACAGTTTATTTTCCAGTGTAATCATCTCTGTCTCAACACCAGCAGCCTGGCCAAATACTCCACCGAGGCTTTCCTGGTCATCGAGTTTCAATGCATCCTGGACATTTTCCGGAGTGGAAACCGGTTGTTTCACTGCCGGTTCAGCAACCTCAGCCTGTTGAACGGTATCTGCCTGAATTTGGGAAATGGCTAAAATACTATCGATTTCACTAATTCTTAATGCAGGGTAAGGCTGTTTTGGGCGTATGCGCAGGGCTTTCATATAAGAACCCTTGGCACCAGGATAATCTTCTGCATTATACAGAGAGTCGGCTATTTCTACCTCCTTATTAAATGCCTTGTTTAGCCGGGTATTATTAAAATAGCTAAAACCTATAAAGATGGCACCAATCAAAAGGATTCCAATAATTGTGTTTTTATCCATTATTCGTTGTTCTTTTCAAAGGCATAAGGATATTATTCCGGCCCCATTATTCATCCAGTGCTTTACGGATAAACTGAACAAACAGGGGATGTGGATTTATCACTGTACTGCTGTATTCCGGGTGGAACTGCACACCCACAAACCATTTATGTCCTGGTATTTCAACGATTTCAACCAGGTTTGTATCGGGGTTGATTCCCGTAGCTTTCATGCCGGCTTTTTCAAAATCACGTAAATATTTATCATTAAACTCATAGCGGTGTCTGTGCCTCTCCCTCACTTCCGGAAGTCCGTATGCTTTATAGGCATTACTCCCTTTTTTCAGCCTGCATGAATAGGCTCCGAGTCTCATGGTCCCGCCTTTATTCACAACATTCTTCTGCTCTTCCATCAGATCGATAATCGGATAATCGGTTTTACTGTTCATCTCCGTTGAATTGGCAGTGGTCCAACCCAGAACGTTCCTGGCATATTCGATCACAGCACACTGCATTCCAAGGCAGATTCCCAGGAAAGGGATGTTGTTTTTTCTGGCATATCCGGCGGCTATTATTTTGCCCTCGATTCCCCGCTTCCCGAAACCCGGAGCCACAAGGATCCCTTTCAGGTCCTTGCATTTTTCAGAAACTTTTTTCTCTGTAATCTGTTGGGAATGAATTAAGACCAGTTCCACTTTGCATTCATTCATCGCCCCGGCGTGAACAAATGACTCGGTGATCGATTTATAGGCATCCTGCAACTCAACATACTTTCCAACCAATCCGATACGTACTTCTTTTTTTGGATTTTTCAATTTGAAGATAAATTCTCTCCATTTTTTCAAGGCCGGTTCTCTTCTCACTGCCAATTTGAGTTTTCTCAAGGCAGTGACATCAAGCTTCTCCTTCAGCATATAGAGCGGCACCTCGTAGATGGTTTGGACATCGATGGATTCAATAACAGAAGTGATGTCAACATTACAGAAGAGAGCAACTTTTTGCCGAATGTCGTCGGTCAGGACTTTTTGTGTGCGGAGCACCAGTATATCAGGCTGGATCCCATTTTCCAGCAGTTCTTTAACGGAATGTTGTGTGGGTTTTGTTTTCAGTTCACCGGAAGCAGGCAGGAAAGGAACCAGTGTAAGGTGAATAACCAGGCAATTGGAGGATCCCATTTCCCATTTCATCTGGCGGACCGCTTCAATATAGGGCAGGGACTCAATATCTCCAACGGTTCCGCCTATCTCCGTGATAACGACATCATACTTGTTTTTCTCTGCAACCAGTTTGATCCGCCACTTTATCTCATCGGTTATATGGGGGATAACCTGGACTGTTTTACCCAGGTAGTCCCCTCTTCTTTCCTTGTCGATCACCGCCTGGTAAACCGTTCCGGTAGTGACGTTGTTTTCCTGTGATGTCGGGAGATTCAGGAATCGCTCATAATGGCCAAGGTCAAGGTCGGTTTCTGCACCGTCTTCTGTAACATAGCATTCTCCATGTTCATAGGGATTCAATGTTCCGGGATCGATGTTAATATAGGGATCCAGTTTTTGTATCCCGATAGAATATCCCCGGGCTTGCAGTAGTTTCGCCAGTGATGATGAAACAATTCCTTTACCTAATGATGAAGTAACCCCTCCAGTAACAAAAATAAATTTAGTCGAAGACAATGTCAATTGTTTTATTAATTTATGGTCCAGGTGTTACCTGAATGAGTTGTTTAATAATGTTGTATTGATGTTATCAATCCGTATCAGACTGATCGATCAATTGAATCTTCTCTTCCAGCAGCTTAATGGAGTTCTTTGCCCGACTGATTTTCAGGTGTACCTCTTTGATCATAGAATCGGCATTTTTTGATTTGGCAAAGAACCCGATATTGTTCTCCCACAATACGATATCATTTTCCATCTGTTTAATCTTATTTATAAATTTTTCCCGATCCTGTTGAATTTTCAATTCGGCTTTCGGGTTTTCCCTGATATTTACCAGTTTATTCTTGTATTTCAGCAGGCTTTTTTGATTCTCGCCGACTTTCAAGCTGTCGAATGCCTTATTTATTGTATCCCTGTATTCCTGGAGGACCTCATCCTTATGTTTAAACGGGACATATCCAATTTCTGTCCATCTGCGCTGGTAATCATTCAACTGGTTAAAATTCTCCTCCATATTTTCAACCGGCTTGAATTTACCAATCTCCTTGATCAGTTCTTTTTTCAGTTTCAGGTTATCTTCATAGGAATTGTCAATCTGGGCATAATGCTCAGATTTTTTCTGAAAGAATGTATCGCAGGCTGAACGAAATCTTTTCCATATTTTTCCGGAGTGTTTTCTGTGCACCGGTCCGATCTCCTTCCATTTTTTCTGCAATTGAATAAGGTCTTCTGTTGTTTTCTGCCATTCTGTGCTGTTTTTAAGGGATTCAGCCTGGATGCAGAGTTCAGTTTTTTGCTGCAGGTTATTATTCTGGACCTCTTTGTTTTCAATATAAAATTCCCGTTTATTGGTAAAAAAGGTATCGCATGCTTCCCGGAATCGCTGGTATATTTTATTGTTGCTTTTTTTCGGAGCATATCCGATCGTTCTCCAGATTTTCTGTAGCTCTATGACTTCGCCTGATTTTTTATCCCATTCTTTATGGGAGGAGATAGTCTGTTTATTAATCTCTTCAATCTGTTCACACAGGTGGTTTTTGGCTTCCAGGTTTTTTTTCTGTGTTGATTTCAGTTCCTCATAGAACTCCTGGTGTTTTTTATTGATTTTGGATGTTGCTTCCCGGAACCGTTCCCACAACTCATTTTTCACCTCATGCGGTACGGGGCCGATTTCACGCCATTGATCGTGCAGTTTTTGAAGTCGTTTAAAGGCATTCACCGCGGAGGGTTCCATCATCAGTTCCTCGGCTCTTTCACAAAGTTTTATTTTTGCTTCCAGGTTTTTTTTCAGGTCCAGGTCGCGCAATTCCTTATTTATTTTAATATAATCATAAAACTTCTCAACGTGATGATGATAGGTATTCCACAGATCTTTGAGGGTTTGTTGCGGTACAACACCCACCTCTCTCCAGCTTGACTGAAGGTCTCTGAACTCCTGAAATGTTTTATTGATTGATTCTTTCCGGTTAATCAGGTCTTTAATCTCCTCGATGATATGGTATTTCTCCTCCAGGTTTTTCTGTTTCTGAAGTTCAAGATCCTTGTTATAGGAAGATTTAAGGTTTCTGTATTTAGCAAGCAGCTCTTTTATCTGAATTTCACGGGGATCGTCTCCCGGCATGAAATCGATAATATCACCACCCTCAGCAAGAAAAGCTTTCTTCTTTTTTTCTAATTCAATTTTATGTTTCTTATAGAAATTGATTTTAATGTTTTCCACATCGTTCCTGATTTCCTGTACCGGCCGTTCTGAGATCAATATGGTAAGGGTATTCACCAATTCATCAATGGAAAAGGTTGTATAGTCAACATCTTTGACGGTAATCTCCTCATCCTCTTTATCATGATCCTCTTTCAGATCCTCTTTTTTATCGGATGGTTCAGAAAGGGCACTTTCTGCCTGTGGTGAATCGGAATGTTTATCGGTTGGTGTAGCTACAGCGTGGTCTTCCTGGTCGGGTTTTTGTTCGGGATCCGTTTCTGATCCCATATCCCCTGTCTGTTCGGGTGGGGTTTGAATCTCACTGCCGGAGTCAGTTTCACCTGACTCAACCGCGGAATGATCTTCCTCCGGACTGAGGAGGGTTTCATCTTTCGAATTTGCAGTTGCTTCCTGCTTACCAGAAGCAATGTTTTCATTTTCCGGACTCAGGGATGCCTTATCAACATCTCCTGAAGTAGCATTCTTTTCAGCCATCTCGCTGTTGTCTGTAGGGTCCTTCTTATTTTCAGGTTCCGTTGCGGATCCCCGAATTGTTCATCATGAACAGAATCATCATTCAATGTAGTCTCCATCATTATTCCCAATTTAATCATCCTGCTACAAAGAAAGCGGTGCGAACACAAAATTACGAAAATATACAATCTGAGCCGAATAGCAAATTTTTTACTGCAATTTAGAATAAATTGCGGTAGCAATGGGTTTCAAGTCTGTATACAAATCCCGGGTTTTTTATTTGGGAATTAGTCACTACATTTGATTTAAAACCGATGAGGATAGATATAATAACCATATTACCCGATCTCTTTACCGGTCCACTCAGTCATTCCATTATCCAACGGGCAAAAGAGAAAAGACTGGTTGACATTGTCATCCATAATCTCAGGGATTATTCCAATGACCGGTATAAAAGTGTGGATGATTATCCCTTCGGTGGAGGGGCAGGAATGGTCATGAAAATTGAGCCGATTTACAAGCTCTGGACGAAATTAACAAAAGAGAGGGCGTACGATGAGGTGATTTATACCTCTCCCGATGGGAAACTTTTTGACCAGAAAACAGCAAACAAATTATCACTGGCAAAAAATATTATCCTGCTATGCGGTCATTACAAAGGGGTAGATCAGCGGGTTCGTGATCATCTCATAACACTTGAACTTTCCATTGGTGATTTTGTGCTTTCGGGGGGGGAGCTTGCAGCAGCGATCATCACTGACTCCATCGTCCGGTTGATCCCGGGCGTTATCTCTGATGAGACCTCAGCACTTACGGATTCATTCCAGGATAACCTTCTGGCTCCCCCTGTTTATACCAGACCTTCAGACTTTAAGGGTTGGAAAGTGCCGGATGTATTGATCTCAGGGCATGCCCAAGAGATTGAGAAGTGGAGAATGGAACAGTCTGTTAAACGTACGCGAAAATTGAGACCGGGTTTGCTGGAAGAATAATGATATTGGTTCAGGGTACAGAGTTAAAGGAAAAAGTCGACAGTCTGCAGTACGCAGTCCGCAGTGTGAGAAGTTACGGGTTACGAGTTACGGGATACGAGTTACAGAGACAATTCCGCAGTTTCCGTACATACAATTATAAAATTTATCATCATGAGAACATGTATCTTACTCCTTCTTTTAATCTTCCCTGGCTGGCTCTACTCACAGCAGGTTGCAGATACTTCCTATCATCCAATAATTGAGGATCCGGAATATGAATCCGGGAAAGGATCTGTAATTTTTATCGACGAAGGCCATCATAATTTTCATACAAAGAATGGCCGGTATAAAGCTTTCTCAACCCTTTTGGAAAGAGACGGATATCAGGTTAAAGAATATAAAGGAAGATTTAATAAAAAGCAATTAGCTGAAGGAAAAATCCTAGTAATATCCAATGCATTGCATAAGATTAATGTAAGAAATTGGTATCTGCCTAATCCATCAGCATTCACAAAAACAGAAATCGAGGTTGTACAGCAATGGGTGCATGAAGGAGGAAGTTTATTTCTTATTGCCGATCATATGCCCATGGCAGGTGCTGCAAAGGAACTTGCTGCTGCCTTCGAATTTGAATTCACAAATGGTTTTGCAATGGACACCCTGAACAGAGGTCCTGCATTTTTTAACAGAAAAGAAGAAACACTTATCGATAATGTAATCACCAACGGCAGAGGCTCTACTGAACGTGTTGATCAAATTGCAACCTTTACCGGTCAGGCATTCAGGATACCAGCTGATGCGAAACCGATTTTAGTATTCAATGATAAGTATGTGATCTTTTTGCCTGATACAGCCTGGGTTTTTGACAGGAAAACTCCTGTATATAACGTAAAAGGATGGTCTCAGGGCGCCTTTAAGAAATATGGAGAAGGGAGAATTGTGGTATTTGGGGAAGCTGCCATGTTTTCTGCTCAATTAGCGGGAGAACAGAAGATAAAAGCAGGTATGAACAGAGAGGATGCAAGGGAGAATTACCGATTACTGCTCAATATTATTCACTGGCTGGATGGGAAGCTGGATTAATCCTGGAACCTGCACTCTGTGAAATAATGCTTTGCATATTACAAATAGTTAGTATTACTCAATGTTTATGCTTTATTATATAAGAAAAACCGTAAACCATGTACAAACTTGTGCTTCTTCGTCACGGTCTGAGCGAATGGAACATGCAGAACCGGTTTACCGGGTGGCAAGATGTTGATCTGGCAGATGCAGGAATTACCGAGGCACGCAACGCAGGGCAGTCTCTCAGGAAGGCCGGTTTTGCGTTTGATGCTGCCTACACTTCAGTGCTTAAAAGAGCTATACGCACGCTTTGGATTGTACTTGACCAACTGGATCAAATGTGGATTCCAGTTATTTGCGACTGGAGATTAAACGAACGACATTATGGAGCCTTACAAGGTCTCAACAAGGCTGAGACGGCAGCCAGGCATGGTGAAGACCAGGTTCTTATTTGGAGAAGAAGTTACGACGTACCACCACCAGCGGTAACAGAAGAAGATGAACGTTTTCCTGGCAACCAGGCCAAATATGCAAACATTGAGAAAACCAGGCTGCCGAAGACAGAATGTTTGAAAGACACTGCTGATAGAGTAATCGAGTATTGGGATGAAACTATTTCCAGGGAAATTTTATCCGGTAAACGGCTCCTTATTACAGCACATGGCAACAGCCTTCGAGCGCTTGTAAAATATTTGGATGAAATAAATGACGAAGAAATCCTGAAGCTGAATATACCGACAGGTATCCCCTTAATTTACGAACTTGACTTAAATCTGAAACCGTTGCGTCACTATTATCTCGCCGATGACGAAACACTTACCAATGCATTGAACGCATTGGCAAACAAAGACAAAACCAGGTAACTTTCTTATCTGAGGATTTTTCTTACCAGTGATACCGTAAAGTATGCCATCAGGAACATGCCTGCAAAGCCTTCAATGGAAGAGACGACACGTGCTGCACCGGTTGGGAAATGGTCTCCATAGCCGATGGTGAGAAAAGTAATTGCACTATGGTAAAAAGCACGGGCAAATGGTTCTATCTCATACCCTGTGCTGGAATGGATTTCTGAGACACCTGCCAGGAAAAGAACATAATAAATCAAGCTGAAGAGAACGTACCAGCCTAACATGGACATGAGTACACGCAGTGGATCGGTTGCATAGAGTCCGGCCACGTCCAGAACAAGCCATTTGAATCCGTGCCAGGGATAATACCAAAGGCCATTGAACCTGCTCTTTTTCAGTATGCCTTCCAGTTTTGAACGGGCTTCATGCCGTTTAAATTCCACATACGATCTGTCCTCATCTCCATACTGGCCTGTCTGGTTAAAGTTCTCTTTAAGAATCCGGAATTGTTCGGCTTTCTCTGCATTGCTCGTATTGGTTTGAGCGGAAATGATCTTTTTGACCCGGTTGTTTTTCCAATCGATATAGATGGTACCGAGAAGCCGCATGCCGGTAAGATTCAAAACCGAGATGTTAACATCAAATTCATACGGTTTCAGGTCAATGATATCACGTACAATGGTAGCCGACAGATCCATCAGTTCACACCGGGCAACACGAAGGTCGATATAATGATCCAGGTGACACGATTGCAGCGACAGTTGCCGGAATTTTGAATTAAGAAATGAGACTGCTCCCTGACCAAAATTTGTTCTGTCGAAGACAACTTCAGCCATCTCAAATTCAGCCAGTTCAAAATTAAAGATCCCTTCACCCAGGATGACTCTTTTGAAATTAAATTTGCCATTTTTGATATCTGCACCCTCAAAGGTCACATCACCATTACCGAAGACTGCCCTGTTAAAATTAACCCTTCCATCATGGAACTCAACGGTACGAAAATCAACCTTGCTGTTACCAAACTCTACCTGCTCAAAAGATATGTCTCCCTCCCCGAACTTGGCATAATGAAAATCCACCTTACCGTCCCCGAACCGTGCTACTTTAAAACTGACATTCCCATCGTTAAAATGGGTGTTGATGAATGATGTTTCACCTCCTCCAAAGTCGGTATTTGTAAAATAAATGGAACCTTTACCAAAATCGGTATATTGAAAATCTTTGACACCTTTGCTGATGAACGAGTTTTTAAAAAGGAAATCGCCCCCGCCAAAATGACAATTGGCAAAATCAATATTACCATCGCGAAAATGGACGTGAGAAAAGCTGACATCACCTATTCCAAATCTGGAAGAATGGAAAGAGACACTTCCGTGTGCAAACTGTGTATCATCAAAGTTGATGGAACCCTCTTCAAACTCAGCATAGGAGAAGTCGGTAACATATTTTGAATCAAAAAAGGCATGACATGCCGACAGGTGCCTGATCCGGACGTACTCCTTCTTGTCGATGTTTTGCCGGCTCCTGTAGTCAGAAAGAGAAAAGTCTTTGATATAACAGTGATCCAGGTTGATGGCTTTTTTGTCCCTGATCATCCGATATATCTCTTCCGTTTCGATATATCCGAACCGTTCCGTTGAAGAGACAGCCTGGTTTGCTAACAGGTATGATACGATCACAGTTTTCGGAAAAACAACTCCCGCATCAGAAGAGAATTGGTCATTCTTTATCTCTACCTTAAAATAGGGGTAATCCAGGATCATGCAGCATTGATATTAACCTTTGTATAAATACAAATATAATAAAATCAAAGTCTTGGAGAAACCGATCGATCCTTACCGGTGACAAATTTTCCGATAGGGACACACCCGGCATACCTTTTCATCCTCAACCTGTGTGAATGGAACTGCCGGATTAATCATTTCTTCCACAAGTTCAATCAAGTGGACCAGGAACTCCTCCTTCTGCTGGTGGAAGTCCTTGATTACCAAATCGGGACCGCCGGTTTCCTGACAATGAATATGATAATCGAACGGTTCCTTATAAAGATCCCTGACATAATATAATCCGGGCATTATTTCATCATCAGAGAACTCATCAGACACCAGGAGAGCATAGAGGAAGGTCTGAAAAACTGCATTATTCCGTTTTGGATCCCCTTTTTGAAACAGTTTTTCCATCCCCCCATAGTTTAATTCTCCTTTCCCGGTCTTGTAATCAATGATTCTGACTGTACCTTCCGTCTGATCTATCCGGTCAATGGTCCCTCCAATCCGGATGTCAATCGTTTGTCCAGGGTTTACGGTATGCAAACAGGTGGTAAACAGTTCTTCCAGGCAGAGAATCTTAAGGGGAAGAAAATTCCTGTCTACAGTCAGTATCCGGTTAAGGTATTTTCTCAGGATCTCGAGAATAACCAGGTTCCTTCCGCCAAAATCCCGGTTTTTTCCCGTACCGGGTGTTTTAATGAACTCCTCCATGATCGATTGTTCCAGGGCGGAATGTATCTTTTTCTGATCACGGATCAGGTTTCCGATGCCTTCTGCATCCAGCACACGGTTTTTATAGGGTGAATAGAGCCGGTTGATGGCTTTATGAAGGATGTTGCCGAAAACCTTGAAGTCAATCTCTTCCGACATCTCCTCGGGTTCTTTCAAGCCGGCAATGTAGCGGTAATAAAATTTCAACGAACAATCCAGGTAGGTATTTATACCACTGGGTGACAAATAGGGATAACCTTCGGCGTTGCCTGAATAGCTCAGGATATCAAGCATGATCCGTTCATCCTTTTCGATGGTCATGATCCCGGGATTCACGATCTGAATATCAAATGCGAGTGTTTTTTCAACCGGTTTGATTGCCTGATTATACTTAAGCTGGGTCAGGAAGCGACTCATTTCACCCGATTTCATTCCTTCGCTGTTGTTGTTATAGATGAAGGTAATGTGTTTGGCTCGTTGTATTAACCGGTAGAAATAATAGGCATAGATGGAATCCTGGTGTTCGAAGGTGGGTAATCCGAATCCCTTCCTGAGGTTATAGGGAACAAAAGAGCCGGTTGATTGTCCACGGGGCAGGATCCCTTCATTCAGGGATAGGAGGATCAGGTTTTCAAAATCAAGGGTTCTGGTTTCAAGAATACCCATGATCTGCAACCCGGCAAGGGGTTCACCGGTAAAGGGTATTTTCCTGTTTTTAACCAGCTTGTTGAGCAACTTAAGATAGGTTTCCAGATTCAATGTTACTTCCTCATCCGTTATTATATTTCCCAGCTGCTGGATCGCCAGGTAGAGGTGAAACATATACTCCTGGTGTAATGCGGGTTTTTCCTGCTCATCCTGATCTTCCGGATTGAGTTTATGGAAAAGATAGAGAAGAATCTCCATCAAGTAGGTTGACATGTGTTCCGGTGTATCAACTTTCCGGAAAATCATATTCAACAACTCATTATGCTTGAAGACAGAAGCATCCACAAATATTTTATTCCCCCGTATAATCTCCCCAATCATTTCTCTGATCTCCGGAATATTCTGCCTGAGGATGTATTGATGACTGAGGATAGAAAGGACCGGTTTATGATAGAAGAAGAGGTTTTTATCTGAATCACCCTTTTTCCGTTTCTGAAGATCAATCAGGTGGATCACCAGGCTATAGAGTGGTGTATCTTTGATTGGATAACCCATAGTAACATTGATCTTTTCAATTTCCGGGGGGATTGAATAGAGTACAGGCATCAGGAGCTGTTCATCAGCAAGAACGATTGCCGTTTTATCGTGTTCATCATTCGTCATACAGGGTATTTTCTCCAGGATCTGGGGTAGAAGTTTAGCCTGTGCCACTCCTGTAGGAACAGCGATAACTTCCATCGTTTTATCATTACCTTCGAGGTGCGAAAAAGAGAAATCCATTTCAGCCTGAGGAAACCGTTTCATGTTTTTCCGGATAAAAAAACCGGCTTCGTGGTTGATATCATGGAGATAAGACTCATCATAATCCCAGAAAAACATACCCTTCCCCTGTTTGTATAAAAATTCAAACAATCGCTCCTCACATGAGTTTAATGCATTGAATCCCACCATGATAAACGTGTCAAATTCAAGATCGAATGGGATCTCTTGTATTATCTTTTCCACCACTTCGCGGTAAGCCATTCCCTCATACCCTCTTCTTTTATTCAGCAGGGCCGATCGGAACCCCGAATAAATCCGGTTCAAGAGAGGCCATAACTGAATGAAATCGCTCTTGTGTTTTGTATCCTTTGTAGGATTCAGGTTCTTCCAGAAGGTTTTAATTGCCTCGATTTGGCTATCAGACAGATAAGAAAAGTGGTCTTCGAGCTCTTTTAATGCTTCAAGATTATGAAACAGATCCGCTGCATTCACCAGGTATTTATCAATATCATCGAAATCATTCAGGAGCATTTCGCCCCAGTAATAAAAATCGTCAAAACCTTCGGTCGTACCGGTCTCTTTTCTGAATACTTTATAGAGTTCAAATATCAGTTCCAGATTTTCAGCAACCTGCAGATCCGACAGGTCCTGCATCAGTTCATTAATCGTTTTACATGCCGGGGACCAGATGGGTTTAACAGTTATTTCGGACAGGTACTTACTAAAGAACAGACCGGCTCTCCGGCTCGGAAAGACCATACAAATCCTGTCAAGCTCTTTTTCGTATTTCCGGTATACGATGTTGGCTATATGCTGCAGAAAGTTGTCCATTATTCAGTTGCTTTGAATTTCTTCCCCTGCCAAGAATCAAGCTCTTCCAGTCGTTCTTCAAAGAGTGTAAGTATCTGATCTGTACGTTTCATGAACCATCTTGGACCAACAATCAATTCCGGAGGTGCTTCTCCGGTAAATCGTTCAACCACAAATTCCGGATTCAATCGTTCGAGAAATTCGATAAAAAAATCAAGGTACTCATCCCATGAAAAGAGGTTAAAGATTTCAGGTTTTTCAAAATATTCCCTGGCCATCTCTGTTCCCTTTATGATCTGAAGCTGGCGAAATTTCACATTATGGAGTGGCAATCGGGAGAGGATTCCAGCTTCATCAAGCATCTGTTTCCGGGTTTCACCCGGCAATCCGAAAATGATATGGGCACCGACCTTTATATTTCTATTTGCTGTTTCGATAATCGCTTCCTCACTCTGTTCAAACGTATGTTTTCTATTTACCCTTTCCAGGGTCTTGTTATAACACGATTCGACACCGTACTCAATGAGCAAAAAGGCCTTCTCGGATAGTTCACTGAGGTAGTCCAGCTTTTCCTGATCGACGCAATCGGGTCTTGTACCGATTACCAATCCGATAACTCCGGGGATGCTAAGGGCTTCATCATGGATCTTTTTCAGGTTATCGAGGGTTGAATAGGTATTTGAGTAAGCCTGGAAATAGGCAAGGTATTTTTTTGCTCTCCTGTATCGTTTTTTATGGAAATCCATTCCTTCCTTGATCTGTTGTGCAACGGGTTTAGAGGCTTTGCAATAGGATGGATTAAATGCTTCGTTATTACAATAGCTGCAACCTCCATATCCAAGTGTACCATCCCTGTTGGGGCATGTAAATCCTGCATCAATGCTCACTTTCTGAACTCGTTCGCCAAATTCTTTTTTGAAGTAATTGGAGTAGGCATTAAACCTTCTCTCATGTCCCCAGCTATAGATCCTACTGCTCATAGAAATACCTCTATTTGTTTTTTCAGACTTCCGTACCAGATGTATCCCCTGACTGAAGTGTATCCCATTTCCATCAGGTATTTCATGTATTGCCTGATCTGGGATTTGTACGATTCCTCTTCAACTTCACCAAATTTATAATCCACCACAATGGCTTCTTTATCTTTTAACATGACCCTGTCGGGTCTCCGGACCTTTCTATTCTTCAGCAGAATATCTGCTTCTGTTTTCACCTCCCATTTTTTGTTAAACCAATCATGAGCCAGTGGGTCCGAGAGCATTTCGCTCGCTTCTTTTTTCATCTCGTTTGCGAGCCCGGCTGAAATTTTTCCTTTTATCAATAACCGGTTTACAGCATACTCCAGGTCATCTCCTGTTATCATGTGCTCAAATAATTCATGCATCAGGTTTCCATGATTAATCCGGGCTGTTTTTGCATCATCCTCCATGATAAAGTAGTCGGATTTGTGAAGGTTCAGCAGCAACCGGTTTGCCGGAGTATCTGCCGGACGATTGGTGCGCATCGTTATGATATTATGCGGTCTATCCCACTCCTTGCCTGCAACCGGATCCATACCAATGGTAAGCTGCAGTGTTTGTTCATTCCATCTGACCGGTTTTCCGAAAGGAGACGATTCCATCTCTCCCGGGTCTTTTTTCACGACCATGGATTGGATAACATGATAGATCAGATCACCCACCTGTTTCATATCACCCTCTTTATCTGCCGGGCTAAAAACATAAAGTTTATCGACCGGCCTGGTAAAGGCTACATAAAGGAGATTCAAATTATCGACATAAGCATGCAGTTTCTCACTGTAGTAGTCATCGTGAAAAATAGTCCCTGCAAGCTTAGAGGAATAATTTACAGGTACCAGTTCGAGGGCATCAAAGGGTTTGCCGGCAGGTTCACACCAGATGATGTTCTGTTTGCCGGGAATGTGATCCAGGGTCCAGTCACAGTAAGGAATAATGACCACCGGGAATTCCAGTCCTTTGGCTTTGTGGATGGTTAATACCCGGATGGCGTTTTGCTGGTCTGAGACGGATATGGTCTTTTTCGGCCCCTCCTTTTTCCACCATTCCAAAAAAGACGGAAGATCAGAAGTCTCGTTTCTTGAGAATTCGACAACAACATCCAGGAAAGCCTGAATAAACGGAACTTCGGAATCTACCTGATGAAGGGTAAAGTTCCGGATAATCCGTTCTATCATCTCATACAACGGCAGGTAGGGTAATACCGGTACATCATTAACAAACCCTTGGGGGAATGAATCTTCTATCAGTTTGTGTAGTGAATCGGGTTCCTTTGATATGGATTCTAAAAATCCCAGATCCGAGGGGGAGTTTGGATTGAAGTACCGGTTATATTCCGACAGCATAAAGGCCCCATTTATCCGGTCATCAGGGGTGTGCAGATACCTCAATATGGAAACAATAAGTGAGACAGCAGAAGATGTTTCGAGGAAGAGTGATTCGTTGGAAAGGACTTCGTATTGATGGTTCGCCGGATCTGCTCGCATCGATTTTTGCAGCAACAAACTGGTTACAATATCCTTTCCATCCTTGTTATTCCTTACCAGGATACATATATCTCCGGGATTGTATCCCCGGTCAAGCAGGTTATCCACAAGTGACGGAAGTTCTGTTTTTACCTGTTCTTTCCAATCTTTCTCTTCTTTATCAAACAGTTTCAGCCGGATGAAACCATCGCTTTTATTTTCTTTATCAGGAATCTCCTGGAAAGTATCTTCATACGCCCTTGTGATCTTTCCGGAGAAGTTTTTTATTCGTTCCTCACCGGATGCCCGTTCATCCAGGTTTGACAAAAACCGGTTTTCAAGTGATAGTGCTACTTCTTTGAAAAAAAGGCTATTGAAATGAACAATGTTCTCTCTGCTTCTCCAATTGGCTTTGAGCGGCAGAGTGCTGATCAAGGGAGCCTGAAAATCCTTGTTCAGTTGTTCTGACAGTATTTTCCAGTCGCTGTTCCTCCATCTGTAAATCGATTGCTTCACATCTCCAACAACCATGCAATCGTGATTTTCGGCAAGGCTATTTACCAGAAGCGGGCGAAAATTCTGCCACTGGATCCATGATGTATCCTGGAATTCGTCGATCATGAAATGGTTAAACAGCGTTCCTGTTTTCTCGTAAATGAATGGTGCATCATTGCCCTCAATGATCTCCTTCAGCAATGCGGCAACATCTGAAATGAGGAACAGATTTTTTTCCAGGCAGTATTCCCTGACCTGTTTTGTTAAATCGGTTAGTATACCAAGAGTATAGATGAATCTGGAAATGGTTATTGCAGTCTGATAATCTTCCGAGCGGGTATCATAGAAGTGAAGGGAATCGCACAGGAGCTGGTTTAATCCAGCCTTATATACA
>Ga0315547_1001054_pt1 | contig 23284 bp, 15 predicted proteins | sample SalMarSW160240MG_2_FD_202542 | JGI IMG/M metagenome (GOLD analysis project Ga0315547, IMG submission 202542) | Salt marsh sediment microbial communities from the Plum Island Ecosystem LTER, Massachusetts, United States - Salt Marsh Sediment SW1601-240 ...
AGAATCGCTGTTCTGACCGAAGACACAATCGTTCAGGTTCTGGCACAAGACCCCGACTGGTATCAGGTAAAGTTCACCACGGAGAATGCAGAATTCGTGGGCTGGGTGCTGAAGGCGGAAATGGCTGTCGAGGGAACTCCGGCTAACCCGCCGAAGCGAACGCCGAAGCCGGAGCCACGGCCAAAACCTGAAAAACCGGAGAAAACCGAGCCGGAAAAGAAGACCCTCTCCATTGAGGAGACTCACAAGAAGCTCCTCGCCTTGGTGCAGATTCCCGTCAGCGAGGCCCCCAAGTACACCAAGAGTTATAATCTCGAGGGCATGAAGGATAGCATAACGGTAAGGGGCAGCACGGGCATGAGCCTCTTCGGCGGGTACAAGGCTAAGATGGAGGTTATGGAGCTTTTTCCTCCGGACGAGGTGATCGAGGCTTATATCGAGGATGAGAAAATTGCTAAGCTCGAGGGGCTTTGGGAGGAGGCGCATCCCGCCTTCCACAGGGTCATTGACTATTACATCAGAGCACTCGAAGCTTACCTCGAGAGAAAGAACAATTTCCTCAGGTTGATTAACTCGGCGGAGAGGTTCTGGAAGAGAATACCGGGAATTGACGTCGGTTTTTGATGGCGCTCACGGCGGGTGGAACGCTCGGCGCCGAACGGCAATACTGAGAAAGGCTGAAAGCTGGGCGGCGGTAGGGAGGGTTGCTCAGCTTTTGTTGTGTCGTAAGCAAGGAATAGAATAACTCAAAGCGGACTGGGGGCGACCCGGACCGCGACGGATGGTCGAGGGCGAGGAGTTCGCTGAACGTCTTGCAGCGATTAGGAAAGGAAGATTCGGTTTCCGTAATCCCACAGTCTCGGGCGGATGCCCTGCCAAGGCGGGGGGCAGGATGCCACCGGCACAAGGGCTACTCTGCGTCCTATGAGATCCGAACCTCAGCCGCCGGTAACTGAGGCATTACCGCTTTCCCTTCTTTTCCATTGACGACGAAGATCGGATTTGATAACATTCTTAAAGAAGGGTAAAAGCCCCTTTTCGCCCGGAGAAGCGAAGACAATTTGGAGTTGTGATTTGTGAAAAGGGACATCCAAGTTAAGATGCGTTGGTGTGTGTTCGTTTCGGCGTTTTTGTTCGCCTGGCTTCCCGCCACGGAGGGTTTGACCGCCGAGGAGGGTGCGAAGCCGAAAAAGCAAGTCGTGAAACCCGTCAGGAACAATGTTCGGGTGTACATCCCGCCTCGGGTATGGATCGGGATTGTGGACAAAGACGCGGAGGTGGAAGTCCTCGGCGAATCGGGCGAATGGTGTAAGGTTCAATATACAAAAGGCGGCACGCGTTTCGTCGGCTGGATACGGAAACAGGACCTTGATCTGCCGAATAAACCCCCGCCGGAGAAAAAAGCGGAAACGGGTCCGAAGATCCTCTCCGTCGAGGAGACAAGCCAGCAGCTCCGCCAGCTCGTACGTATAGGAGTTGACTATAAGAGTTCGAGAGGAGGCGGTTTTACCCCAGACAGGCCTTTCGGCCACGACTGGGCGAAGGTGGGCAAGGTCGAAATGAAGCTCAGGCTCGACGGCAAGGGAAGGCCAGCCATGACGCTCGTCTTGTCGCACTTCCAGAGGGACGCCGCCATCCAGTTCTATGTCGAGAACAAGATCGTCCAGTTAAAGCAATTCAGGAAAACGGCTGCCCCTGTCTTCCATCGGGTTATTGACTGGTATATCAGGGCCTTCGAAGCTTACAACGAGGACAAAACTCCCGATTTCAGGAGATTGATCGAGAGCGCCGACAGGTTCTGGGAGGCTGTGGACAACCAGCCCAAGTAAAACTCCACTCGCTCGTGCGTTGGCCCTCTCTTAGTGTTTTGATTCGTGAGTTCGGCGACGTATTCCCTCCGACCGGATAACAGGATGGCTGGGATTTCGGATTTGAGATTTCGAACTGCGGATTCTGGTTCTGCTATTTTGGATTTCGGATTCCACATTCCGCAATCCGCAATCTGCAATGGACGAGTTGTATCTCTTGAGCCGCCACAACAATCTCTTGGCACACTTCTGCTCGACGATGACCGTATCTCTTTCGACCCCGCCATGAGTCGGCAGTAAGGTCTCGAACAACTTCTCCGCCAATTCCTTGCGCTTCCTGGTCTTTCACCCGGCGGCCAGCCGGCCTGTGATTTACTGAATGCTTCACGTCTCTGAAACAATCCCATTCACGCCGATGGCGTGATTATCCCGTCAAGAAAGCTCCTTTCACACAGCAGTACTATACGTCACCGTATTTGCGAGCGCATCTCCTCAGTGTTGTGATTCGTGAGTCCGGCGACATATTCGTTTCGACACGATAACACAGGATGCGGCTACGTTTCAGTGGGTAAGGTTCCTTAGGGTAACGCCTCCGTACCGGCGGCGGTTGACGACGACCTGTTCGCGGATGCGAAGAACCTGCCGCTCAGCTTGCTCTTCCTCGGTGGGAATGTGAGCCGGCTGCAACAGATTCTTGGCCGACCGCATGTCCAACTTGTGGCTGTCAAGGCAGTCGCTTTTCGCTCGCTGTCCCGTAATGGTCAGTGTCCGTGAGGGAGCAATCAGGTCCCCCAAAAAGAGCTCTGGCTGGCCGTGCGGGCCGGAAATGTCTTGAACGGCGGTAAGTGAAGGGGGATACTTCCGGGCGATGCGCAAGGCTGGCTACTGAGGGCACTTTCGTCGGTGTCGGCGAGCGCAGTGGCAGTTAATGTGGTCAGAAGAGGAGAGCAGGACATGAAATTGGTAACCTATATGGGAGGTTGCGAAGGAAGAGCCGGGCTGGTCGTGAAGGAACTGGTAATTGACCTTGAACGGGCATCTTCGGAAGCGCGGTATGCGGCGGGGGAAGCGAAGCGACTGCCTGCGAGCCTCAAACAACTTCTGGAGGAAGGGGAAGAGGCGCTGAATCAATGTTCTCGGATGGAGTCGTATTTTGCCGGCGTCCCGGTGGAGGAGTGTCCGAGGCGGTATTGCTTTCCATTGCAGGAGGTGAAGCTCGCTGCCCCGATTCCCGACCCGCAGAAAATCATCTGCATCGGAATGAACTACAGGGACCACTGCGAGGAGCAGAAGATGCCTTTGCCCGAGAAGCCGATTATCTTTGCTAAGTTCCCGACGGCATTGGTCGGACACGACGAGCCCATCGTCAAACCGTCCCTCAGCGAGCAGGTTGATTATGAGGCGGAGCTGGCGGTCATCATCGGAAAAAAGGCGAAGAATATTCCCGAGGGGGAGGCGCTCTCTAACGTCGCAGGCTACACCATCATGAACGACGTGACGGCGCGCGACATCCAGTTTTCAGACGCGCAATGGGTTCGCGGAAAGAGTTTCGACACCTTCGCTCCGACGGGGCCTTACCTGGTGACAAGGGACGAGGTGCCCGATCCGCAGAACCTGAGCATCCGCCTGACAGTGAACGAGGAGTTGCGACAGAACTCCAGCACAGCGAATATGGTTTTCTCGGTCGCTTTCCTCGTTTCGTACATCTCGAGAGTCTGCACTCTTCTTCCGGGCGACATCATCTCCACGGGGACGCCCGGGGGCGTGGGGGTTTTCCGCAAACCGCCGCTTTTTCTAAAGGAGGGGGACACCATTTCTATTGAAATAGAAAAGCTGGGGACGCTGCGGAACCGGGTTGAGGCGGCGGATTGATTGGAGAGATGCTCGCCGACTGAGGAAAATGGGGCGAAAACTTAAAGGCCGCGGGACCGACGCTCGATCCCGCGGCCTTTTCGCGGGTCGTAACTGCCATGCGAGACAACCGTGATAGCGGCGATGTCATCGGACGCAAGCTATGGTGTCGTGGTCTGGGTCTGGCCTGACTGATCTGCAACGGTGTTGTAGAGGTTGACATATCCGGACTGTCCGGTTTCGTCAATGGCTGTGCCGGAGATGACCGTGGTCACGTTGGTGGTCTGCTGTTGTTGCTGCCCGGTCTGGCCTGTCGTGATAGCTACAGCTATAAGGGTGTCCAGAACGCCGGTGATGCTTATCACGCCCGCCGGGGTCCCGGTCGTAAGGTAAACCTCCGCATGGTAGGATTGTTGCTGCGGTTGCTGCTGTTGCTGCTGCGCGGCCTGTTGCTGGGCCGATTGGTCCTGTTGTTGTTCCGCGCTGATTCCAGCGATGGTTATATCGCCCATTTGTCCTGTCCAGGTTCGGCCGAGGTTGTCAATCCCCTGAAGGGATTTTCCGCTCTGCGTCAACTGGAGGGAGTAGAAGTTGGGCAAGATTTCGGGGCTCTTCGACATAACCTGGTACTGCCCGGAAAGGTTGACCGACATGCCCGTCGGAAAGCCGGAGGATATGTCGTACCCTCCGCACCCGAAAAGACCTAATGCTATCATGCCGGCAAGTGCCACCAGACATACTTTTCCTCTCATGTTATCCTCCCTGAAGAGTTGGATGCTCATCGCCACCCGTGCAAGATTTTTCTCGAAACGCTTAGTAAGCCGCAGATGTCCTCCTCTGAACTTCAATACAATGGTAACGTACCATCAGGCGGCGGGCTGGTCAAGGAAAATTACGCCGGGGAGGTAATACCTGACTTACGGGTGGCTGAGGCATTAGTTGCAGCATGTCGAAGCACAGCAAACCATGATATGTAAGAGATGCGGAAAACCGATGGTTGAGCAGAAGAGAAGCTTCCACAAGAAGCGTAAGTGGGTCTGCAAGAACTGCGGCAACGTCGTAATGCAAAAGCCGAAGACGCACCAACCCAACCCCTGAACGTGTTCCGCTTTCCGAAATTGAGGTTATTTCGGGGTGCCGAACGGGTTCATTTGCGGCTATTGGCAGCAATTTTCGTGGGTTTTGGGCGTGATTTGCGGGGATTCTGACGCCTGCTCGGCACTCCAAGCGCCCGCCAGAATTATAGTCTTGACATTGCGAGAACTCTGTGGCATATTATTATAAGTTTGCGGACGGAAGTCCTGCCAATCACGTTCCGCACGCCAGTTTGTTTGCCAGCCTTGACGAGCCTTGGGGCAGCGCTTGACCCCGCGCCGGCGGCGGTTAAGTGATGTCCTGTGGGCGAGTTGATGCTCCTTCCTGTTTGGGCCGCTCCTGAAAGCGCGCTTTCCCTACGCCCCTGAGCCAAAAGCTGGTCCCGCGGCTGGCTGAGGTAGGGGCCCCTTTACGACACATACGCGATACAGGAGATGATTGTGGAAACTCCAACTTATGTATTAGTCGTTGACGACGATGACGCCGTTCGGAGGCTGTGCGTTGACATTGTTTCCCATCTCGGATACGTTCCGCTGGCCGCCTCCACCGTGGAAGAGGCGCGCAAAATCCTCGGACAGCGGAAGCCCGATCTCGTCCTCCTCGATCTGCGTCTCCCCGACGGGGATGGGGCGGAGGTCCTCGAGGAGACCAAGAAAACCTGTCCGGAAACGCAGGTCATCATCGTTACCGCCTATGGGACAATCCGGTCGGCGGTAGCTGCGATGAGGCACGGCGCCTATGATTACATCACAAAGCCGTTCAGCACCCGCAGCATGATGTTGCTGTTGGAGGAAGCGGCGGCTGAGAGAGCCGCACGCTCACAGCCTCTCGACTCGGCCGGGCTGGAAAAGGAAGGTGGGCCGCTCTCGCCGGCGTCACTGAAGAGCGAGGGTTTCCACGGGATCATCGGCGCATCGTCCAGCATGCAAAAGATCTACAAGCTTATCCTCAAGATCGCCGACGTTGACAGCACCGTGTTGATCCAGGGTGAGAGCGGCACCGGTAAGGAGCTGGTAGCGAGGGCAATTCATGGGTGCCGGCCCAGCGCCCGGACGCCATTCATACCCATAGACTGTAACATCTTGAACGAGAACGTAATCGAGAGTGAGTTGTTCGGACACGTTAAGGGAGCGTTCACAGGCGCCACCAGGAATCGAGACGGCTTGTTCAAGGTTGCAGGAAAGGGAACGGTTTTTCTCGATGAAATCTCCGACATCCCTCTGGAAATTCAGACCAAGCTGCTGAGGGCTATCCAGGAGAGGGAAATGAAGCCGGTCGGCAGCACCATGACCCTCAAGTTCCAGGCCAGAATTGTCGCCGCGACTCAGCGAGACCTCGAGGCGGAGACGAAAAAAGGAACCTTTAGAGAAGACCTCTTTTATCGGCTCAACGTCATTCCGATAACCATCCCGCCCCTTCGCTACCGCAAGGAGGACATCCCTGTGCTGGCTCGACATTTCATTCACACTTTCAGCGCGGGCATGGAACCCCCTCGAGGGATCTCCGATAAGGCTCTCGCGGTCCTCACCGCGTACGACTGGCCGGGCAACGTGCGAGAACTCGAAAACTGCATCGAACAAGTTGTCGCTCTCACCTCCTCGCCGGTGATAAAGGTTGAGGACCTTCCTGTGAGGGTCACCCGAAGAGAAACCGTGGCCGCAGCCGAGCGCCGCGGCGAGGAACTGCGGAAGGCCAAGCCTCTCCGACAGCTCCAGTTCGAGGCAATCATCGCCGCCCTCCGCGAGACAAGCGGCAACCGCAGGCAGGCCGCACGCCTCCTCGGCATAGCGGAAAGCACCTTGTACGCGAAGCTCAAGGAGATGAAATCCGCCGGCCTTCTCCCCTGACCACCTCCCGGAAACACGTCCGAGAATCCGGTCACCCACTCGGGAAACCCAGGACAAGCGACGATTTTTCTGTATGCGAAGATGCGTCTGACGTGCGAGAATTGCTCCACTCGCAGGGAGCCGCGCAACCACGCCTTTGACAGGAAGGAGAGGGAATCATGCTGTGTGCTCAGAGATTGTTGCGGAAAGTTGTTGTGGGAACGTTTCTTCTTGGCTTGATGGTCGGGGCTTACGGCTCTCGACCGGTTGTCTTTTTGACGAAAGGCCAGTTAGGGGAAGCGCGCAAGAGAATCAGACAATACGATTGGGCTAAGAGGAGTTACGAGCCGATAAAGACTTCCGCGACTCGTTGGCTGAACGAGCGTCTGGATTTTCCGGAGGGGCCGACAGGATGGTATCACGATTATTTCTGCCCGGAGCACGGCGTTCGCTTGAGGTACGACGAGAAGAAACCGCACGAGCATTACTGCCCCGCAGGCAAGCACTACGTTCGAGGAGAGAAGTTCGATGCCTACTGGCGGGCCGTTACGTTAGGGCGGTTGGTGGACGCGGCGAGGGACATGGCTACGGTTTACGCCATTGAGAGCGACCGGCGGTTTGCAGAGGCGGCGGGGAAGACGCTGGTCTCGTTCGCGGAGTATTACGATAAGTACGTTCGCGGGCGAAAACCACGCCTGCCGGCGCGGCTGATGTGGCAGACGCTTGACGAGGCGACGTACATCATCCGGGCGGTTGCCGCCTACGAGTTGATATATGACTCGGGCGTGCTTTCGGAGGCGGATCGCAGGGAGATCGAGGAGAAATGGCTCAGGCCGACGGGGGAGTTCATCAAAAAGCAGACTCGCGTCATACACAACATTCACTGCTGGCAGAACTCGGCCGTTCTGTGCATAGGGCTGGTTCTGCGAGACAAGTCGCTGGTGGATTTTGCGATAGAGAATCCCCGGTCCGGCTTTCGACGGCAGATTGCGGAGGGAGTACTCGATGACGGATTGTGGTACGAGTGCTCGTTCGGCTACCACTTTTACACGCTCAGCGCGCTCGAGAACACAATTATTCCGGCGCTGAACAACGGAATTGACATTTCCAGGGAGCTGGCGAAGGTGAAGAAGATGTTCATCGCTCCCATCCTCTGCGCGGACGGGCAGTTCGAGCTGCCATCGCCGAACGACGGAAGGGGAGGCGTGCTGACGTGGCACAGGTCGGCTTACGAGGTGGCGTATTTTCTTTTTCCGGGGGAGAAGAGATTCGGTCGCCTCCTCAGAAAAGTGTACGGCTCGTCGTCCGAAGGAATGCAGCAACGCCCGCCTCTGGCGTGGGGAAGGGATACGTTGTTCTACGGGGTCGAGAAGCTCCCGGAGAAAAGTCTGGCGCCGGAGAGGGCGAGTGTGAACCTTCCGAACTCGGGGCTGGCGATTCTTCGCTCGTGGCTGGCCGATGATTGCACGTATGCGGCAATGGACTACGGCCCTCCCGGCGGTGGGCACGGACATCCGGATAAGTTGAACGTGATTTTTTCCGGCTTGGGGCAGATGTTCTCGCCGGACCTCGGCAGCGCGGGGTACGGGCTCAAGGTTCACCGGGCGTGGTACAGGCAAAGCCTCAGCCATAACGCGGTCGTGGTGGATAGGAGTTCGCAGAAACCCTGCACGGGGAAATTCGTTGATTTCCGAGGGACGGGAGATGTGAAATGGGTCAGCGCCACAGCCGATCAAGCCTATCCGGGCGTTCGGTGGCAGAGGACGGTTTTTCTCTCCGACGAGGGCTACGTGGTCATTGCGGACTCGCTGCGGAGCGAGAAGGAGCATCTTTTCGACTGGGTTTACCACGGTCTCGGGGAAATGGACCTTGCCGGGAACAAGATGCGGCCAATGAGCAGGGAGGATTTCGGGACACGGGCAGGCTACGACGTGCCAAAGGAGCTTCGCGTCGGAAACAGCGGGAAGGAAGTCATTGGCACGTGGAAGCTCGATGACGGGAGGCGTGTTTTTGTGCGGATTCCGCGTGCGGAGGGGAGAAACGAGGTCATTTCCGCGACAGCTCCGGGGAATCCTTCGCTCGTGGAGATGCCGATGGTCGTTTGGCGAAAGCGGGGCAAAGCAGCCGATTTCTGGGTGGTCATCGAGCCGGTGAAAGGAAAAAGCCGCATTTCGCGCGCGGTGGTCTCGGATGGAAAGTTGACGATTGAACACACGGACGGAGCGAGAAACAGCTACTCCGTGCAGGGCGGCAAACCACGGTTTTCCGGAAACAGTTGAGGGAGATGGGGCCACAGGACGGCCCCTCGGAATCAATGCCACCGGCGTCGCGCTGAGCTTCATCAAGTCTGCTCTTACGAGGCGACCCGAAAGCAACCTTTAACCCGCAAAGGGCGCAATATTCCAGTTCGGGGCGACGCAGGGAAGATGTTCACCGAAGCCGTGCAATACTCCCGAACGAGTTGAGCAGAGTGGGCGCCCTCGATGAAGTTCTCGCGCAATGCGGTTGGCGAAAGGTATCACGGGCGACAAAGCGATGGATTCCGCTGGAAGTCATCGCCCAAACTGAGCACACGGTAAGCATTCCAATGCCCACGGCGGTATAACATTTGTCTCATCGCCTAAGCCAGATAGGACACAAGGGCTTTGGGAAGTTCCTGAAGCACGTTGGCTGAACCGTACCGCGCAGTATCCCGAGACCATAAAACGATTGTGAGGCCGGTGTCACTCCGTCTTTTGCTCGTGGGAGTTCACCAGAATAGCTGGTTTGAGTGTCCAGGCCTGGAGTTTGGCGAGCTCCATAATTTTCGGGGCGCGGAAGTTCGGCGGGAAAATCACCCAGCCCCACAGCCCCGGCCTGTCCTCGGAGACGTACTTTTCGGCGGTGAAGTTGCCCTGCTTTAGGGGAAACTCCTTCTTGCAAACAAAGCTTCGCTCCGGGAACAGGCTTACGTTGGCGAGCTTCTCGACTATTCCTCCAAGACTGGCGGCGAAATCCTCCGGGGCGACCGCTTTGCCCGCAACCCACACCACCGCCGGAATTCGACCGAGGTCCTTGGCATCCTCGAGAAAGTCGCGGCCGGCTTCCACCCACCGTTTCCATGTGAACGTGCCCTCCTGAAGCGTCTCGCTCCATGTCCCGGAAGGACCGTAGAGGAACTTCAGCTGGATCTCTTTCCGAAACAGGCTGAATCTTACGGTTAACCCGCCGGCCGTGATGGTAGCTGCTATCTCAACGGGGTCCTCGAATCCGATGCGGCGGTCTTCATCAAATAGAACCACGGCTTTCGCCAGCAGGTACAGAATCTCGGCGGCGGAGACTGTCCGGTCGCCCATGCGCAGGAAGGTGACCTCCTTCTGAATGTGCTTCGCCATCTCAAGAAGCTCGTCTGGCGTGAAGGGGCGCTGATAAGCTCGGTCGGGATAGAGCGCACCGATTTCCCTTGCGGTGACGAACTCGACGTTCCGGCGGGTGCGCACGTATTCCAGATATTTCGCGAAGTACTTGAAGGCGCGCTCCGTCTCCTCCGGCGATTTCTGAGGCGGAAGCTTCCACTCCTCGCGGGGCGGGTTTGCTCCTCGGGCGAAGTTGACGCCATCCCAGAACTGCCGGTGCACCCACTCGCAGGGATGATAATAGATGCTGATTAAGCCGCCACCCTCTTCGAGGACTCGGTTGCGGACTTCGTCGAACCGCTGGCAGCCTTTCTTGAAATCCTCCTCTCCGCCGAGGCCCATGCGGGTGACTCTGCCGCTGAGGTGGAGGGCGTCGAGAACGCCGCAGTACCAGAAGGGCTTGCCGTCCAGCCCGACGTGAGAGGTCTCGTCGAGGTACAGGAGGATGCCCCAGTTTCGCAATGCGGCGTAGCTCTGCGGCGCCCACGAGCCGCCCGCCTGCCCGTAGCACGCCGGCACAACGCCGAAGATTTTCCGCAGGTCGGTTACTCCGCGTCCCTCGCGTCGCATGAACTCCTTGACGCCCTCGTCCCAGCCGAGCTGCTGCTCGTACTCGGCGGGCGTCGGATGGACGCTGTGGTATTCGGCATGGTAGCCGATGTCGTGCCGGGACAACGCGCGAATCACATCGTCGCGTCCGCGGTCTCGGAGAACTCTCGCCTTCTCGCCGACGATCTTGAAAGTGGCTCTCACGCCCTGCTCGGTGAAAATGTCGGCGAGGCGTTTCGCGGCATCATCCGCTGCCGGAAGAATATAATCCTCCGTATCGAACCAGAAAGTCACGTAACTCGTGGCCTGCTTTTCCTCTGCCGTCGTCGCCGCGAAGAGGTTTGCAAGCAAAAGCGTGCAGGTAATAAAGATGCTGACCGTAGTAAACGTCCTACGCATGATTCGGCCCTCCCAATCTGTGTACTGCCGGTCTGCTGCTGCCCGGGCAACCGCGACGGTTACCCAGGGCATTGCCCTGGGCTACGTTATCGCTGCCCCTTCGGGGCGGCATCACTGTTCCTGTCATGTCGCCGCCGCGTCCCAGGTAATCATACGCGCGGCGCCGCTTGTGTGCAACAGCAAAACGGCGCCTGGTGTGGCTGCGAAATCGTGGCGTATCGGGCAGGCTTCCTTCAATTAGGTCGCTCTCGTCATTCCGCCCTGCCGGGCTTTAGCCGGCGCCCCCTTAGCCACCTGCTTCAGCTGGTGGTCATCGCATACGCCGTCTCTGTCGTGCGAGCCGGCTTCAGCCGGGCTTCTCGAACAAGGGATTCATCCATACCTTGCCATGGAAATACAGCCGCACCCGCGCCGCCTGTCTTGAGTAATGCGTTGACCCCGGGCGCGGGGTGGAATGCCCGTCTCCCGTTTAGAAACCGATGAATTCGACGATGCTGTTCACGTCGGCCGGGAGGACGACCGGTTCGGGGACCTGTTGGGTGACGATGTTGGGGTCTTTCAGGCCGTTGCCGGTGAGGGTGCAGACGACAGTCTTTTTCTCGCCGGAGTCGAAGTAGCCGTTCTTGGAGAGCTTGCGGATGCCCGCGACGGAAGCGGCGGATGCAGGCTCGCAGAAGACTCCTTCGAGCGACGCGATCATCCGCTGCGCGGAAAGGATTTCCTCGTCGGTGACGGACGTAATCAGGCCGCCGGACTCCTTCGCGGCGTTGACGGCTCGGTCCCAACTGGCGGGATTGCCGATGCGAATGGCAGTGGCGGCGGTCTCGGGATTTTCGATTACATGTCCCTTGACGATAGGGGCGGCGCCTTCCGCCTGGAATCCGAGCATTCGCGGCACGGAGGAAATCTTCCCCGCATTTCTGTACTCGGGATACCCCATCCAGTAGGCGGTGATGTTGCCTGCGTTCCCGACGGGGAGGGCGTGATAATCGGGAGCTTTTCCGCTGAGGTAGTCGCATATCTCGAAGGCGGCGGTCTTCTGGCCCTCGAGGCGATACGGATTGATGGAGTTCACGATGGTCACGGGATATTTCTCGCCGATGACGCGGACGATCTTCAAAGCGTCGTCAAAATTCCCCTCGATCTCGATGACCACGGCGCCGTAAATCATCGCCTGAGCACGCTTTCCAAGGGCGATGCGCCCTTTTGGAATAATGACGATGCTTTTGATTCCCGCCCTTGCGGAATAGGCGGCGGCGGATGCCGACGTGTTGCCGGTGGAGGCGCAAATGGTGGCTTTGCAGCCCTCTTCAACTGCCTTGGTCACGGCGACAGTCATGCCCCGGTCCTTGAAGGAGCCGGTCGGGTGTGCGCCTTCGTACTTCAGATAGACATCGAGATCGCTGCCGACCTCCTTGCTCAACCGCCGGGCGTGGATGAGGGGAGTGTTCCCCTCGTTAAGAGTAATAATCTCCGCCTCTGGCCCAATAGGAAGATAATCGCGATATCTGTCAATGACTCCTCGCCATGCCATAGGATCGAACCTCCGTAAGATACTTGGCTTCCAGTCGCTACTGCTCACGAACGCTTGCTGTCGAACTTTTCAGAAGAATCATAGGAGAGTGTTGCTGCAATGGCAAGGCAATTGTGCTGCCGCGATGTGCGGTATATAATGAGTAGAGGGAATTGACAATCAACCGCAGGGGAACGCAGATTGACTCAGAGCGGGCCGTTTCCGATTTGCGCGTCGCCTCTACGCGGTTATGAAGGGAAACCGAGTGATGATTGAGAAGGGAAAAGTCGTTTCCATACGCGAGGGTCGGGCGCTGGTGATGCTCGCGCCCAGTGAGAAATGCGCGGAGTGCGGGTTGTGCTCTCGCGTCCGGCCCGGAGGGAAAATGTCGTTAGAGGTGGAGGCGGTGGAAGGATTGCAGTCCGGGCAGGGAGTCACAATTGAGATTGATTCACGGCAGATGCTGAAGGGCGGATGGATGGTTTTCATCCTGCCGCTGATCGCTTTCATTGTGGGGGCTGCTGCCGCTCCGGAGCTGGTGCGAGCCGTCGGCATCCCGATACCGGGAGACCTGGCATCTATCTTGGTTGGGGGCGTGCTGCTGGGGCTGACTTTCCTGGTAATCTATCTTCGGTCCCGAAACTCCAAACGGCAGAAGAAGCTGGCTCCCAGGATCGTTGACTTCGGATGAACGCCTCTCCCCGGGCGTCGGCAGGGACTGGCGCCGGGGAGAGCTCCGCAGCCCCTGTTTCTGATTGGCGATTCGCGATACCACGCCCTGCCCTATGCAGCAAAATGGACTCCGGTAACCTGTGTCTGTCAGTTCCGCCTCCAAGCCCTCCTGAGCGCCAACTGTTGCCGGCACGATAGGGAGTTCTGGGCAGATTCTGCTTTTTGCATCTTGACACACAACGGCTTCCGGGCGAGAATAACAATGGCTTATCGGAGGATCGCTCCAATCCCACCTATAAAAAGATCCCCGTTACCTCTTTTTCGGAGCGGTCCTCCCTTTTTTATTCATCTTGACGTTACTGTCCGGTTATAAGTCGAGCAACAGCAACTGGTTGCAAGAATCACCTGTTTCGCTTTTGTAGATCTCTTCAAAAACCGCCTGTAAAATGCGGGTTTTCTCGAAAAGCGTCACGCTCAAAATGTGTAGAATTGTGTAGAGGCTTTGCTTCAGGCCGAGCCGCTTCTTGATGATGGCGACAAACAGGTACACGCCTACGGCAATCCAGATTTGCGTCTTTACAGCGTTCTCGGAGGCGCCGTAGAGTGCTTTGGTTCGAGGGAAAGGCACAGGTTGATGGTCGTGAAGTCGAGCGCGTAGATCGCCCCCTCCAACTCGATGCCTAAGTCTTCGTCCGCAAACAGCCGAGGTCATGCAGAGAAAGACTCCACCGAGGCGAGGTCGGTGGAGGCCTTTTCGCAAACTGCGATTGAAAACGACAGAACAAGAGAGCGAAAGGCGGTTAGAACATGTTGAGACAATCAGCAGTGAGGACAGGACTGGTTCTTATGATGATGATGAGCAGTATCACAGTGAAGGGAGATGTCATGGAATTGGCGGAATACTCTACTGACTACGATTCTGACAAAGGCCTCAGTATTTCTCACAAACCGACGGGAAAGAACGTACTGGAGAAAGGTACGTTTCATGACCGGGTCGCAGACGTGGCGCTTGGCGACGGGAGAGTCGCGGTCAAATTCAAGAATGATGATGAACTCGTGATTGCCCCGCGGGCCGGGAGCGGTTTTCTCCAATTCACCTGGACGTTCCACACGCCGAAAGATGCCGGTCGTGATCTCGGGAATATCGAGCTGTTGACTTTCATCCCTTCCATGTTCGGGGCTAAATCCGTGACCGTCGGCACGGGTGGCATCTGCAAACCGGGTGAAGGCAGTTACATGTTTCTTGTCAATGCCGCGACAGAAACGCGGCGCGGCCTGGTCAGCGCGTGGCTGACGTCGGAGCGGGGCAGCGGCGTTGTGCTCACCGGCAAGGATGGACGGGTCACGGCGAGAATGGATTACGGAGCGTTCCATGTTGCCCCTGGCAAAGCCGAGATGACAGACAGCCTGCTGGTCGGCTACTTTGAAGACACGCTTCACGGACTCGAGTCGTATGCCGACGAGGTCGCGAAACATTATGATATCAAACTCCCGCCGCATAAGAGCGTGTATTGCACCTGGTATAATGGAGGCGCGTCGAACGAGACGAGGTTCGCCCGGAATACCGACTTTGCCGCCAAGGGACTGAAAGACTTCGGACTCGATGTCATGCAGATTGACGACGGATGGCAACTGGGCGTGAGGAAGAACGGACCCAAGAAGAACTTCACGGCCCACGATCCGAAAGGTCCTTACCCTTCCGGCATGAAGAAGACGGCCGACTATGTTCTTGATGCCGGCATGCTCCCCGGGATCTGGTGGATGCCGTTTGCCGGGACGGCGGCGGATCCGCATTACGCCGACAAGCAGGACCTTTTCGTCAAGGAGGCTGACGGCAGGCCGCGTGAGGTCAGGTGGGGAGGCACGTGCCTCGACATGACAAATCCCGAGGCACTGGCCTACGTCAGAGAAAACGCGAGGCGGATAGCGAAGGAATGGAACTACAAGTACTTCAAGCTGGACGGGCTCTGGACCGGCATCGCCCCGAAGATTCTCTACATCAATGACGCTTTTAGAGAAGACGACTACGGCTTGCAGAAACGCTTCGACGCCTCGCTCACACCTGTCGAAGCCTACCGCATGGGGATGAAGGCCGTCCGTGACGGCGCGGGCGGTGACGTGTTCATCCTGGGCTGCAATCTGGCACAGAACATGCGCACCCTGGGCGCGAGCTACGGCCTGTTCGATGCCATGCGAGTAGGCCCGGACAACAACGCGAACAGTTGGGGTAGCCTTGTCCGCGGTGTCTTCAACTGCGCCAACCGTTACTTCTTGCACGGACGCGTCTGGTACAACGATCCGGACCCGCATTATTTGCGCGAGACCGTGCCGATATCGCAGGCTCGCACGCTTTCGAGCTGGGTCGGCCTGACCGGATTCCTGAACACGTCAAGCGAGCAGTACGACAAACTGCCCGCCGAACGTCTGGACCTACTCAAGCGGACTCTCCCTGCCCAAGGGCTCAAAGTGAGACCCGTTGACTACCTCGAGCAGCGAATCGCAAGGGTCTGGATCGTCAGCGACGACCGCGCATCCCCTGTCCGTCACGCAATCGGGTTCTTCAACTGGGAAGTCGAGAACGCGGAAGCCGTCAAGATAGACCGTTCCCTTGCGGCGTGCGGCCTGGACAACGCGAAGATATATGTCGGCTTCGACTTCTGGCGGAACGAGTTCCTGCCCGAGGTCCGTGACCGGATACAGGTCGTCCTGCCGCACAACGAATGCCGGATCTGGAGCCTGCGAGAGAAGACGGATCACCCGATGGTCGTCTCGACATCCCGCCATATCACGCAGGGCATCGGCGATATCGTGAAAGAGGAGTGGGATGCGTGGAATCGTGTCCTCAGCGGTGAAAGCCGAGTCGTGGCCGGCGACCCGTACGAGCTTCGCGTCTGCACTCCGAATGGCGAAAAACCGAAAGCCGTCCAGCTTGTCGGCGATGCCAAAGGAGCAACCATCAAAATCGTTGAAAGCAAGGATAAAGCAGGCATTCGCGTTCTCATCATCGCGCGCAAATCAGCCGCTCTCAACTGGAACGTAAAATTCTAAAGGGCGAATAATCCATCACGCCGTTTCAGTACAAGGACGTCCACGGCAACTGCGCAAGAAGTCGTCGTGTCTGCAGAAACTGCTGGGTAAGGGAAGAGGTGCGAAAGAAGAGCACTGACACACATAAGTGATGGAGAAATAATGACAAGCAAACTCATACAGAAATCGTTATTCGTCGGCATTCTGCTTGCCATGTTCGTTGTCGGTGCATGTTGTGGAACGGGGAAGGTCGTGAACTACTCGGAGGCGCCGGACCAGTACGACGAGCCGGAGGGGATTCTCCCCGATGGAAAGTGGACGCTCGTGGAGTGCGACCGGGCAGCTCGCAAAAGAGGGAAGAAAGGCTCGCAGTATATTGATATATGGAAGCTCCGCCGTGAGGGCGCGCTAAATCTCGGGGGGACAAGGTAGCCCTGCGCCTGGAGAATCTGAGGCGAGAATTTCTCTCAACAGCGCAGAAAGAAACGCGATAATTCAGATGCAGAAGATCGAGTAAAGGTGCGCATACTAAACGAAATGCCAAAAACGCTACTATGCGGCGCGTGAAAAGAAAACGTGTCAGTTTAGGTCGGTGTTGCGATTCCGGGCGAGCAGTGAAACTTGGACTACGCCTGTTACGAATTGGGGGTAGCCAAACCGACGGCAAAGACAGGGTCAAGAATGGCTAAGAGAGGCCAGGGTCTTTTTGCTCGGATTTCCCATGAGGGTAGAGGGGTGAAGACCCACAGGAGGGGATCAAGAGGGTTGAGGTTCCCGAGATCGTGCGCCTGATTGGCTGTCGCTCCTCGATGCCTTACCCAAACTTAATCCATTGCGAAACCGCATGTTGCAACAAAATTGGAGGCGGCGGGAATCGAACCCGCGTCTGGCCATTTCTGCAAGTTGTTCTGAAACCGGCATATGTGACTTAAGCCTTTGCCGGAAAATCCCTTAGCGAGTCTCAGAGTTTATCAGAATTACGCACAATTTATCAGAGGTTTCTCCTCAAATGCTCCCGTTTTACTCCGGCAAAATTCAATGGAAGTCCCCGGGGGTTCGCGGTGTGTCGGGCCTCCTGTCAGAACGGGCTGAAGCCGTCGTCATCCCGTGCGCCAAGAGTGACGGACATAATCTCTCCCATTATACCTAAGCCGGCCTAACTATGGCATCTGAAGCCGATAAAAGCGCCTCGCAACGGTTCGCAGTGCTGTGTCTGTCCAAGTCTCAATGGTATCGGTTCCCGTTTGGCTGTGAAGCCAATTCCATGTGATCAAACTTCGCTGCACTCGATGTGGTATGTTTTGGCGAGCACAGCCGACCAGCTGAGCGGCGTTGACTTGGCGCTTGCAGCGGCGACTGAGCGAACGGCTCGTCCGGTTCTATGACGCCCTTACAGGGCTTCATAATCTTTGCGTGCACTGTTCCCAGGGCGAAGCCCTGGGCTATCCTATATCGCCCCGTTGGGGCTTACAGAGTTCCCATCGCCAAGCACCGAAGGGGCGCCATAACCCGCCGAAGGCGGGACAACGACCAGGGACCAGAGATAACACAATTATGGAAGCTCTGAAAGAGCGGAATAATGCCGTGCCAGGATTACGCGGACACACCCCTTGTTTTGGGAAATTGCTTGACGTGCATTGGCTGGTCTGCTATTGGTCTGCAAGGGAAAGCTTCACGCTTGGTTCAAGTGAAGCGATGGCGTCTTGAGCGGGTCCCCCGAAATCCAAAACAATGTTACACTCGGCAGTCAAACGCAGAACCGAACAGGAGGGGAGGCGAAAAATGGCTAAAGGGTTAGCGGCATTATTCGCGTTGTCGTTGGCACTCATGGGAGGAGTGGGCGAGGATGCTTTCGGGCAGGGGATTGCGCTATTTGAGGATTTCGATGATGGCGTAGCGGATGGTTTTGCCGAAGTCGGCGGCGTATGGGAGATTATGGAGGGCAGGTACGTCCAGTCCCAGCAGGAGCCGGGGGGGCCGTACCGCTCGTGGGTGGATGCGGGCGATCTGGCTGAATACAGCATCGAGGTTGACTGCACCCAGATTGCCGGAGACGAGACCAAGATCATCTACGCTCACGGGGATAGTAGCGAGGACTACCGCGTGGACTTCTGGCTCGAGGAGTGCAGGCTCTGCATGCCCGCGTGGGGAGAACCGTGGGACACGCGGACCTTCACGGTTGGGGGTCTCGATCTCTCCTACGAGGAATCCTATCATGTGAGGATCGATGTGGGCCCGGAGGGCGTGTTCGTACGGGTGAACGACATCCTTCGCCATGAACAGCCGTGGGCCGATGCCGAACCTCTGGGCGACGGGAAAGTGGGTGTCGGAACCTACGCCGCCGCGTCGAGCTTCGACAATCTCGCCGTTCGCGCAGGTCCTCCAGCGCCTGAAACGTTCTTTTCTGAGGACTTCACGGACGGTGTCGCGGACGGTTTCGTCGAAGTGGGTGGGACATGGGAAGTTGTTGACGGCGAGTACTTCCAGTCCATGTCGGAGCCGGAGGGGCCATATCGCTCGTGGGTCCATGCTGGCGAGTTCACGGCTTACACGGTCGAGGTTGACTTCACTCCTCTCTCCGGCGAGGAGACGAAGATCATATACGCCCATGGTGACGGCTCGGAGGACTACAGGGTGGACTTTGGGTCGGGCAGCTGCAGGCTGTGCATGCCGGCATGGGGTAACCCATGGGACACCCGGAACTGGAGGGTGGATGAGATTGAGTACAGCTACACGGAGACTTATCACGTCAGAATTGACGTGGGCTTTGAAGGCGTACAGGTGCGGCTGGCCGGCGTCCTCCTACACGACCAGCCCTGGGCCAACGGCGAACCCCTGGGAGACGGGAATGTTGGCGTCGGAAACTGGGCTGGCGCCTCGAAGTTCGGAAACCTGACTGTCTCTGTCATCTCTCCCGGATTAGCGGCGTTTTTCGGAATCGACCTTCGTCCGGCTCCAGGCGGTGTCTCTCTGGAATGGTCTCGCGCCCTTTTCGAGAAGGATAGCATTTTCACTGTGGAATTCCGCGACTCGTTAACTGAGGGGGAGTGGACCCCTCTCGCCCCGGTTGATCAGTGGCCCACTCCGGCACGGCACTGTACCGACCTTTCGGCTGCCGACCCCTCCACGCGTTTCTACAGAATTAGGGGGGAGGGAGAGTTCTCTGAGGAAGTTCCCGGATGGATGATGCCGGAATTGGCGGTGACCGATCTGATCGTGGAGCCGGAAAGAGTGAACCCCGATGAGGTGATGGAGTTTCACGCTACTGTTTCCAACGTTGGCAGGGGAACCGCAGGTCGCGCCGAGCTCGTTTTCCAAGTGGAGGGGGAGGAAATTGCAAGAGAAGTCATCAATCCTCTCCCGCCACTTGGATGGACTGAGTTGACCGTGGAGTGGAGAACAGACGTGCCCGGTCAGTTCCTGGTGATCGCTGAATTGGAACTGGGAGCGGAGACCTTTGATCTCGGCTTTGAAAATAACGCTCGGCACGCCACCGCGCGGGTTTCCGGGGAGGAGCCACCCACCCCAGAACTCGAGGTGGACATTGCATCTGATGTCTTAAGCTCGGGACTGGTCGCTGGCGAGCCGGCAGAGATTCCCGTACTGTTCCGAAATCCGAGCTTTGCCACTCTGCACAATATTCCGGTGCACTTTTACATAGACGGCGAGCACGTCGGCGATGGACTGGTCGAGCATGTCCCTCCGGGAGAACAACAGCAGTTGGAGATTCGTTGGGACGTGGTCACTCCCGGAGAGCACACGATCTCGCTCCAGATGGACCTGCCAGACGATTTCCCGGATGCAATTTCACAGGGTGTGAAAGGCTGGCAGGTGATAGTCCCTGGCGTGACCGCTACATATGATGTCGCTGCCAAGGATAAATGGGCGTCCTTGGGGCCGCAGCTCTTGGATAACGGCGATACCGGGCGGATTACCTGTTTCGACTTCCACCCCACCAATCCTTCGATTATGTACGCGGGCGGCTGGGGCCTGGATGGGTCTGTCCATGCGGCGACTGGTGTATGGAAGACCACGAACGGTGGTCTCAATTGGTTCCCTCTGGGGGATAAGCTACCCTCCATGATGATCTCGTCCATCGCGGTTGATCCTCAATCCCCGATCAATGTTTACGCGGGAACTCCTTACAACGGGATCTTCAAATCCAGAGATAGCGGCAACTCATGGGACCTCTTCGCCAGCCCAACAATCACAGGGAATTATGTGAGCGAATTGATCGTTCGTTCCGAATCTGCCCCAACGACGCCGTTGGTGGTGATCTACGCCGCGACGAATGGGGGTGTCTGGCGCTATACAAGCGATACTTACTACGCAAAAAACAGCACCCTCTCGGATTGGAAACAGATCAAAACCGGTGTCATCACAGACCTCGCGGTGCATCCCACCGATAGAGACACGGTCTATGCGAGCGTCGAGAACTCTGGTCTGTATCGCACGGACGACGGCGTCACTGCCAGCGGTTGGTACAAAATAGGATCAAACCTGCCCCCGATTAGTGGCTGGAGGGGGCTGGTCATTGACATCTACAAATCGAATCCCAAGTACATCTACGCAGGAGTCAGGTTCCCCAAAACCGGTTACCATTTTGGCATCTACCGTTCGAAAGACGAGGGCGATACGTTCGCGCCGGTGAAGGAATACAAAGACGATGAGGTGTGGCAGATTTACAACGCCTTTATCCGCGTCCATCCGACTCTCCTCAATATGGTGTATTTCGGCGGCGTTGACTTCTGGCAATGGAGTGCTTACAGCCCCCCGCCAAACAAGTCATCGTGGACCTACATAGTCGACTTGTGGCGGTGTGACATGAAGGATATGAAGTTCCTTCCATCCTCTTCTCCGGGCTATCCCTCAACGTACTACGTGGCGTGTGACCAGGGGATGATCCGCTGCACGGCAGAGACGAAGCCTCAAGAGCATTACAAAAACAACGATCTCAACAAGCCGTTCGGGCTGGCAGGTGACACAAGCATCACTCGCAACAACAATCTGAGGGTCACCGAGTATTACGACTTCGATGTCGGCACCTCCGTTCCCCCCATGGTCATTGGGGGTACCCAGGATACCGGCACCCACCTATACGAGGGGAGTCCGACGTGGAAAATCATCAGAGGTGGCGACGGCTACTCTTCGCTGATCGCGCCCTCCAACAACAGCATCCTGTACTCCCAACACCAGGGACTGGTTAGCACCTGGCGGTCGGGCGATACCGGCAAGAACTGGCAACAGGATATCGCCAAGAACAAAGGGTTGCCCGACGCGAATGCGTACATTACCGTTGACCCGAACTATCCCAACACTCTCCTGGCTGCTTGTTCCTCTGGCGACAAGACGAAAGGGGGGCAGGTCTTTGCCACGACCGATGCTGACCTTGGAAAGAACTGCACCTGGACGGGGAGGGGCCCTTTCGGTACCAACGTCAACGGCGGTGTGACCCGCGTGGTTATCCAGCCCAGTACCACACACTGGTTTGCAGGCACCAGCAAGGGGCAGATCTGGCACAGTTCGGCGAAAATGCAAGGAACGTGGAGCTTGCTCGACAGCCATCCGGATAAAGCTTCGGTTCGAAGCATGACGTTTTCGCCCAAGGATCACAACGTTTTGTACGTACTGTATTCCGGCGGCGACGCGTACAGGCGAATCCAACGGCTGTGGGTCTCTGGCAGCGCATGGGTTGGTTCGTGGATCAGCGATAACCTCGACATGAAAACGGGCCCCCGGGTCATTTGCGGGGACGCCCACAGGTCCGACGTAGCCCACGTCGGCACCGATCACGGAGTCTATCGTTGGGACAGCACCAAGCCAATGTATGAGAGCTGGCAACCCTACAACGACGGGTTCCCGCTGACCACCGTCGTAGACCTGAAGGTCGGACCCGACAAAATGCTCTATGCTGCTACCAAAGGTCGCGGCGCCTGGGTCGTCATTACAGGGCCCTGACCCGAAGAGCCAAGTAGCTCACGGGGAAGTGACTGGCTTGAAGGGTGCGTTACAATTTGCCTGTGGAAATTGGCGTAATGTACGACCGCGCCCACGTACTCGTGCATCCAGGACGTGACCGGAGGACGCGAAGGCAATATAACCGATGCTCCGCACCTCCTCGGCAACCCTTTTCGCTCCGGCCAATGGCCCGCTGACGCGACATACGACGAGGTAACACTCAGGACCACTCCCGGGATAGCGCAGGATCGTGGCAAGCCGGCGCCTTGTCCCTTCTTTTCGTGAATCCAAACACCGAGCCAATGCTCCGGTTCGTCATTACCTCCAACACCGACAAGAGCATCAGTGTCCGGGCAAACGCGGAGGGCATAGAACATGCGGGCGTTGTGAGGGAAGTCATAGGACCCATTGAGAAGGGCTTGAGGAGCGCCGACCACCTGCTCGTTTGACGGCCATGTGGCGAGGATTCTGCGGAACTTCTTGAGCGAAAAGATGTCTATTATAATAATGCCCAAGGCGCGTCATGGCACATAGAAGGATCGAGAAAGGAAGGGTAGTTTAATGAAGGAGGTTTATCCAAAATGAAACAATCAAAGTCCCTCGCCGTAGCCATGTGCTTAACAGCCGTTTCTGTTCTCTGGGTCACGTCCACTTCGTTGCTCGCCCTCATTATGGTAAGCCCCGGCAACCGTCCCGTCAAAAACATGGGCTGGCCGTTGGGCTGCGAAAAGGTGGCGAATCTTCCCAGCCGCCTCGGGTACTGGGAGGGCCCGCCGTTCGGGGGGGGGCGAGTACCACTTTTTGTACCGCTGCAAGGACACCGGCGAGTTCAACGAGGCCCTGAAGACGTTTGCCGCGATCCAGGTCCCCAAGTTTTCGCACAGGTCCGCGACGTCGAAGGACCTCGAGGTGACCTATCGCCCGGAATCCGATGGGCTTCCGGTGGTTGTGCACGACGGGCCGGAATACAGTACCTGGTTCGGCGGCGGGAGAGATAAGCGGGAAGAAAAGGAGACGGTGGACTGGACGTTTACGGTGTGGAAACCAGCAAACTGGCATCGCCTGTACAACAATCCTAACCTAACTTCCGCACTTTGTAGTGAGGAATATAGGAGAACCCCGATTTTTCAGTCACTACATTTGGGCATTCGTGATGACGATTTTCTTTGGTCGCATGATTTGTTTGGGGAT
>Ga0315547_1001056_pt1 | contig 23194 bp, 19 predicted proteins | sample SalMarSW160240MG_2_FD_202542 | JGI IMG/M metagenome (GOLD analysis project Ga0315547, IMG submission 202542) | Salt marsh sediment microbial communities from the Plum Island Ecosystem LTER, Massachusetts, United States - Salt Marsh Sediment SW1601-240 ...
CTTCTGGATACGTTCTACTACTGCCGACTCAAAATTGTAGATGGAAAACTGTCTCTCTTTTTCCCACCATAGGGCTCCATAGGTCACCTTATCATTCCAGCTGAGATCATAAGCACTTTCTACGTGCTGCAAAACCATGGCAATCCTTTCCAATCCATAGGTTAACTCCACTGAGACAGGATCGAGGTTGATTCCACCCATCTGCTGAAAGTAGGTAAACTGGCTGATCTCCATCTCATCTAGCCAGACTTGCCACCCGACACCCCATGCTGCAAGTGTTGGTGATTCCCAGTCATCTTCGGCGAACTTCACATCATGTTCAACCAAGTTTAGCCCCAACGCTTTCAGGCTATCCAAATACATCCCCTGAATATTGGTCGGAGGTGGTTTAAGAACTACCTGGTATTGGTGATGCAATCGTAGGCGGATCGGGTTTTTCCCATACCGTCCATCTGTTGGCCGTCGACTTGGCTCCAAATATCCAACCCTCCATGGATTGCGTCCAAGTGTGCCAAAAAAAGTGGCAGGGTTGAATGTTCCGGCGCCGGTCTCCACGTCGTAGGGTTGTAGGATGAGACAGTCACGACCGCGCCAGAAGCTGTGCAAACGAAGCACAATTTCCTGGAAATCCATCTTAGTTCTCGCTTACCTGTTGTTTGCTCAGTTCCGCTAGAGTCGCAAATACTTTTGCGTCGCGCACCGCGATATCAGCAAGCATCTTACGGTTAAGCTGTATGCCCCTCTTTCTAAGGCCACCGATAAGTGTTGAATAGGAAACACCATTCAGCTTAGCGGCAGCACTAATTCGTGCGATCCATAGTCGCCGGAAATCACGCTTACGCCGACGTCGATCAACATAGCTGTTACGAAGGGCTTTCATTACTGCTTGTTTAGCAATACGATGAGATGTTCCTCTTTTCCCCTTGAATCCTCTGGCACGGGCCATTATTTTCTTGCGGCTTTCCGTACGTTTATTACCTCGACGCACTCGTGGCATCATATCCTCCCGCGACTATTCTAGTTACCGATCATCTTCCTGATCACTTTTGTCTGTCCACCTTCAAGTTCCTTGCCTTGCCTTGCTTGCCGTGTAGCCTTAGATCTCTTCTTCGTGTTCTTGTGAAAGTAATTGGACATATGGTGAAATATCCTACCTTTTTTCGACAGCTTGAAACGCTTCTTTGCTCCACGGTGTGTCTTCTGTTTTGGCATTTTGCCTTCTCCTCAATTTTCTTGGGAAGTGGGAACAAGCAGCATTTGCAGCACTTTCCCTTTCTGTGTAGGTTGGTGATCAACTTTAGCGATATCACTTACCCTCTCTGCCACCTTGTCCATCAATGCATGTCCTCGATTAGCATGTACGATTTCTCTTCCACGGAAGAAAATGCTTACCCGTACCTGGTTCCCAGCAGATAGAAATGTGTGTACACGACGCATTTTGGTCTCAAAATCGTGATTTCCTATCTTGATGGTGAGCTTTATTTCCTTTAGGCGAGTTTGCCGCTTCTGTTTGCGTTGGCGTTTTTCCTGACGGTACTGGTGTTTGCCATAATCAATAATCTTGCATACGCTGGGCTTAGTGGCAGAAGCGATCTCGACCAAATCAAGCCGCCTATCCTTTGCTTGCGCTAAAGCTGTCTCTATCGACACTATCCCAAGGTTCTCACCATTCTCACCGATGAGCCGAATCTCTTTCTCTCTGATCTGCTCGTTCACTCTCATGCTTCCTTCTATCTCTACCTCCTCTGTCTATGAATTATTCTATAGCCCTTTCTAACATAGCTTAGCCAGCTCCTTATTCCGGTACAAGCCGCGCTCTTTAATGTAGCTGGCCACGATCGGCGGCACGCATTCAGTGATAGATTCTCCATGAAGTACTCGTTCACGTATCCAAGTCGAGGAAAGGTCTATTTCTTGCATTTCAAGGAAATGTATCTCTGCTCGGTGAAATGGTGGTCGCGAAAATACTTCTCGCTTGACATCATCTCGCGGCGCAACTACAAACGGAACAGTTCTCAGCAAGGCTTCCGGTTCCTTCCATGTGTCAATTTGCGCGAGGAGATCCGCTCCCACAATAAAACAGAGCCCCTCTGGACAAATCTTCTTCATAGCGCGGATTGTGTCAACTGTATACGCTGGTCCAGCACGATCGATCTCAATCCGCGAAAGAGAAAACTTTGGGTAACATGCAATTGCTTCTCTTACCATCTCATAGCGCATCTCTTTACTAATCCCAAATTCTACCTTCTTGTGTGGCGGAATGCCGCTAGGGATAAACACTATTCTAGATAACGACAGCTCGCGAAGCGCTTGCTGCGCCACCAGCAAATGCGCATTGTGTAAGGGATTAAATGTTCCTCCAAATAGCCCGATTCTAGTTGTGAAACTCAAGTTCGACATCTCCTATGCGTAAAAGGTCGCCTTCAACAATGCCGCGGCGTACTAGTTCACGCACTACCCCCATCTTCTTGAGACGACTGCCCAGGTATTCCCGCGCGTCCCGGCTATCAAGCACCAGTTTCTGGACTAGCTGTTCAATAGCCTCTCCTCTTAGAATGAAAACGTTACCTTCTCGCCTTACAGAGAAGCCCGCTTTGTCTGAATATCGATATACACGCCATGGTACCGTAGTCTTGCCCTTGTCTATTGTCGTTTCCTGCAAGACGTGATAAATCTTCGTTATCAACTGAGGGATTCCTCTTCCTGTAACAACAGATACCGGCAGCAACTGAATAGCACTCTCAGCAAATCGAGCCCTTAGCCGCTCTACTTCATTCTCCTCAACCAGATCGATCTTGTTCCCTACGACAAGCTGTCGACGCTTAGTCAAACAGGGATTAAAGGCGGCCAGTTCTCTGTTAATCTCTTGGTAAGCCCTAAGTGGATCTCGCCCTTGAGCTTCTGCCAGGTCTACCATATGAACAAGCATCCGCGTCCGCTCAATATGTTTCAGGAAGCGGTCGCCAAGACCCTTACCGGCATGGGCTCCCTCGATCAAGCCTGGAATGTCGACTACCACAAACTGATGCACGTCATCGAAATTGACCACGCCTATGTTAGGGATAATGGTAGTAAATGGGTAATCAGCTACCTTAGCTTGCTTTCCCGAGATAAGCGAGATAAGGCTTGATTTCCCAGCATTGGGTCGGCCAATTATTCCTACGTCCGCGAGAATCTTCAATTCAAGACGTAGGGCATGGCTCTGGCCTTTTGCTCCGCGTTCGCAGATTCGTGGTGCCTGCCGAGTAGAATTGGTAAAGCTCTTGTTGCCCCTTCCTCCTTCTCCACCACGCGCAACTACTACTTCATCCCCCGCAGACAAGAGATCCGCAATCTGCCCGCCACTCTTTCGATCGAAGACCATTGTTCCTATAGGGACAGAGATAATAGTATCCTTGCCCTGCGCGCCTTTCTTATTATTATTGCCCCCATTGCTACCAGGTCGGCCACGAAATATGGAGTCACTCTGAAACCGATGCAAAGTAGACATACCTGCTTCAGCACGCAGTATTATGGCTCCGCCACTTCCTCCACTTCCTCCGTCTGTACCTCCTTTTATGTGATGACGGTTGGAGACAAAACTAATTATGCCATTGCCTCCACGCCCTCCATGCACATGGATATCTGCTTGGTCAATGAACATGGAAACGTAAGGAGGGAAACATGATGAGGAGAATTAGACCTTCTCGGCTGGACGCACGCTAACGTATTTCTTGCTACGTCCCTCGAATTGGACATAGCCTGGGGAGGTAGCATAAATCGTGTAGTCTCGGCCTAGGCCAACGTTTTTTCCTAAACCATACTTAGTTCCATGCTGACGAATGATGATGGTTCCCGCGTTTACCCACTGGCCTCCATAGCGCTTTACTCCTAGACGTTGACCAGGGCTATCCTTAAAATTACTGGACGAACCAGTACTCGTTTTATGTGCCATAGTACTCCTTACCTATACACGTACTTCACCTATACACGTACTTCCGCCCTAGCTTCACGTACCACAAGATCATGGGGGTATTCTTCCGCCAACATCTTAAGCCCAATCAACAAAGTCTCCATTATTGCATCTATTTCCCTGTTCAAATGGGGATCACTTCGGTCAATCGTCAGAAGAAATTCCTTTCCTGTTGAGAAGTTTGCTCTAATATGTAAATAACCGCTCACCGAGGCAACCGTCGCTCGCAACAAGTGAATTGCACTTGCTGAAGCAGTTGTGTCCGCTTGCATTCCTTGTAGCGTGAAGCCAGCGAGCCTGTTATCTTCATCGCGTTTCACAAGAACTTCGCCCACTTTATCTCCTCTATGCCTGTATCTTAGTGATTAGTGTTGTCATGAATAGTTGACGGTGACCACGCTTGCGCCGATATCCCGTCTTGCTCTTATACTTGTAGACAACTATCTTTTTCGACTTCGCTTGTGCTTGCACCTTTCCTTTGACGACTGCACCATCAAGGTAGGGAGCTCCCACATGGGCACCGCTACCGTCAACCAGAAGAACAACGTTGTTAAATTCTACTGGCTTTCCGGAGTCAAGGCCCTGAATCAGCTCGTGCTCCAAGAGTATCCCTTCTTCAACTCGATATTGTTTTCCACCTGTTTCAATTACAGCATACATTTCCAGCACCTCAAGTAAGACAGATTTTAGCAAGCTACTGCTTGTTTTTCAATACATCTAGCCATTATTTCTCATCAACAACGAGCACTAGGTGCTTCTACCGGTAGATCAAGAGATCGTTTTCCACATCCATCACAACTAGCAAAGCCTACCCGCGAGACTGTTCTCACACTGAGATCAGGCGTTGATAACCCCTCAAGTGATATTCTCTTCTGCTTTTGCTGGCCTAGCACGTTCTTTGATCTCATCTATGTCAATGCGAGAGATAAGGACGCGTCCGTTAGTGAGTACGTTTTTCTCGGCTAGCTCTGTTATCGTTTCCCAAGACGGGCAAGAAATCCCAATAACTTCAAGAACGGAACTAGCAAATTGAGGAACAAAAGGCAAGAGTATCACTGTTATTGCCTTTACGAGATGGAAAGCACTTGTTACTGCACGCTGATCACCGGATGACCAGGGCTCCTTACGCTGAAAATACTCATTTCCAAAAACTGCTAAAGCACAGGTAGTACGCAAGGCATGGCTCAGATTTCCTGCATTCATTGCCGTTTCATAGCTCGAAATCGTTTTTGTTATATGTGCAATTACTTCGAGGTCGACAGCATTGGAAGGGACTTCTCCCTTGTAGCGCGTTTGAATAAAGGAAAGCACACGATTTGCAAGATTAGCCACATTGGAGATGAAGACTCCATTGATAGCCTTTTCTAGTTCCTGCCACGAGAAATTAACGTCACGTTCCTCTGGTCGGTTGTAAAGCAGATAGAAACGCCATAGCTCGGGGTCCATTACCTGAGCTGCCTGATCGCAGTAAAGCCCAACGCCGCGACTCTTAGAAAATCTGCTTCCGTCAATCCAGTTCAAGTATTCTGTAGCGGCGATTTGATCCGGAAGATGATATGCCTCGCCAGAGGCAAGCAGTTGCCCTGGGAAAATCAGAGTATGAAATGGAATGTTATCCTTGCCAATGGTATAGATCTGCCAGACATCATCGCCAAACCAAAACTCCCTCCACTTATCTTCTCCTCCAAAGTGCTCGATTGTTGCTGAAACATAGCCTAGAGCAGCTTCACCCCATACATAGATAACCTTGCCCTCCGCTCCTGCGAATGGTGCCGGAATTCCCCAGGAAATATCCCGGGTCATTGCCCTGGGTCGTAGACCTTCATCCAACATCTGTTTCGTGAATCGGTAAACGTTCTTCCGAAAATTCCTTCCGTTGACGTAATCAGTCAATCGAGGTGTCAGTTTTGTGAGATCGAGGTACCAATGCTGACTCATGCGAAACTCGATGTTGCTCTCTCCACAAATACTGCAAGTAGGGTTAATCAACTCTTCCGGTTCAAGTATTGCCCCACATGAGCTACACTGGTTTCCCATTGCTCTGTTCGCGCCACAACGGGGGCATATGCCAGTAATGAACCGATCGGCCAGAAACATCTGACACCTGCTACAGTAGGCTCTGTTTTCCACTGCACGAGTGATGTAGCCCTTTTGTTCCATCTGAAGATAGATGTTGTGCACAAAGCGTTTATGCGTTGGCGACTCTGTAGTGGTATAGTTGTCAAACTCTATGCCAAATGCGTCAATTATGGAGACTATCTCTTTATGCTGCTGCAGAGATAGCTGGGGTGGAGACATACCGAGTCTCTTCGCTTCGTACTCAATTCGCGCCCCATGTGTGTCGGTTCCTGATACGTAGAGAACCTCGTGCCCGCGCAGTCGATAATACCGAGCGAACACATCGCCTGAAAGCAACGAAGAAACTAAGTTTCCCAAATGGGGAACTCCAGAAGCATATGGCCAGGCACTACAAACGAGCACCTTCTTCTTGTTCACGTTGTTGTCCTCTTTATAACCTTATAGATAAGGTTGTATTATACTTATCGGTGAATGAGACCGCCACTTGAACACTTGTTAACCAGGATCTGGCCCGATTAACTCGCGTGGCCAAGCACCTTCCCTTAGACGCGTAGTCCTTGTTTTTCGTGGCTAGAACTGTGCTGCGATGAAAAGCTCAAACAACGTGCTGTGATAGAGCGTGGTTGTATCCGTCTCTCCTGCGATGTAGGAAATAGCAAGCGACGCGCGCCAAGAATCGGAAAGCCTGTAGTTAACAGTTCCGCCAAGCGTAAGGCTAAGATCGTTCCCAGTAGTAGCCCCAACAATCTTGTAGCTTCCATCAATGCTAAACCGTGCGGAAATGTGCTGGGAAACGATGTAGGAAAAATCGTTCTGTACAGAAACGGTGATTTCATCACTGTCATCGGCCCTAACCACTAAGGAAAGATCATTGCGGTAGCTCCCTTGTGGCGCCCACGAAAGCCGCCCACTAAGAACATGGTCCACAACAGAACGTATTTCCTCCTTGTAAGCAACAACGCTGGTACGTCTAGTATATGAAATGCTCGGGCTGAGGTATGGAGTACCTGTATACCCGAGGCTTAGGAGAAAGCGATCGTCGTGTTGCGACTGCTCTTCCTGAACTTGTAGCATCTTCTTCTGATAGGTAACTTGAGCAAAGACTGCATTTAGCTTTACGCGTACATTCGCTCGTCCATCCCAGGCGACAGTCCCTTCCTTTGCCTCAAAACCAAGGTTCAATGTGGGCACAAATCCTAGACCAAGAAGAGCGAACTCGCTGAAGCGGAGGTCAATAGACGCGGTATGAATCGTAGAAAGACTCCCATCAGGCAGGAAGCGACTAGTAAACAGTTCATACTTTCCACTTATGCTAGCCGCGGCAAGGCTACGGGACAGACTAATGGAGAGGTTTCTTTTCTCGCTTCTCTGGGTGCTGCTCGCATCAAAGATCAGCGGATATTCCCAGCTTCCCGAGATCGAGAATCCAGAGATTATCTGGTAGGTTCCCGTAAAACTAAGTCCGCTCTCCCGCCAGTAATGCTCATGGGAAATAGTTGTCTCAAACGCGTCATTCCAAGCTACAGCCAGTGAAAGAGCGTGGTCAAGGAATTCGTTTTGCAGGCCAATGCTGTAAGAAGTAGCTGTGCTATCAGGTCCCCTGTGTAACCAATTATCATCTACCATTTCGTTTCTCAGGGAAAAGCTGAATAAGGGACCAAACTGCCATGCAAAGGATAGTTGATTGTCTATGATGTCTCTTTTCTCCTCGCTTCTCTGGTCAATCATATGATAACCATGGGAAGCAACGATATTGATCCCTTGCGCTAAGGTGCCAGCTACTGAAATATTCCAACCGGTTATATCACGGCGGTCTAGGCGCCCTATGGATGAGAAACCTGGAGCGATGCTCTCGAAGTCTCCGGAGATCTTGAATACGCCTACGTCGCGGTTAAAACTTGCTCTGGCGAACAACCCTCGGTCTGTGTGCTCGTCTGACGAGATATCTCTAAACCTGGTCTTGTCGCGCCCATCGATTCCCATTACGTAATTGGTGAATGTTTCCAGCTTACTATCGGCTCGCCACACGTTTAATTGATAGCTAGAATTTGCGCGGCTTCCTATCCATAAACCCCCGACTGCTGAGCCAGACAGTACGGTTATCGCCCAATCATCGATGAACGGTTCCTGGTCCGAGATACGGTAGAGACCGTCATCGGTCGCGTACCATGTACTCCCATTGACTATGGCACTGGCCCGAACTGCTCTGCCAAATACAAGCCAGCCGCATCCTATTCCCTTATGAAAAGAACGAAGTCCAATCTCTGAGCTAGCGTACAGGGTTCCATCGACCAAGACCAAATTCCCCACTGCAACGCCACTCATGCCGTGAAGTTCGCTCATTTCTTCCTTTGCTATGTCAAAGGCAAACAGACCGTGATCTGTGCCGATATATAGGGTGGTGTTATCTCCAGCAAGCGCGAGAATCCCTTTCATTTCTGGAAATACATCAGGGGTGTACGACTTCCAGGCCTCAGCACTTTCGATTTCTTCTGGCTTGACTCGCGCTAGACCACCTGTGGTTCCGATCCACAGGCTTTCGCCGACAAGTGCAAGCGCGCGGACTTCTGGATCTGGTAGGCCATCTTTTTCGTAAAAGCGCTGCCAGTTCTCTACGTGGGCTAGTGGAGATACTCCTTTCAGATGAAGTACTGTAAGCCCTGAGTCGGTACCAATAAACACAGTGTTTCCATCGCTTACCATGCTGCGAACTCGATTTCCGCAAAGACCAGCCCCAGTGGTATAGCTTCTCCAGACGCCGTTGTTATACACGCTAATCCCATTCAAGTTGCCAACAAGGGTATATTGAGCAAGGACCAAGATCGTAGTTACCAGATTGGGAAGATTTTCTCGCAGATTGTCATCAAATGGGAAACAATCATTGCTATATCCAAGCGTAACCTTAGCGCGAAAGCCATCCAAGTCAATTGCTCCAATCACACCCGAAATAGTGTGAGTGTTTGGCATAGTATGAGCCTTTGCGGGATCACTGAGTGGGGTAGGGTTGTCAGCGGCTTGTAGTAGGCTCAATTTGAAGTTAAGCGATTCAGTGGCAGGAAGGTCAAGGCTCAACCCGTAGAAGTTACGTGAATACTCAGCACCACTGCCTAGACCACCACGGAAACGTTCGTAATCAATTCGGATCGTATCTTCCTCGCCTACTTCACGGAACAATATCAGCATGCCAAGTTCGTAGTCGATAGAGTAATCCATGTCACGCTCGAGGAGTTCTCCATTTAAGTAGACCTTTTCGCTTCCTTGCACAATGGATAGGCCTAGCATGAATACATCCCCGGACACGGCATAGTCAAATGAGACTTTTGCTGCGCTCTCCGTTTCTTGAAAGAACTGTTTGGGGAAATCAAATTCGATGATTCCCTCACTAAGAAATGGGTATGAATCATATTCGGGAAGATCAGCCTCAGTGATCGGCAGAAATGTCCCGCCATGCAAGCTCACTTCTACCACGATTGATCCCTCTTTCAGATCAGTGTGGCCGAGATAATAGAAACGTTGCTGTTTCCCTGTTAGAAGCGGATATTCACTTCCCTCAACTCCCAGATAACAAAAAGACATAAGTTGATTGAGAAAGGCTTGTTCATAATCGGTTCCAATATTGAATGGATAGCGTTTCTCTTCTGAATCACTAAGCTCTGTCTGTTCGTTGTACTGCCTGATGTACTTCAGTAGCCACGTTCGCAAGAGGGCTTGCGGCTCGCTCTTCAGGATGAGGAAGTCTTTCTCTGTGCTAACAACAGCATAACTTGCCTTGGAGAGGTCCTGGGATGGAGACTTAGTGATGTCTTCAAATAGATAGCCAAGTCCGTAGGCACTAAGAAGGGAGTACAGAGCTTGATTCGCTACCAAGTTGGTGCTCGCAACAGAGAACCCTTCAATGAAAGGTTCTTCCAGCTCAAAATAGTACAGCCCTTGAAGGTTGAGCAAGTACGTCTGTTTAACCCACGGCTGTTCAGGGGAATACGAAGAGAAAATCACCTCCTCATGCGCTGTCCGACCAACAAATGTCTTTGATTCTGAGATCCCTTCAACTTGAGAGACAATGCCAGTTAGTTGTGCCTTGCCGATCCGATAATCTAGGCGCATTCCTTTGAGCTCTTTGTTATAAGCCAGAAAAGTGTCCTGCTCAGCGATAGGGAAATCGCCGAATTTGCCCCGCAGGTCACCAGCGTCTAGATCAATTGTCAGCGATTGCATGTTCATAGGTTTCTGATCGTCAAATTGAGCATTGATTGTAAGGAAGGAAAGCGCTTTCCCTGTAATGTTTACAGCAAGTGACTGATCAAGATATAGCTGATTCGAAGCCATGCCGGCCTGGGCTAATCCCTGTGGGGAGCCGAAACCATAGCGTAGGCACCAGGTCTTCTCACCAGTGATGTCAGCCTTGAAGGCTTCCTCCTCTCCTTGAGACAGCAAGGAAACCCCAATTACAAGCAATGTAACGATCACCAAATAGCGCAGCAGTTTCACTTTCTCCTTCTAAAACCTGAATGTGAGAGACAGATAGTGACTATCAGGAAGATCTGCGTGTAAAACGTAAGCCCAATCGACTTGATAAGTTTCAAAGCGCAGCGTTAGGCCAATTGTGGCTTGGCTCTTGCTATAGCCAATCCTTGCGGCAAGGTCTTTCACCCACACCTCAACCCCTCCTGCTATCCGCGGGTTGGCAGTGAAGATGCCTGCAATACTCACTGCCAAGTTCCAATAGGCTGTAAGGAACGGCTGCATGGTCAAGGCAGCTCCAATGTCAATCTTGGTGGGCCAATGTTCATTATGACCGTTCTCAAAAGCAATCTGTCCTGAAATAAGGTTCTCCACGATAACGCCAATTTTCACACGATTGATCGTAATGAGACAAGCGGGATCAATCGCCCAACCTGTTCCCGACAAGGGCTGTGAAAGATGATAGAACTTTACTCGTCCACCTAGGCCAAAGCCACCAATTGCTACTCCGGCCGAGATGGCTGCCGCCTGGCTTAGGTAACGAAAAGCCCCTCCTTCTGTTGTGATCAATCCTGAATCCAACTGCATTCCCAGTATTCCTAGATGGGGAACAGCGATGCCGATCGCTCCATAGCTGAAGGCTCCAAACGGTCGCGAGAATAAGGAAGTGAAGCGAATATCCTTGATACTGCCCAGGCCTGCTGGATTACAAAAGATGGCATTCTCATCGTCCGCTAGGGCGATAAGGGTCTTACTCATTCCTATGGAACGTGTGCCTGTTGCCAATTCGAAGATTGCCGCGACGTTAGCAAAATCGTCTCCATGCACCATTATTGTGACAAGAAACAAGACAAAGAGTATTACCCGTAGTATTCGCCGCGAAATCATCTGATGATCACCAATTGCCCTACTTCCGAGCAGTGATTCCCAGCGATAATCGTATACAAGTAGAGTCCATTCGCCAGTAGTTTGCCTAAGTTGTCAGTAAGATTCCATTCATATTGGTTGCGTTCTGGGTCAATCTTTTCTTGGAAAAGCAATGCTCCTGCAACATTATAGACTTGTAGCGTTGCCTGTGTTGTTCCTTCGGGGAGCGTGTAACTAAATAAAGCACGGTTGCTGACAGGATTACTTAGCACGGTCACTGCGGGAGAATGTGCTTCGCTTCCCCCGGGATGGCGTATGGCAGCGACCGCTTCGTAGGCATTTGCCTTTCCATATCCCCAACTAGTGTTAGGGGTGAGCCCAGTAAATGCGTCACTCATAGAAGTCTGTGTTAGTTTCATTTTCATCTCTTCGCTACTTAACTCTGAATTGCACGAAAGCATCAATGCTATCACCCCGCTCACATGGGCAGCGGAAACACTGGTTCCCCTGAGCAAGGTATGCATAGGGTCAGGCAGACCTTCCCTAGAACTGTTACTGGATAGAGCGGCAGCTATCCACGCCCCAGGGGCGGTAAGTTCCGGTTTTTGTCGCCCATCCCGAGTTAGTCCCTGGCTGGAAAAGTAAGAGATTTCACCAATTCCATTCTGAGTAGGGAAATTGTGCAATGCCTTGGTGTTGAATGACCCTACAGTGATTACACCGTATGCGTTTCCTGGTTCGTCAATTGTATAGTCCGTATCTCCTTCAAGAATTGTGTCACCCGTGCTTGTGACAATCCATCCGTCAAACCGCCCGCCGCCGCCTTCATCAGTTATGGTGAAGTACCACTTGCTTCCTGGAGTGATACCGATCAAGGATACCAGGATCTCATTATCTCCGTTATTTGGGTTTGTCCCACTTGAAGCGTTGTCCACGTATAGATTCGCAGCCTGAGAGCTAGCGTGGCTGCCTCTGTCCACTGTTAGAGAGGGGCCGACCGGTGGGGTAACAGTAAGTGAGAAGCTGGATTCACCCGGATACCACAGCTGTAGCTCAAGCGACAGGGAAATAGGATTGATAGTAAAGGTAAAAGAGTCTCCGTGGAGCTCCTCTCCTACATGGATCTTCTTATCACCTTCATTCCCCGCGGATACAACAATTGCCTGCCCATACTGCTGTGCTAGCTCGGATAGCCCTTGCTCAAACAAGCTCGTTCCATCGTGCGGCCCTTCGTGCCCACCTAAGCTCAGATTTACCACTGCTGGCAGACCAAGTGTGTTTGCTTGTTCAAAGATATACTTCACCCCGCTGATAATATCCGAGGTGTAGAAAGAGGTCTTGACCATGACGATGGTCGCATCCGGAGCTACTCCAATCAGGCTGCTATCAGACGACGATCCATCACCCGCCGCAATTCCCATCAGATGTGTCCCGTGACCGTTTGTGTCTGCTTCATGGACCTGTCCGCTCTCTGGGCCAAGCCCAAGGGCAATATCACTTTCGATCTCGTTATTGCTGTAATATGCGCCTAGGGAACCGCTAGTTTGATCCCAGATAGACAAGATGCGAGACGATTCTTCGATGCCATCACCGTCTGAATCATAACGGAAGTCAAGGTGAGAATAATCGATCCCTGTGTCTACTGCGCCGATAATCACCTCTTTTCCTGTTAGCGGTGGTATGGCTGAGTGTAATCGATCAGCTCTTATTGCAGGAACGCTGTAATCGAGCTTTGGTTCTACCTTCCATGAGGGCTCAATATAGGCAACATAAGGCGAATCAGCCAAGAGCAGCAGTTCTCTTGCGCTAACGCGCATACCGATAATCGTTCCCGTGTTTACAAGTATAGGAATACCAAGGAAGGTTTGCCCAAACAACCCCTGGCGCGTTTGTATCAGTACCCCGAATTGCCCTTCATCTAGATCAACATGACCGCTCCTCGCACGTTTCGATGGCAATACCTGTAGATGGCCGACAAATCTGGCAAGATTAATGTTTTTGTCTTGTGCTAGTTGTTGGAGAATGTCGCGCAGCGACGGATGAAGTACCGCTTCATCTGCTGTTGCACATGATACAAGAACGACAGAAATATTCGTGACAACGAGCAGAAGTATGAGAAGCTTTTTCATATATTCACCCGCAAGAGGAAAACAGTCCTAACTCAGTTTGGATCGTGCGACAAAGACATAAGAAGTTTGTGATACCACCTCCCAATATCCCGACTCCTCTTGTAGCATCACTCATCAGGGTCTGTGGAGGGAATATGGCGTACCTTCCGCTCTATGGGCAAGGGTTCGGGCAGGTCTTTTGTTTGTGCGTTTAGTTCTTTGAAGCGTCTTGCGGCAGGGAGTAGTCGCTGCTGCAGTGATCCTACCGTGGCATCGTAGGCATTGATTGTTTGTCCCAAGTACTTGCCCGTGTTCTGTAGGTGGTGGACAAAAGTGACTATGCGTTCGTATAATTCCTGGCCTTGTTTAGCAATCTGTTGAGCATTGTCAGTGATCTCATGCTGTTGCCATCCATACGCCACTGCTCGAAGAAGCCCGAGCAAACTTAGTGGTGTTGCGATGAGTACGTGTCTACGAATAGCAGATTCCAGAAGTTCGGCATCCAGCTCAAAAGCAGCTGCGAGGCAAGGCTCACTTGGCACAAACATGATGAGCATCTCTGGCGCTCGCTCAAACTGGGCCCAATACTGCTTACGCCCAAGTTCCTGTACCCGCTCTCTGATCGCTTGAACGTGAGCTCTTAGCTTCATTTTACGTTCTTCCTCGGTCTTAGCTTTTACGGCGTCGAAATAAGCCTGCATTGGTGTTTTGGCATCGACTGGCAGGATTCCTTCATTGGGAAGGTACACGATCATGTCTGGCCTACCTTTATCAGTTGTAACTTGTTCAGCGAAGTCCACCTGTGCTGTCATACCAGCAAGCTCTACTACGCGTCGTAGCTGGAACTCTCCCCACCGCCCTCGCACAGCAGGTGATCGAAGGGCTTGCGCAAGGGTAACGGTTGTATCCCTAAGCTGGGTATGAGCCTGGGAAAGGAAAGCAAGATGTTGCTCCAGACTTTTATACGCTCCCTCGCGTTTTTCCTCCAGCGTCCGTACGTGCATATCCATGGTTGCTAATGTCTTTTCGAGCGGCTGAACAAGGTTCCTTACCTCCTCCCTTTGCACGCCCCAATCACCTTTTATCCTAGTAAGAAGGGTGTTGAGCTGCTCATAGGTGCGTTTCAAGAATGCATCAGCGTTTGATCGTAGTGCCTTACTTGCCAAGGCCTCGAATGCTTCTCGCAGCCGTTCTTGTGCCTCTTCTACCCATTCCATCTTTTCTGCATCAACTTCGTGTTCCTTCTGCAATTGAGCCCGTTGGATTCTGAGTGTTTCGTTTTCCTCACGCAGATGTTCATCTTTCGCAAGTCTGTCTTTGGCAATAGCAAGGCGCTCTTTCAGCTGGGTTCTTTCGCTGGCGTTATGCATGTATGAAGCAAGGAAACCAATCGCTATTCCTACAAACATCGCTAAGAACGGTATAGCTAGTTCCATCAGAATCCACCTCGCAATACTTTGATTCACCTTTGTCGATTAGGCGTGTTCTCCATAGTCAAGCTCTTCAACAAGACACTATGGCACCTAAACGTTTCTGATATGCAAGATCCGAAGCTTATACTATTATAATAAGCAACCTGTTCTCAACTAAGCAAATGTGCCCCTTTGCTATTCAAGCCACTGCGCTCGTTATCCGGCTTGACAATCGTCTCTTTAGACGCCACCCTTTATGTAAGATGACGGGTCAGATACAAAGAAAGATTGAACGGCTACGCGAGCAAATTTGGCACCATAACTACCTTTATCATGTACTTGATCGGCCAGAAATAAGCGATGCCGAATACGATTCTCTGTTCCGGCAGCTGCAAAAGCTAGAGAGTCTACATCCGCAATTCGTTACGACAGATTCTCCCACTCAACGTGTTGGCGCTTCGCCGACTGAAGGGTTTCGTACAATAGTGCATGCTATTCCTATGCTCAGCCTAGAGAACGCATTTACTCTCGACGAAATCAAGGCATTTGATAGACGAATTTGCAAGCTGCTTCATGTAGATAGGGTTGTCTATATAGCTGAGCCAAAGCTTGATGGTCTCTCCGTTGAACTCGTCTATGAGAATGGTTCTTTTGTGCGTGGGTCTACCCGCGGGGATGGAACAAACGGCGAGGATGTTACTGCTAACCTACGCACTATCCGTAGCATTCCTCTCCGTCTGAGGAGGACTCAGCTGGCCATTCCTTCGGTGCTTGAAGTGCGAGGAGAAGTGTACGTTGAAACAGACGACCTTCACCAACTTAACGAAAAGAGAGAAGCTGCTGGCCTCCCTGTTTTTTCCAACACAAGAAATCTGGCGGCAGGCTCACTTCGCCAGCTAGATCCACAAGTTACTACAACTCGGCCATTAAAGATGTTCTGCTATGATATTGGCCGAGTAGAAGGCATCAGAATTGGCTCTCAAGAGCAACTCCTAAGAACACTCTCTTTACTAGGATTTCGCGTCAACCCCCTTCATCGGCTGTGCAGTGGAATTGAAGAAGGCATCAGTTTTTACAACGACTTTCAGGTAAGGAGAAAATCACTTCCCTACGAAGCCGATGGAGTCGTGATCAAGGTTGATGAGTTCGCATTACGCAAGGTCCTAGGTAGGGTATCACATTCTCCTCGTTGGGCAATCGCGGGCAAGTTTCAAGCGGAGCAAGCCATCACCAAGGTAAGAGAGATTATCGTTCAAGTTGGCCGTACAGGAATTCTCACTCCAGTGGCAATCCTGGAACCAGTACGCTTGTATGGAGTAGAAATCTCTCGTGCTACCCTGCACAACGAAGATGAGGTAAAACGTAAGGATGTCCGCGCCGGAGATACTGTGATAGTCCAACGCGCCGGAGATGTGATCCCGGAAGTTGTCAAGTCGTTGACTAAATACAGGAACGGAGATGAGTTCCCGTTCAAGATGCCCTCTGTCTGTCCCAGTTGCGGAAGCAGGATCATCCGCCGGCAAAGCATGGTAGCCCATCGCTGTGTAAATATCTCTTGCCCGGCGCGCATCAAGCAATCAATAGTTCATTTCGCCGGGAAAGCCGGATTTGACATTGCTGGATTAGGAATAAAAGTTGTCAATCAATTAGTCGAGAAAGAAATAATAAAGCGACCAAGCCAGCTTTTTCGCTTGGATCGAGAGACCTTGATTTCGCTCGAGAGGATGGGACCGCGGTCAGCGGACAACCTCCTTGCAGCAATTCGAAACAGTAGATCGATGACTCTAGAGAGGCTTCTCTTTGCTATAGGAATCCCAGAAATTGGTCAGCAAACGGCTCGAATACTTGCCAAGCGCTTTGGGGCTCTCAGTCGATTGGGAAGTGCAAGCAAGGAAGAGCTTCTCGGCATTCCAGAGATCGGACCGTCGACCACTACTGCTATCACTGAATACTTCGCCAATCAGGAGAACCGTGCTGTAATCGAAGAACTTCTTGCGTGCGGGGTAGAAATCAAGGGCGAGGGAACCCGGCTTGGCCCCCTCGCGGAGAAACGATTTGTCTTTACCGGGGCACTTTCTAGCATGACCCGCGATGAAGCAGCCGAACGTGTTAGGCATCTCGGAGGAATGGTATCCACTTCAGTCAGCTCTCAGACTGACTATGTAGTAATAGGCGTAAATCCGGGATCAAAGGGAGCGAAAGCACGGAACCTTGGAGTGAAGATCCTTAGTGAAGAAGAGTTTTCCTCCCTTATCGAACAGTAGTATTGAAGCACAGAAGTTTTCTCTTTAGGAACCCAGGAATGCAGGAAGGGAAAGACCAGAGCCTGCCCCTGACTTGGTCAGGGGTGAGGGTGAGATGAATATGGTTTTAAGCCGTAAGTGACCAGGGAGTTACTCAGTCTAGCAACAGATTGCGGAAGTACTCCAAGCTGCGATAGCTCCACTTTGTGGTAACCTTATCTAATCCCTCTTGCACAAGTTGGCGCACACGTTCGCGGCTTATTCCCATTATTCTACCTACTTCGGCCAAAGTGTAAGGTGTTCCATCTTCCAGTCCGTAGTGCAAACGTAGCGCAGAGGCTTGTCGTGCTGGAATGTAGTCGATGATGTCGCGTAGCTCTTCCCGGAAGAGAAGTCGCAAGGCTTCCCTTTCTGTCACTGGTGTACTTGTGTCTTCTAATACCTCTTCCAGTGTCTCTTCACCGCCTGTTCCAACAAGCTCATCCAAGGAACGTAGATCCCTCAATTTTCTCTCAATTTGTTCCAAGCGTTCCACCGACAAACCGCTAATCTTCGTGATCTCTTCTTCATCCTTCTCTGCTTTACCTTGAGACAGATCTCGGATTTGTTTCAGCCTACGCAAAGCACGGAACAAGTAATCAGGTATACGGATCATCCGCGAGTATTCAGTAATTGCCGAAAGAATAGCGCGGCGAACCCACCAAGTGGCATATGTGCTCAACCTATAGCCCCGCTCAACGTCAAACCGATCAACGGCCTCAATTAAGCCAAGGTTGCCTTCCTGAATAAGGTCAATAAGGTCAACACCAGAATCAGCATACCCTTGGGCTATCTTAACGACCAAACGAAGATTAGAAGTGATTAACCGTTGTCGTGCTCCATCTAACCCGTTGGCCATAGACTGAGCTAGTTTGCGTTCCTCCTCTGCGGTCAGAAGAGGGAAGCGAGATATCTCACGATAATAGATTTGCAGGATACGAGAAACATCTGCTGTTCCTAAATTCCAACTGGTCTCTCTTCCTGTTCTTGACATCAGTCTCACCACTAAACCTTACGCAATTAGGACACCGACTTGCAAGCATCTGCTCAAAATGGAAACAGAGGCGAGATTACCTCAACTACATCTAATTTGATAACATGGACAGCAATTCCAAGGCGACTAGCCAGACTTGGCGCTGTACGACCATTGTCACCTGAGACAAGTTCCTTGACGTACAAGCCTCCTTCGCTCTTTATTCTGATTTTCGCTTGACGACAAGATACTAGTTCTCCTTCGATTTCATGGATCCTGCGAGTACGGATCCGGTCAGCCCGGCGATGAGCAACTCGTTGCGGAGTTCGCTGTTCGATCTCTCCAACAAGCTCAACCAATGCTTGACCTAGCCTAACACGAGAAACATCGCCTTCAAATGACACGAGCGCCTCATACGTCTTGTCTGCATGTATTTCCTTGATTCTCGATACCATCATACGCGGAACAAACTTCAACCTGTCTATTCTTACCTTGCCTCCTTGTGCCTCGTTAACCTCAGCTTGAAGCGACACAAGATCCAAGTTGCGTCTACGCGGCGAACAGATCTCGAGCACAAAAGGTCGACCAGACCCAAGCATAAGAGCATCTATATCCTCTCTTCCAGCTCCGTGTAAGTGCCCACTGTTCGACCCTGCTGCGTTCAGAAATTCCTTCTCTATAAGCTCTTCCACTGATTCTTCATATTGCTTCCCTGTGAAGTTGCAATGATTGCACCCTTTCCCCTTGCAGTGACGGCAAGGCCAGCGAGTTTGAGGAATCCCCCGTATCAGTTTTTGATACCGGCCATAAATAAATAGCGAAAGAACCCGAAGCTCAATCGTATTCCGAACAAGGTCAATGACAAAGGAAAGATGAGGTTCCCTAGTATCAAGTGTCCCATGTCTAACTTGTGCCTCAAATGCCTTGCCGATCCTACGATTTATCGCGTGTTTCAGTGACTCAGCACAGTTCGTACGGAATCGCTCACTAAACAACCTCTCCATCTCAATAAGCCTTGGGGTAAGCTTCACCCCAAATAGGTAACTGTCAAACTCGATTCCGGTAGATAACGCAACGGCACGACTCGCCCAGGCATTGATATTCTTGAAGAAACCTTCACAGATCCAACATGAGCCTGCCTTTCCCTCTATCCCGACCATACAAAGCATGATTCGTAGTGACTTGCCGCGTTCGCTGTTTGCAAGACCGTGTCCTAGCTGTGCGAAGGCACGCCCGAGGCATTCATCGCAAATAGCACCGCCCTGGATGATGTCAGCTGCCTGTTGAAGTACCTTTTCAGGGTCATCTCTCCACATTCGTTGTTTCACCTTTTTCTCTCACTGATCAGCTACCTACTCCCAGGTGCACTTCATTCGACACCTGCTAGTTACTTCAACTACCCAACTCTCACTTTTCTTGCGAAATTCGACCAAATACGCCACATTTGACCCATATCTTCAGTACCCGTACGCCTCTCTACTTACTTCTTATCGACCATTCTTCGTTCATCTATCTCTGAGCGCTCGCGTCGTTTCGAACTTCTGCGAGCAACTTGCATAATGTTTTCCAATGTCCTATTGTAACTTCAGAGGTCGATATGTACACGATTAGTGATCTGCGAAAACTCTTGGGTCTTGAAACGGCTAACCAAGTGCGCAACCGCATTAGTGCAATAAGAGGTATTCTGACTAGTTCCTTGCGTCATGGGCCAAACAATCAGATCCTTCTAACGAAAGCAGGGTTAGACCTGCTCCGGCAACTTCAAGATTTGTACGATACCGGACTAACGCTTCGCGAAGCGAGCGACGTTATACAGCACACTCTTGCTGCGAACGGAGTTACTGTATCTCAGGACTCTCGCGCTTTTACACAAAACCAAGTCAATCTTGAGCAACAAAACCAAGTAGTCGCCATACTGAGGGACGAGATCGCATTCCTGCGAAAACGTGTAGCGTTATTGGAAGAGCGTAACGTTGTAGTTAACAGGTCAGAACACCCTCACCTATGGTGGGAAGAGATAAAGCACGAAACCGATCTGGGCTAGCTTAATTGCATCGTAAAGGGATAAGCGGAACTTGGCTGGAACATTCAATAGTGACCTACCCGTCTGATGTGCCAGAAAGCTAGGCTTAGTAGATACTTTAGTTTTGTATGTGTTCTACCTGTTTGTTTGACCGGCTACTGCGAGACGCCCGCACAGGAATACACCAATCGAATGAGAGCCCCATAAATGCCTTCTGTGAGTTCGAGTGAGGATAGGTTAGCCCTTGACGTCATTTGTGGGGGTTTGAGCGGGAGCCGTGTAGTATGCTTGAGTAGGGGCGTCTAGGCGTTAGCATCCCTTGTTCGCAACAAAAGTAATCTTTTGTTGCGACACGTGTCCACATAAACATTTCTGAATCTTACTAGCATTTGACATGTAACAATCATGTAACAATAAGGAGCAACGCATGTCTCTTGAGATAACCCAGGAGGATTTTCTTACCCTCGAACAGGTGAGCAAACTAAAGAACCATTGTAGGGATCGCGCGGCGACCGGTCAGAGAAATGGCATCAGAGACTGGGCTATCCTGCATCTTGCCTTAGATACGGGTCTGCGTGTATCCGAAATCTGTTCCCTTAAGATACGAGATATCATTCTAGAACAAGAACATGCCTCGCTAATTGTACGCGACGGAAAGGGTCACAAGAAGAGAGGGGTCAATGTAGGAGACCCGTTGCGCCAGCACTTGCTCGGGTTCATCGACTGGAAAAAGAAGGCTGGGCAATCTATTGGGCCATCCGCTAGCTTATTCATCTCCTCCCGTGGAGCTCACGCACTCACTCGTACTGCAATCTACCGGATCTTCAAAGCCAATGCATGTGTGCTTGGCTTGCCCTCTCGCTTTTCCATTCACTCGTGTCGTCACACCTATGCCTCACTCCTGTACCGTGCCTCAAAGTACAATATTCGCCTCGTGCAAAAACAGCTCGGTCATCGCTCCATTCAGACAACACAAGTCTATGCCGACGTCCTGAGTGAAGACGCTGTTATTGCGGTAAACAAACTGCCTCAATAAGCCGTGTCAATTTACTGCCTACTGATCACGACGAAGTGATTATGTGGCTGAGTTCTGTGCGGTGTCTATAGAAACGTAGCATAATGAGATATCACCAAAGGCCTGCACATAGGGCTATATTCCGTCCAGCCATAGTGGGTTCAGTGTAGTATCGCTGACTATGGTACGGATTTTGACTTTGCCCGGCATATTCCGTGTTTTCCTACCTGCGAGCAGTATTTGTGCGCAGTTCAGAAACACAAGGAACAGAAAAAGTGAGAGTTCGACGCGTGAGTGGCTTGCCTCTGCCCAATCGCCTAGTGATTTCGTCCTATGGGAGAGTTTGCTAACCTGTCAAAATGCTTTAGAATCAGGCCATGATCACATCCTCTAGGACAATTGAACCCACTCATCCAGGAGCGTGGAGCGGTCTTGAGAGCACTGATCCTTCCGCGGAAATCGGTGTCCTGGGTGTTCCATTTGACGGAGCTAGTAGCTTTCGCAAAGGATCCTCATTCGCTCCACAGAGAATCCGGGAGCTGACACCGCACATCGCGCCAGCCACTGAGGAGGGAATGCCTCTTAGTGGCTTACGCATCTACGATTATGGTGATGTACCTATTGACCTAAGCTGGCAACAGTACTTCAGTAGAGTTGAGAAACGCGCAACTACGGTCCTCCGGCATCCTTTCTCGCTATTCCTAGGCGGGGACCACTCTGTGACGATCCCACTTACAGGGGCCTTCAGTAAATCGATAAAGGGAGAGTTTGGAGTGGTCCACATCGATGCGCACCTCGATCTTGCCGATACGTTCAAAGGACACCGCTGGTCGCATGCGTGCACAGAACGACGTGTCTTGGAACTTCCTAACATAGAGTCTCGTCATATGTCACTGGTTGGGATCCGCTCCTTTTTGGAGGATGAGCTTCTGTTCCTTGCGGACCATCCGGAAATCGAGGTACATACGGCACGCAATGTTTATACGCGCGGAATCAAGAACGTCGCGCATGATGTTGTGGAACAGCTAGGAGGCGTACACGCAGTGTATGTAACGCTCGATATCGACGCTCTCGATCCTGCGTTTGCTCCGGGAACGGGTACACCAGAGGCAGCTGGCCTTTCCACTCGCGATGTACTGGAACTCCTGCATGTTGTCTTCTCGAAGCTGCCGATCCGCGCACTTGATATAGTTGAGGTATCCCCACCGCTTGATCACGCCGATATTACATCCGTCGCTGCCGCTAAGGTGATCTACGAAGTCTTTGGTTGGGTGAAAAGAATTATCGCCTTCCCGGTGGCTGGCAAGACACGGCAGTGAAGGCGGGACTACTCAACATATTGCCCTTAATTGTGGTCAAGCAACTTGGACATCCGCGGCAGAGCGTTTTTCCCTCCCCTTAGGGTGACCAAGTTCTGAAATTTTCAACAAGGGCCTTGCCTTCCCAGTTCTAGGGTTATTGTGTATTCTTGCTAGGGCTTGTAAACGCTGTTGCTATGGGTCTTTGAGGTGTATTGAGAGACGGTGTTTTGTGACGCTCTCATTCGCTTGACTCACCGTAAGGTGGTGGTGTATATTAGCTCGGGAAGTGACCAGTTGTAAATCCGAATCAGAGCGTTACTCCCTTAATATATCCGAAGCTAGGAGGCGCAAGCGATGGAAGATCAGGAACTGCTGTGCAACAATGAGGTCATAAACAAGAATCTCCTCGTAGGACTAGCAATTGTTGCTAAGACGAATAATCACTCAATTCTTGAGGAACTGAATCTCGCTCTTTCTTCCTATGTAACGGAGCACCTCCCTGAGAAAGTCGACGAACAAGGTTTCGCCTCTGTAGCGCTACAGGATTCCCAGATCTACTGATCTGCAACAAAACTCACGTTAGTTCTCAGTTTTCAGTTCTCAGACCGTTCGTAGCGTCGGAACCTGTGTCCGTCATTCCGGCGAACCCTGGATCGGGGTCCAGGGCAGGGCCCGGGAATCCAGTCAAATAATGGTTGTATACAAATCCTGCCAATCCTCT
>Ga0315547_1001057_pt1 | contig 23190 bp, 22 predicted proteins | sample SalMarSW160240MG_2_FD_202542 | JGI IMG/M metagenome (GOLD analysis project Ga0315547, IMG submission 202542) | Salt marsh sediment microbial communities from the Plum Island Ecosystem LTER, Massachusetts, United States - Salt Marsh Sediment SW1601-240 ...
GCAAGTAGTTTCTCCTGAATGGGTTTAAGGGTTTCCCTGATCAAGAGGCGTTTTTCTGCCGCTTCTTTTTTCTGTGCCTTTCGAGATTTTTTATCTCCACTGGGTACTATTTGACTTTGTTTCTTATTTGAGTCTTCAGGTGAAGTCTTGGCAATTCTTTCCAGATGATCATAATATTCATTGAGATTGCCAGGGTATTCTTCAATTTCTTCACCTTGTATATCCCAGATCTTTGTTGCCAGTCTGTTTACAAATGACTGGTTATGGGAAACAAATAATAATGTGCCTTCGTAATCAGTTAGGGAATCTATTAGAATTTCTGATGATATAAGATCAAGGTGATTTGTTGGTTCATCCATCAACATAAGGTTTCCGGGTTTTACAAGCAATTTCGCAAGCGATACCCTTGCCTTTTCTCCACCTGAAAGGATGCCTATTGATTTGTCTACATCGTCACCTGAAAAGAGAAAAGTGCCGCACACAGTCCTTGCAAACCCTATTGTTTCATTGGGGGCAGCCAGACTCACTTCCTCAACTATTGTCTTTTTAGGGTTAAGCATATCGGTGTGATGCTGGGCAAAGTAAGCCATGGTTACCTTGTGGCCCAGTGTTATCTCACCATGGTCAGGTGTAATTTCCCCTGCTATCATCCTGAGTAAAGTTGTTTTACCAGCACCGTTTGCCCCTATAATAGCTATCCTTTCACCCCTTAATACAGTGAGATTGATGTTAGTATAAACAATTCTTTTATTAAAACCTTTTGAAACACCTTTGATTGCTACTACCTCTCTACCGCTCCTGGGAATAGCAGGAAAAGAGAAATGGATGGTCTTTTGAGGACGGTAGGATTTAATGAGTTCCATTTTATTGATTAACTTAATTTTACTTTGCGCTTGTCTGGCCTTTGTGGCCTTATACCGAAATCTTTCAATAAACCTCTCGGCCTCCTTTATTTTTTGTTCCTGGTTTTTGCTCTGTCGCAGGCGAATTGATTTTTCTTCTTCTCTGGCTTTTAGATAAAAATCATAATTCCCGCTGTAACTTTTCAATCCCTCTGGTTCAAAACTTATGATGCGATTTATTTGCCTGTTCAAAAAATCCTTGTCATGGGATACAAGAATTATAGCGCCCTTATATTTTTGAAGGAATTGATCCAACCAGTGTACTGAGGGGATATCAAGATGATTGGTCGGTTCATCCAGCAGGAGGAGATCAGGCGTCTGATAAAGAAGACTCCCTAATACTGTTCTCATTCTCCATCCTTCGCTCAGGGAGGAAGCGGGAATGTCAAAATCCTCGGATCGAAAACCTAAACCTGTAAGGATTTTTTTGGCCTCATACGATGGAAATTGCCTGTCCAGATAACTTATCTTCTGGTGGAGCTCTGCAAGCTTCCCTGCCAGTTTTAGTTGGCTGTCTTTGTTCTGAATATCTTTCAATGACTCTTCTATCCGCATTATCTCATCTCTCAACCTCACCCTTCCTGGTATGGAATCCAGAATAGATTGAAGTATCTTGCCGGATAATGCAGTATGGACATCCTGGGGAAGGTATCCTATCCTTATTCCTTTTCTTTTCTTAATCTCCCCAGTGTCAGGAGAAATTTCGCCACCTATCAGTCTCAACAATGTTGTTTTACCTGAACCATTTGGGCCTACAAGGCCAATCCTGTCTCCAGGCTCGACCTGAAGTCCTATTTCATGAAAAAGTGTTTTTCCTGAAAAGGTAATGGAAAGATTAGAGATGATTACAAGACTCATGAGTGATATCCGGTTCCGGGTTTGTTGAGTTTATTGTGTTTGTTGGGTTAATGACAAATGACGACTGACAAATGACAATATAATTACTTCCGCCAATATGCAGGGGCAAGCATAATGATAACGGTGTATATCTCAAGACGTCCGAGAATCATGCAGAAGATCAGAACCCATTTTCCCAGATCAGGAACAGGCAGATAATTGTTTACTGGTCCAACCAGACCAAATCCTGGTCCGACATTGCCTATCGTGGCAGCTACTGAGGCGAATGATGTAGGAATATCCAGCCCGATTAAGGACATAATTATTACAGCCACAATAAAAATACCAAGATAAAGAATAAAAAATCCCCAAACGCTGTTCAATACCTCTGCTGGAACTGGCTTGCCGCCGAGCTTTATGGATCTTACGGCATGGGGATGGATAAGTCTAAAAATCTCCTGGTAGCCATGTTTAGCAAGCAATATAATCCTCATAATCTTTATTGCTCCACCAGTAGATCCTGCCATTGCCCCAATAAACATGCATAATACGATAATAATTTGCGATAGAGCTGGCCACGTTGCGTAATCGGCCGTTACAAAACCAGTTGTTGTGATTATGGATGTAACCTGAAAGGCAGCGAGCCTTAATGCATGGCTGAGGGAATTATAGATAGTCCCATAGATATTAAAGGTTACCAAACATATCAGAATAGCTAAGATAAAAATATAAACACGACACTCTGGATCCCTGCCAAACACCTTAAGATCTCCCTTTAAAAATTTAAAGTGGAGGGAAAAATTTATTCCGGCCAGGATCATAAAAAAGGTAATAACACCATCAAAATAGGCACTGTTATACTGAGCAATACTCGCATTCTGGGTGCTAAATCCTCCGGTTGGCATGGTACAAAAGGCGTGACAGATAGAATCAAAAAGAGGCATCCCGCCGATAAGTAAAAGGCCTATCTCAAGTAGGGTGATAAATAGATACACTTTCCACAGGGTTTTAGCCGTCTCTGAGATGCGAGGTTGTAATTTATCCACTACCGGGCTTGGAATCTCAGCTTTATAAAGTTGCATCCCTCCCACTCCTAAAAAGGGGAGAATGGCAATAGAGAGCACAATGATTCCCATCCCTCCCATCCACTGGATTTGGCTCCTCCAGAATAATATTCCCTTAGGAAGAGATTCGATGTTGGCAAGAATAGAGGCCCCAGTAGTAGTAAAACCGGATATGGATTCAAAATAGGCATTTGTTAGGGTGCTAATTGATCCTGAAAATAAAAAGGGCAAAGAGCCAAAAAAACCGGCAGTTAACCAACCAAAGGTAACAATTGCCATACCCTCTCTTTGGCTTAGAGAGAGATAATCAATTTTCCCAATAAGAAAAAAAAGGGCAATGCCAGCGCCTGATGTGATAATGAAGGAATAGAGTAGAGGGAAAAAGCTTCCATCGGAATAGATCAGGGAGATGGTGAGAGGCGCAAGCATGGAAAGAGCGAGGAAAATATTAAGGATTCCGATCAGTCGGAAAATCTGACGAAAACGCATTAAAAGTATTCCAGTTTAACAGTAAATAATTTTTGAATCTTTGGTATAGCCCCTTTAAGGGCGAATATTATTAAACGATCATGGGGTTTGATCATATTGTGTCCTCGAGGTATGATAACCTCTTCTCCTCTCACAATTGCACCAATAATGGCCTCTTTGGGAAATTTTACCTCGGATAAAGGAATATTGACAATATCAGAAGTCTCTAATGCCTCAAATTCTATGGCTTCTGCACCTTCTCCTTTGAGTGGCGCTACACAAATCACCTTTCCTTTCCTGATATACTGGAGGATTGCTCTAATTGCAGAAAGCCGTGGGCTTACAACTGTGTCAATTCCAATTGCAGAGATAAGAGGGATATAACTGAGGTTTCCTATCCTGGTTACCGTCTTTTTTGCACCGAGAGCCTTACCTAATAAAGAAATGAGAACATTGTTTTCATCATCGCCAGTGATTACAACCATAATATCCACATCAGCTATATTCTCCTCCAAAAGGAACTCTCGATCTGTGCCATCGCCATTTAAAACAACCACCTTTTTAAGCTTTTCCGCCAGCTCAAGGCATCTCTGGCCATCTTTCTCGATTATCTTGGTATTAATAGTCGTAGCATCAAGTGATGTTGCCAGGGCAAGGCCAGTTTCACCGCCACCAACAATGATTATCCGCCCCAACCCTTCTTCTCTAATATTCATTAGACGGAAGATATTTGCGGTGTTTTCCTTGTGGATAACACAATATATCAAATCATTTGGTTGGATTGTATCCAGGCCACCTGGTATAATAACCTTCTCTCCCCTTACAATAACACCAACAAGGATTACATGCTCAAAATCAGTAAACGAGGAGAGCTTTCGTCCGACTAATGGAGAGTTATCTTTTATGGTTATACCAATAAGCTTGATTCTACCATCAGCAAAATCTATTACTTCAGATGCCTCTGGTACCTCTATAAGCCTGAGCATAGAGGAAACCATCTCAGACTGGGGATTAATAATCAGGTCAATATTTAGAAAATCCTGATTGAATATCTCCTTGTGTTTCATATAATCTGAATTTTTTACCCGGGCTATCTTAGTGATATAATCAGTTAAATATTGAGCATATAAGCAGGCAATTAAGTTTGATTCATCACTATCAGTAGCTGCCACGAGCATATCGCTTTCCTTAATACCTGCCTCAATTAATACCGAAGGATTGGTGCCTGAGCCTAAAATAGCCTGGACGTCTATAACATTTTGAACCTCCCTGATTTTAATAGGATCTTTTTCAATTAAAACTACATCTTGATTTTCCTCTGATAGTCTCTGGCCAATATGAAAACCTACTTCCCCAGCGCCTATGATAATAATTTTCATTTCTTATTTTTTCCTTCACTACTGAAGTGCGCAGTACATTTCTTTGTTATCCTAAAGCTAAGTAACTACTAAGCCACTAAGACACAAAGTCACTAAGGTTAAAGAATTATTCTTTTAATACCCTTTTTGATGAGGGGCGCGTTGAAGTTAATAAGAAAACCGAGTCGCTTGCCCGTCAATTTTAAGTGGCTGAGAATCTGTGCTTCCCATACAGGATTCATCTCGTCCACCGCTTTCAGTTCACAAATAATGAGTTCTTCTACCAAGACATCCAATCGTAAGCCTTCGTTAAAGGTCATTCCATCATATATTATTGGGATATCTACTTGCCTTTGATATTTTAACCCCCGCTTAAAAAGCTCATGACAAAAACAAACTTCATATACTTTTTCAAGCAAACCTGGACCTAATGTTTTATGCACAGCATAGGCCGCATTTACTATCTTTCTTGCAATGCTTTCTTCCTTTTTAGACAAAGGGGTAAAAGCCATATCTATCCTTTGTGTCTTGGTGGCTACCTGAACAGTTAAAAGCTAAGTTGAGTTTTAAAAAAGCCCAACCAAAAAGTCAATATATAATAAATTATCCTTATTTTAGAAAAACTGGTGCTGAGTGTTCACCGTTAGCAGTTCACCCCGATATATCTGGGATAACGGTGAACCCGTGAACGGTTGCAATTGGTGTAATAGCTCAATAAATAGGGGCAACATTTTCGTACACCACCTTTCTGGATTCCTGCTTTCGCAGGAATGACATGGGGTTAGGTCATTTCGTCATTCCCGCGCAGGCGGGAATCCAGGGACTTTACCCCTTTTTATTGAGCTATTACAATTGGTTCATGTTTTGCTGAAATATTAGGGAGTAACGTGATATGGTATCCCTTTCTGTAATAGAGAAGCAAATGGAACAACTGAGAGAAAAAAGGAAGGCATAATTAAAACAGTTTTTGTTGGGTGGTGTTTTCTTTTATCTTTGAAGTAAAGCCAAAATGGCTGTAGGCAAGCCTGGTAGCCACTCTTCCTTTTGGCGTACGATTTATGTAACCACTTTGGATCAAAAATGGTTCATAAACCTCTTCCAGTGTATCCTTTTCTTCAGACAGGGCGGCCGATAAGGTTTCAAGACCTATTGGACCTCCGTCAAACTTTTCAATTATTGTGAGCATGATTTGTCTATCCATTTTGTCTAAACCTTTTCTATCCACCTCCAAAATGTCTAAAGCCCTTTCTGCCACTGAATGGGTAATTATACCTTCGGCCTTAATTTGTGCATAATCCCTTACCCTCTTTAGCAACCTATTCGCTATTCTCGGTGTTCCCCTTGATCTTGTTGCAATCTCAAGGGCGCCTTCTTTATCAAGCTGAATATCAAGAAGTCTTGCAGTCCTGGACACAATCTGCTGTAATTCCTCAGCCTTATAAAACTCCAGCCGCGAAATAACGCCAAACCTGTCTCTTAAAGGAGGTGTGAGCAGGCCTGTTCTTGTGGTAGCGCCAATCAAGGTAAAGGGCGGAATGGAAAGCCTCACTGTCCTGGCCGACGGTCCTTGACCTATAATGATATCCAGTTTGTAATCCTCCAGGGCAGGGTAAAGTATTTCTTCCACTACATGATTTAGCCTATGGATTTCATCAACAAATAGAACATCCCTGGGCTCTAAGGATGTTAATATAGCTGCTAAATCACCAGGCCTACCTAAAACTGGTCCCGAGGTACTTTTTATATTTACTCCAAGTTCATTGGCTATTATATGGGCTAAGGTCGTCTTTCCAAGACCAGGACTACCATGAAATAGAACGTGATCTAAGGCCTCTGAGCGCTCTTTCGTTGCCTCTATAAAGATCCTCAGATTTCTTTTCATATCCTCTTGCCCGATAAACATATCCAATGTAAACGGTCTGAGGCTGACTTCCGCTGGGCCTTCATCTACACTAGGTTTTGGATCTGTTATTCTTTCTTCCATGATTGTCATTTGTCAATGGTCACTCGTCAGTTGTATTTTTTAGCAATTAATGCCAGGGTAAATTAATTAATTTTCCTATTTTTTCAACGGACGACTGACAATCCCGATTTATCGGGACTAACATTACCGCGAACTTCCACTTGCCAGATTTCTTAAGGCCTCTTTCAATAATGTGTCAAGGTTTATATCATTATCATTGCGTAAAACATTCTCTACAACGATCTTGGCAGACCTACTCGGGTAGCCAAGATTAATAAGCGCTGATAAGGCATCATCAAAAATTTCTTTATTCCTTATCTGCACTTTCTCTCTTGGGTGTATCTCTATACCTTCGGCGATATCAGACACCTTTTCTTTTAACTCCAGGGTTATCCTCTGAGACGTCTTTTTGCCAACACCTGGAATGGCACAAATTCTTTCAGAATCAGCGCTCATAATGGCACTGAGGAGATCCTCAAGACCAATACCAGAAAGAATGTTTAAAGCCAATTTAGGACCGATCCCAGATACAGAGATCAGCTGTAAAAAGATCTCTTTTTCTGTCTCTGTCTGAAAGCCAAATAATTGAAGCATATCTTGTCGGACATGTGTGTAAACATGCAGGCTTACCTTTTCCATCTCATCCGGGAGTTGATAGAATGTGGATAAAGGAATATTAATATGATAACCAACACCGGCTGTATCTATTACTACAGACTGAGGGCTTTTACTAAATAATATTCCAGTTAGATGAGCTATCATGTAATAGTGCCTAAAGTTTAATTAGTATCTTCAAACCTTACCCAGTTATGGTGGCATATTGCTATGGCTAATGCATCTGATGTATCTAAAGAGAATTGATTATCGAGCTTAAGGATGACCTTAACCATGGATCTCACCTGTTCTTTTGTTGCCCTTCCATAGCCAACCACCGATTGTTTAATTTGCAAAGGGGTATACTCAAAAACCTTTAGGCCTCCCTGGATAGCTGCTATAAGAGCAGCTCCCCTTGCATGGCCTATTTTTAAAGCGCTTTTAACATTTTTTGCAAAAAAGATATCCTCAATAGACATTTCCTCTGGATGATAGGTCTGAATAACTTCGAGAAGGGATCTATAAATTTTATAGATCCTCTCGCTGAATGGCAAAGAATAAGGAAGGGAAATCTTGCCTGCCTCAACGTAAATCAATCTGTTTTCTTTCTTTTCTACTAAACCATAACCTGTAATTAACGAGCCGGGGTCAACTCCAAGGACCAACATCACTCGATGGCCTCCATAACCTCATCGGAAATGTCAAAATTGGCATATACATGGTTCACATCTTCGTTATCTTCTAGATTTTCCATCAGGATTAACATTTGTTGAGCATGTTTATCATCAATTTTAACGGTTGTCGTGGGGATCATAGTTATCTCTGCGAAAGTATACCTTATTTCTGCATTCTCAATGGCCGCTTTTACCTGTTCAAAGGAGGAAGGTTCAGTTATTACCTCAAGTTCTTTTTCATCTTCTTTGATATCATCAGCCCCTGCCTCCAAGGCCAGTTCAAACAACATTTCTTCCTCTACCTGATCTTTTTGAAAAACTATAAGGCCCTTCTGAGAAAACATCCAGGCCACACAACCTGCCTCCCCTAAATTACCTCCTGATCTTTCAAATAGGTGCCTGACATCTGCAACAGCTCTGTTTTTGTTATCAGTCAATACCTCAATCAAAACAGCTACACCTCCCGGGCCATATCCTTCATAGGTGACTTCTTCATAGTTGGAGCCTTCTAATTCTCCGGTTCCTTTCTTAATAGCCCTTTCAATGTTCTCCTTGGGCATATTTTCTGCCTTGGCTGTAGCTATAGCCACCCTTAACCTTGAGTTAGAATCTGAATCTTTGCCGCCAAGCCTTGTAGCAACAGTAATCTCCTTGATAAGTTTAGTAAAAATCTTTCCTCTCTTCGCATCAACTGCTCCCTTTTTATGTTTTATGGAGGCCCATTTTGAATGTCCAGACATTTATTACCCCCTTTTTTTGGTTAAGTCGTTAAATCGTTGAGGTATTAAATTGTTCACCTCTCAACAACAGACAATAGCCAACTGACATCCTATACCCAAATCTTTTTAGGTTTTTTAACATAATTAATTTTTTTTTGCCATATCAATTTAGTCATATCTTTTAAAGAGTTGAATTTTGCAAAATTTTTAAATCCTTGCCAAGTTTATTATTTGACTTTATTATATTTAATTGGATTAGATTAAGGCCTTGCTATTTTTTTAAGGATTTAAATTTCTGATGATCTTCAATAATCTTTTGCGGTGGCAACCTTGTTCCCCTTGGTGGACAAAATATATTGGAAGCGGCTGTATGGGGTAAGCCGGTTATTTACGGCCCCTTAATGGAGGATTTCTTAGAGGCCAAGGCATTATTAGAAAGGATATAATTCTTCCAGGTGGCTATTCCTTGGCCCTGATAAGGAAATGCATATCACCATCAGAACTGTTTAGCGACTTTTTGAGAAGGCTTTCAAAGATTCAAGACTAAGAAAAACAATTAGTATGCATAGCTTACCGCTCATTTGCTACCCATTTGCTGGAAAGTGGTACAGATCTTAGATATATTCAAGAGCTATTAGGGCATAAAAGCTCAAAAACCACAGAAATTTATACCCATGTGAGCAGTAAAGATTTCATGAGGATAAAAGCCCGTTAGAAGTATATACGACACTGTCAGATATAAACGAGTTATACGCAATGCTGTGCCAAAATAGGTACAGATGAGGTAGCTATATGAAGTTGAACCGTATCGAATTTATGTTAATGAATAATCCCCTGAGAGCATTAATTCAGGAAAAATATGAACTCAATATTTTGCGAAAAATGTCTTCAATAAAAAACATAGAAATAGCGTTGGAAATTGGCTGTGGAAATGGTAATGGAACAAAATTGATTAAACAGTATTTTTTACCTAAGAACATTATCGCGATTGACCTTGATGAAAGAATGATGAATATTGCGCAAAAACGCAATAATGATACCTCTGTTACTTATAAAGTAATGGATGCGTCAAAACTTGATTTCCCTGATAATTATTTCGATGCAGTATTTGATGGACTCGTAAAAAGTCAAAAATACTCCCGCTCCCTTCATGGGAGAGGGCTGGGGTGAGGGTGAATACAGCGTTATTTCACGCACTTACGTCCCCCTCCCCTTAATCCCCTCCCACCAGGGGAGGGGAAATTCGACTTTTTACGAAACCATCAAGATTGATAAGACATTTTTCGCTTAATTCGGTTAGGAAATAGAAATGGGGCGGCACATACGTATAACACAGCATAAAAGGTTCGTGCCTTACGGCACTCACTTAAATTCTGTCTTCGGCAAAACTTTTTTGATGTTGGAAACGTTAAGAGCAATGTGGCAAAGGAGATAGATTGAAAATTAATCAAGAGGACAGTCGTGTTTGAGCGTATCTTGAAACGTATGCGTGAGAAGATTCGCAATAGCCAATATGTAATGACGCTTCACGCAGAAGAAGAAATGAACGCCGATGGGTTGACCATCTATGATGTTGAACGGGGGTATTCTTACCGGAGAGATACTGGAACGACAAATGGATGGAGTAACTGCGGAATGGAAATACCGTATAAAAGGACAAGTAATTGCTGGTGGTAAAGTTGAGGTAATTGCCAAATTGAGTCCAATGGGCAAATTGGTTATCATCACGGTATACGTGCCATAATATATGTAATGCAAGGAGGAGGAAACCATATGATATGTGAAATTTGTGGAAAACAAGGCGCGCATGTTCGCAAAGTTGCCAGAACTTACGGCAAGGGAAAAGATTTACTGGTGATAGAGAACATCCCTGTGGTGAGTTGTCCTCATTGTGGGGAGAGCTACCTTACAGCAGAGACCCTGCACGAAATTGAGAGGCTTAAACTCCATCGAAAGAGCATTGCCGTTGAACGTCCTGTGGAAATCGTCGGTTTTGCATAACTGAATGGAGTTTGCCCCACTTCACAAAACACGGTGTAAAAGACTCCGCTTTGCTCTGTCCAGATTCGGCTTCGCCGAACTTCTTTTACACCCAAAACGTTATCTGCTATGCTTATAAATATGAAAGTATGAAAATTATGTGTTATGGTGAAAAGGAGGGAGTATTCTGGGAGTAATCGATAAGATACGCAAAAAGGTCATTGATAAGGAATATGCACAATTCCACACTTCTTTGAAGAGATGGTGCAGTGTTTATGCCCTATAATAATTTAAGAGGTGATAGAAATGTATAATTATGGAAAATGCGAAATCTGTAATACTCCATTAGAGGAGAAGATTATCCAGCAGGACTTTTGGATTAAGGACAAATTGGTAGTGATTGATAAAGTTCCAGCCGGGGTATGTCCTCAATGTGGCGAAAAAATTGTCAATGCAGAGGTAGGAGAACATATCGCTGAGCTACTTAAGGACAGAACCCGTATAAATAAAGCACCTACCATATCTGTTCCACTTATAAAGTATGAATTAGAAACCAGGGCAGTTTGAGACTGTTTGGACGCACAGCAGATAACACATCATATAAGCTACGCTCCGGTCCTTCGCTTGGCATTAGGGGCATTACTCCCTTTGTTTGGAAGGTCGGATATGCTGGGTACGTTATTTGCATTGGCCCCTATATATCAAATTAAGCATTGAAAAGGGGAAAGAGGAGGTATTTAGCATGCAGGAAGGACTGTTTGCTGAAAGCTGATCGCTTATGATATTCAAGGCAAAGTGACATGAAGAAAGTCTCGATATTAATTCAACAAGCCAGAGAGGTACTACAGATTGAGGCCCAAGGAGTCCTCGATTTAATTGAAAGGATAGGACCTGAGTTTGAACAAGCTGTAGAGATGATTCTAAATAGCAAAGGAAGGGTAATTTTTACGGGCATTGGTAAATCAGGTTTAGTTGGCAGAAAGATCATGGCGACTCTCAACAGTACGGGTACCCCCTCACTCTTTCTACACCCAGTGGAGGCCGTTCATGGTGATCTGGGTATGGTTACACCTGATGATATTGTAATAGCTATCTCTAACAGCGGCTATACAAAGGAGTTAATAAATATTTTACCAATCCTGAAAAATCTTGGTGTAAAACTTATCGCCTTTTGTGGAGATCCCGAATCTCCGTTAGCAAAAGAAAGTCATCTATTTATAGATGTTGGGGTAGAGAGAGAGGCATGTCCTTTGGGTCTGGCACCTACAACCAGCACAACAGCTGCCCTGGCTATGGGTGATGCGTTAGCTGTTGTTCTTATAAACCGAAAGCAGTTCAACAGGAAGGACTTTAAAAGGTTTCACCCAGGCGGTAGTTTGGGGGACAGGCTTTCAATCAAGATTAAAGAGGTTATGTTCACAGGAGACCGGATACCTTTAGTTGCTATAGACCAAACAGTGAGGGAGACTATCTTTGAAATCGACAAGAAAAAATTAGGTGCATCTCTGGTTGCAGATAATAGCCTTATTTTACTTGGTATTGTCACAGATGGTGATATCAGACGAGCACTTTTAAATTGGAAAGACATAATGGGATTAAAGGTGGAGAAGATAATGTCAAAATCTCCAAAGATGATTGATGAGGAAAAAAATGTATCTGAAGCAGTAACCTTAATGGAACATAATGCTATTACTATTTTACCCGTTGTGGACAAATTAAAAAGAGTTAAAGGTATTGTCCATTTACATGAGCTTTTAGGGGGAAAGGAATTCAGATTAAATGGAAGTAAATAAAGCCCCTAAAGGATTGATAGTTGATCTCATTACGCCCCTTGATGATAAGGGAGATATTGACAATGACGGTTTGGTTTCTCTTTTAAGAAAGGTTTTACCTCATGCCGATGCGATACTCCTTGCCAGTCCCAAGATGGGTGAGGGTAGTGGTCTTAGCTTCAATCTGAAAACAGACTTGCTTAAAAAGGCTGTTACTTTTATTCAGGGAAGAATACCGATCTTTTTTTGGATAAGTGAAGATTCAGCAGAAAATACTAAAAAGACGCTTGCTCTCCTTGAAGATCTTCTAAAATCATCTAATTATAAGGGAGAAGTTTTTTGGCTTGACTCGCCACTTTATTATCATAGCAACAGGGGCCTATATGACCATTACCAGGATCTTACCTTGAATACAAAATATCATTTTGTACTTTATAACTATCCAGGACTGATTAACCTTTTAGAAAGGCCTTTAAAGAGGTGTAATATACGGACAAGCATCCTTAAAAATTTGGCTGAAATAGGAAAAATCAAGGCATTAATCTTTCGTGGCTCTCTTACCAGGGTTAATAACTACCAGAAGGCCCTTAACCGTCGGCGAGATTTTAGGGTCTATGATGGAGATGAGGATAGGTTTTTAGAGTACCCAAGCATAAGTGGGGTACTTTCAATAGGGGCAAATATAGCACCAAGGATCTGGAGTAATGTAACCAGGGCCTCGCTGGGTATGTTAGAGGAAGGCAGGGAAAAAAGAGATTATCTACATCAAATCTGGGAAATGGGACGATTGCTCAAAGATCTCAGGCAAATGTATACCCCAAACCCTGTGTGGACAATTAAAAGGGCTCTGGTAGATCTTAACATAATAGGTTTTCATACATGTACATCTGTAACACAGCCTTTTGTTGAAGAAGAAAACCATCTAGCCGAATTTATCTCAACGCATGCTATAGAGTAACAACCTGTAATCCATGTCATTACACACTTATGAGATTGCTCCCTGACTCACAGTTGGGATAGAATGAAAAAAAAGTATTCAGCGAGAAATATAGAAAAGAGATGTCTATTTGAATATCCTAGTTTAGTGTCTCAAAAGTTCTGCATTTGATTTTGGCAATTAATCGTGTTTTAGTAAGGCCGAAATGCATCAGCCGTTTGGAAAATCCGAAACAATATCAAAATCCGAATGTTCAAAATTCTAAACAAAAGAGGGCTTGCACTGTAGTTTCCCGTTTTAATCATTGATATTTTTTTTCATTTGAATTTGTTTCGAGTTTCGATATTCTAATTTCGGATTTCCCCGTCCCTGAAAACTGGGTGAAGCGTATTAACTTATGAAATATATCATATTGCCTTATCAAGGTGCAAAATTTATGAGACGGGGTACTAGACGGTGTTTTGAAAATCTTTATTGACATGGTATCTAATGATAGGTCAAAATACTATAATATCAGGATTTTATCTCTCTGCGTAGCAAAGTTCGAGTTTTTTCAGGTATAGAGATGGTATATAATTTAAACAAAAGATCCTATGGAAAGGAGGTGATGAGGATTTTAAGGGTCAGCTTTGTTTAGGATGAGGGCTTCAAGGCTCTTATCACACGCTATTAACCTATTTTTTACAAGAGGAGGTCTGGGATATGAGAAAAATAAAATTTTTATTGTTTTGTATGATTACAGTTTCTTTGGCTATCTTCCCTGCTCAGTCTTTTGCTAAGGAGGCCTTGGTATACGGGACAACTGAGAAGGTTATTGATATGGACCCTGCCAATGCCTACGATTTCCACACCTGGGAAATCTTCTACAACATCTATCAAGGGCTTCTAAGGTATCCCCCGGGAAAGACTAATCTCGTTCCAGGATTGGCTAAATCATATGAGATCAGTGCTAATGGCAAGGAATACACATTTAAACTAAGACAAGGCCTGAAATTTACAGATGGCACTCTCTTTGATGCCTCTGCGGTTAAATGGTCTATAGATCGGGTAATCGCGCTCAAGGGGGATCCCTCATGGCTGGTTACGGATTTTGTGGATCACGTAGATGTAGTGAGCAAGTATGCGGTCAAATTCGTTCTTAAGAACCCTGTATCCTATTTTCCCTCGCTGGTCGCTTCAGTTCCCTATTATCCAGTGAACCCCAAAATCTACCCCAAAGACAAGGTTGTTCGTGACCCCTCTGAACTCAAAGGGGGTAAGCTTGTGGGCCTGGGGCCATACAAGGTGGTATCCTTCAAGAGGGACCAGGAAATCCTTATGGACCCAAATCCCTATTTCTATGGAGAGAAACCAAAGAATGATCGCGTCGTTATTCGATATTTTGCGGATGCTACCACCATGCGACTCGCCATAGAGAAGGGGGAAATTGACTTTGCCTTTAAGACATTGAATCCGTCAGATATAAACGACCTTGAAAAATCTGCCAGGATCCAGACCATCAAGGCTCAAGGCCCTTATATACGTTATATTTGCTTTCTATGTAACAGGCCGCCTTTCAGCGACAGGGTGCTCAGGCAAGCAGTTGCCGCTGCCATCAACCGCCCGCCGCTTCTGAACAAGGTTTTTCTTGGACAGAACGCCCCGCTTTATTCCATGGTGCCCATGGGTATGTGGTCTCATATTGATGCCTTCAAACAGGCATTTGGCGACGGGAACATCTCCAGGGCAAGGGAGCTTCTTAAGTCCCGAGGGTACAGTGAAACCAATAAATTTGCCTTTGATCTCTGGTATACTCCAAGTCACTATGGGGATACCGAGGTTGATCTGGCAGCTGTACTGAAAGATCAGCTCGAGGCCACAGGGATGATAAAGTTGAATGTCAAGTCCGCAGAATGGGCCACTTACCGGGATAACTGGAAGAATAAGGTGATGCCCGCATATCTGCTGGGCTGGTATCCGGACTACATCGACCCGGATAACTACACGGCTGCCTTTGCGGGTACCGCAGGCTCTAAGGGTCTGGGGATTAATTTTTCAGATCCATACTGGGATTCGAAGTTCGTGGATGGACAAACAATTACGGATGCCCAAAAGAGAACAGACCTGTACGAGGAGATCCAGACATTGTGGACCTACGAGGTGCCTACGGTGACAATTTTTCAGGGAACACTTTATCTCTTTGCCCAGAAGAACATCCATGGCATTATGCTTTCACCAACCCTGCAATTCAACTATGGCCCCATTTATCGGGCAAAGTAGCTGAACTCTGGCTGAGGGTCAAGCACAAGGCGAACCCTCAGCCAGACCCCGCTTTTCAAGGGTTTCATCTAACGAAAATCAATGAAAAACCTCGCTAGATATATTATTACTCGATTGCTCTTAACCATCCCTATGGTCTTTATTTTGCTGAGCATCGTCTTTGTGGTGCTACGGGTTATGCCTGGAGATCCTGTATCTTCCATGCTTGGCGGCCATGCACCTGAGAAAGTTATTGAGCAAAAGAAACAGGAACTGGGACTTAATCGTCCTCTGCCTATTCAATATCTGGATTACCTCTGGCAGGTTTGTCGTCTGGATCTGGGCGATTCCATGGTCTTTAAGCAACGGGTAACAAAAGCAATCGCTGAAAAACTCCCGGCGACAATAGAATTGAGCATATTTGGTATTCTCATTACCCTCTTCCTGGGTGTTTTTTTAGGCGCCTATGCGGCGGATAAAAGGCGCAAGGTGCAAGATTACGTGATTCGGCTTTACGGCATTGTGGTCTATTGTATCCCGGTGTATTGGATGGGCCTCATGCTCCAGCTTATCTTCGGAATCTGGTTTGATGTCCTTCCCATTGCAGGACGAACTGGACCCAGGGTTTTTGCTTCCACATTTGAAAAAACAGGTCTGTACGTATTGGATACTATTCTGGTAAGGGATTTTTCTGCCTTAGGGGATGTTCTCATTCACCTGATACTCCCTGCTTTCACCCTCGGGCTTGTCCTCTCAGGTATTTTCATCCGTCTCACGCGGGCCAATATGTTGGATGTACTTAAGGCCGATTACATTACTGCAGCAGAGGCGCGGGGCATTCCCCATAGCAAAATTGTGTACAAACATGCCCTGAAAAACGCATTCATCCCCATACTGACGATGATGGGGCTCCAGATAGCGCTGCTCATGGCCGGTGCTGTTCTTACAGAAACAACCTTTTCATGGCCCGGTATGGGACGGCTCCTGCTGGAGAGGATCTATCTGAGGGATTATCCTACTATCCAGGGTGTGATTATTATTATCGCCCTTGTTGTAGCAACAGCTTCACTCATTGTGGATATTATCTATGCTATAGTTGACCCAAGGGTCCGATATTAGGAGATTGCATGCGTTATTCACCAGCAGCAGGCATGGCAAGGGTTATTTCAAGCTTCACAGGCCTGGGGAAGAAGTACGGCCTTGAGTGGTGGATTCTGGTGATCGGAGCCTTTATCATCCTGGCGATCATCACTATGGCCCTTTTTTCAAGCTCTATTGCGCCCTTCAGCCCCTATGATCAGAATACAGGATCACAGCTCGCTCCGCCAGGAGGGGAGCACCTGATGGGTACGGATAACCTGCAGCGAGATGTCTGGTCCCGAATTGTACATGGTTCCAGAACCATACTCCGCGTTGCGGTGCTGGCTGCAATTATGTCATCTATCATCGGCATTACCCTCGGCCTTATATCGGGCTTCTCAGGTGGTTTCTTTGACAGGGTTACCTCGCTTATCATGGATTCTGTTTACTCATTTCCTGGTCTCATTCTGGCAATCGCCTTTGCAGCCATGCTCGGGCCCGGTGTTATCAACATTACCCTGGCCGTGTCTGTCATCTATATTCCCACATATTTTCGATTGGTTCGGGGACAGACTCTTGCTATCAAAGAAGAGCTTTACGTAGAGGCGGCCAAGGCGATCGGCGCCTCAGGTTTTACTATTTTATGGAAATATATCTTTCCAAATGTGATTGCCACAACCGTTGTGGTGTTTACCTTAAATGTGGCCGATGCAATTATGATCGAGGCTGCCTTAACATACCTTGGCCTGGGACTTCCTCCTTCTATTGTAGACTGGGGCATGGACCTGGCCATGGGGAAGAAGTTCCTCCCTTCCGGGCAGTGGTGGCTGATTACCTTTCCAGGGGCCATGATCTCATTACTTGCCCTGGGCTTCACCATGCTCGGGGAAGGTCTTGCTGAGATCCTGAATCCTCGACTTCTGGAGCGATAATATAGTGAAAACCATTCTGGATATTGAAAACCTCACAGTTAACTTCCCTATTAATATTGGCACTGTCCGTGCCGTGGAGGATGTGAGCCTGAAGCTAGAAGAAGGAGAGGTGATGGGCCTTGTGGGGGAGTCGGGGTGCGGTAAGTCAACCCTCGGCTTTTCGATCCTGCGGCTTTTAAGACCTCCCGGAAGGATTGTAAAGGGTAGAATCCTCTATCACGGTCAGGATATTGTTCAGATGAGCGAGAGAGAGATTCTCTCACTTCGGGGAAGGAAAATCGCCATGATTTTTCAGGACCCTCTGACCTCTCTGAACCCCCTTTTTCGCATTGACCAGCAATTCATAGAGACGCTACTTACCCATGAAAAAAGACTGGGTAAAAAAACAGCGTTTACCCGCGCTGAAAAAATGCTTGAAAGCCTGGGCATTTCCCCTGAAAGACTGTTGGAATACCCTCATCAAATGTCAGGGGGCATGAGACAACGCATCATGATCGGAATGGGGCTCATTTTAAATCCTGATCTCCTTATTGCTGATGAGCCCACTACCTCTCTCGATGTAATCGTTGAGGCCCAGTTCCTTGATCTTTTAAATGAGTTGCGCAAACAGTTCAATTTAACGATCATACTGATCACCCATAACCTGGGAAATGTCGCTCAGCTGGCTGATCGCATCACGGTCATGTATGGAGGGACCCTCATGGAGGTGGGGGAGGCAAACGACATTTTCGACAATCCCCTCCACCCTTACACTCAGGGCCTTTTGTCCTCCATACCAAACATTAAACTTGACCAACCCGAACTGAAAATCATGCCTGGAAGCCCTCCGGATCTGGTCAACCCACCATCAGGTTGTGTGTTTCATCCTCGATGTCCCTATGTCAAGGAGATTTGTAAGGTTAGGAAACCGGAGATATCTCAAAAGGATGGTCGCCTTGTGCGTTGCTGGCTCTATGGGTGAAAAGAAAGTGGATAATTTTTTAGACATTACCGATTTAAAGAAGCACTTTGCCCTTCAGAAGGGCTTCATTGATAATATGCTCGCAAAGAAAAAGGCTTTTGTCAGGGCTGTGGATGGCGTATCTTTCTCGATTAAAAAAGGGGAAGTTCTGGGATTGGTTGGTGAGAGCGGGTGTGGCAAGACCACGACTGGAAGGCTTGCTCTGCGACTACTCGAGCCCACCTCAGGTGATGTTTTCTATAAAGGCAAGTCTATATTTTCCTACTCAAAGAAGGATATGGAAAATATGAGGGAAAAAATGCAGATCATTTTTCAGGATCCTTATGCATCTTTAAGCCCTCGTATGAGCATTGGAAAGGCTATCGGACATCCCCTTTCTATTCACAACAACTACCCCAAAGCTGAGCAACAGCGGATTATTCTTGAGATAATGGAAAAGGTTGGATTATCGCCTGCCCCTTTCCTTTATAAAAAGTATCCCCATCAGCTCTCCGGAGGCCAGCGGCAACGAGTTGTGATTGCAAGGGCCCTGGTGACCAATCCTGAATTCGTAGTTGCTGATGAGCCTATTGCCATGGCTGACGTGTCTGTGAGGGCAATGATACTCGAGCTGATGGTGCAACTGAAAGAGGAATTTGATCTGACCTACCTTTACATCACCCATGATTTGGCCACATCCAAGTATATCTGTGATCGAGTAGCCATCATGTACCTGGGAAAAATTGTCGAAATTGGGCCTCTCGAAGAGGTTTTTAACAATCCTGCTCATCCCTATACAAAGGCACTCCTGGCTGCTGTACCAGTACCGGACCCCAAGCATAGGAGAACCCATCCAATCCCTAAAGGTGAGATCCCGAGTGCTATTAATCCTCCATCTGGGTGTCGATTTCATCCTCGCTGCCCCTCCGCACAATCAATGTGTAGCATGCATGAACCTGATCTCGTGGAAGTAAGTGAAGATCATTGGGTTGCCTGCTTCTTGTAAAAAAAACCTTTTCAGGCATCCAGAATTAAGACCCTATCTTCCACTTTTGCAAAAGGAGCCAGGGGGACATTGATCCCTGACACATTTTCCTTATCTAAAAACGTTATAGAATGAAAAAAGTGCCCGGCGAGAAATATAGAAAAGAGATGTCTCTTAAAATACCCTATCTGGTGTTTTGAAAATCTCTATTGACATGGTATGGGATGCTTGTTTTTGTTGTTCAGTCGTTTGATTTTTATCCTGTAATTTATTCATAAAACATAGATACTATATACTAACTGGTTCTGTGCCTCCTAAAATAGATATTGCATTTTGATATAATAAGATGTATATTCATTGTAGATACCTTTTAGAATTATGATTTTAAAGATGGAGTCACAATATGCAAACTAAAATCAAAAAATGGGGCAACAGCCTTGCATTACGAATTCCAAAAACATTCGCATTGAGTGCGAAATTAAAACAAGATGAATTAGTTGATCTATCAATTGATAAGGAAAAGATTGTTATTACTCTGATTGGCGACAAAGAGTATTCTCTTGGTGAACTTTTAAAAGGTATCTCGGAGAGTAATCTTCATGGCGAAATTGATACTGGAGCCCCTGTAGGAAAAGAAATCTGGTAATTATGAGTAATTATATTCCGGATAGAGGAGATGTAGTTTGGGTAAATATGCATCCGCAAGCTGGTCATGAACAATCTGGGAGACGTCCTGCTATAGTCTTGTCGCCAAGTTCCTATAACGGTAAAGTCGGTCTCGCCCTATTTTGTCCTGTAACTAATCAAATCAAAGGTTACCCTTTTGAAGTCATTATCCCTTCAGGTCTAAAAGTAACAGGTGCTATTTTATCAGATCAGGTTAAAAGCCTTGATTGGAAAATAAGGAATACCGAATTCTATGACAAAATACCTGAGACAGTTATTTTAGAAATCTTTAAAAAAGTTACGGCACTGCTACGCTTTGATAGTTAGATAGTTTAATCCGCCGGACAAGCCTGCCATAAACACGGCGGACAGGGGTTTGATAAGCTCGATGCTTATTAATTCCCCGCCCCTTGAGGCGATTATGGATATTCCTATTGATACCCACTGCTCTGCGGCGAGGTAGTTCATTCTCAAAATGGCTAATAAGAGCAGCACAGAACCTGCCGTTTCACGTGGACGGCTGGGAACCTCGGCATTTTGGATATGTCTTGCCTTCATGAAATATTTCAATGATTAATAGGTGGCTTTCAAACCAAGGGGGGCGACATGGACTTTGAATTTCATTATTATATCACAGGGATAATAGCCCGACAGGCAGGCTTCAGTGAGGATGATGCTAAGATCATTGCCTACGCCTCACAATTTGTGGACGACAATGATGTGATCCTTAATGTCACAGACAGGAAAACCGGAGAGTCATACTCCAACTATATCAGCCAGACCATGGATATCCTGAAACCCAGGAAGGCCTTAATGCGAATCTATCCCATCTTTCACTTCGTGCCCGGAGATCCCATGGCAGAGTCAGCAAGACGCGGTGACGGCAAAATGCACATCTTGAATACAACACCGGACAATGATATTGCCAATGGCATGATTTCAGACGCATTTAAGGCCTCTACAGACATCCGGCCTTACCGCATAGGTATTGCAACCCATGCATATGTGGATACCTGGGCACACCAGAACTTTGTGGGTTTCAACGACAGTTTCAATGGAAGTATCCTGAACCCGATTCCCAATATTGGCCACGCAGAAGCGAAGCACCATCCGGATTGGGTCAGCCATCGATGGGAGGATGACCGGTTAGTGGAAAGCGATATTGACAATAATTTACGCTTTATTTCAGCAGCAAAGCGATTATTTGAAAACTACGCTGACTACCTCGGTTCAGATGCCGCATGGACTGATCTTGAAAAAGATCTGCTTTTGACCATGGGACGCTCCAGGCGTGGCGACCAACATTATGGACGGGAGGAACGCTTGAAACGCTATTCTCAGATGGCTAAATGGTTGCCTTTTTACAACGAAGATGATTGGTTTAACAAGGCCATAGAACAGGAGGTCCGTGGACTTAAAGATTCTCAGGACGGGATTTTGGCCAAATTCACAATCTTTAAAGATCAATACTTGTGGAAAGAAGATGTGAACGAAGAAGACACCCATTGGTTTAAATTCCAGGAAGCGGTTAAAGAGCATCAGGCGTTAGCCTTAGGTCCGGTAAACAAGAGGTGCAAGACTATGGGCATCGACATTCGTCTGCTTTAACAAGCTATACACGGGTTAATGATGGCTTACCCATTTCTGCTCAAAGCACTTTTGCGTAAAATTTTTATTGTGCCGGAAAGCTGAAGAAATATGTAAAGTAAAGTGTTGACCCTAAAAACGTGTCATTTGGATTTAAGCTGAACTCCACCACATTTCAGGCTTCCAGGTAGAAGCACCGGTTGCCCGGCGCTCGCCGGGTAGAAGGGGCCACCAAGATGGCGCCCCAACCCCCACAGAACGTAGCGTGCGGATTTCCCGCACTACGCTCTTCAGCATTTGATTACCAGCACAGCTAATTTTCGAGCTTTCGCTGCTATCCCTTCTAATTTCGTCTTCATGATTGAGTGTATCCTCACTTTGAATTGAGGCTCGAACCCTCCCTTTGAATGGAGATCATGTTTCCTTAGGAGAGTCCAAATCCTGCTGGCCGCTTCCCCATGTAGCAGGCTCTCCCTGCCTCAGAGTACTATCAACCAGTCCGACTTCCGACAAGCCATCGGGCCATCCTCGCTTTATAGGCTTGTTTGACCCTACCCTATTCCATCAGGGAACTTGCCGGATCTCCCTTGTTCACATGGAATCCTTTGGTAACATGCCGTAGGTACGAACCCCGGGAGCAACTTCCTACTCTCGCCGATTATTGATTAAGAAGTTTTCGTCTTCCCCGTTGAGGGATAAGGTCGACTACTCCACACCAGGATCGATTTCGGGGCTAACGCAGAACTAAGCGGCGCGGGTATCCGCGTCCGCTTCAGTGACTGGTTCGGCATGTTTCATGTCCAAAGAAATCCTCTAATATCTACGAGTCGGTGGAGATTACGTTGATCTTCCTCCTCCCACTGCTTTTCCAATTTGCTGTGTTTTTCCAGAGCCTCGTAGTATTTCGAATGTTTCTTTTTATCTGGTTCAATCAATTCCCGACATTCCGACCCCAAAATCTTCTTGAACCTCATGGGAGGTGCCTTCAGCCTTTTGTCGTCAAGAGGACTCTTCCTGGCAGGACGCTTTATCTTCCACCAGTCATATAAGTCCTGGATTTCTTCCCAAGCGTGTTTGTGTAATTCATCGGCATTCCAGTCGATGCTTTCGTCTGGCCTTTCTTTGTCAACAAAGTCGACAAGGATTTGGAAGGCTGCATGAAGGAGAATGTTGTCTCTGTCATGCCAGCCTTTCTCCAGGGTATGTATCCTGACGTACTTCATTTTTATTCAGTATGCCGAACAGTGTTGATAAATGTAAAATTTTTCCATGATATCGGACTATATATCTGGAAAATGTTTCCACGTATTCATATATTAAGTTCAATTAGGGTAAATATTTCTCTTGAATTTTTTAACTCTTTTATCTGTTATTAAAATTTATATATTAACAATATAATGTAATGCAAATATGGAAATCAAGATGAAATTTAAACCGAATCCAGAATATCGCCTAATGGATCAAGTCCGTGAGGTTTTACGATATTATCACTAT